>Ga0208902_1000527_pt1 | contig 19727 bp, 20 predicted proteins | sample AntAceMetag02UKH_FD_184767 | JGI IMG/M metagenome (GOLD analysis project Ga0208902, IMG submission 184767) | Saline lake microbial communities from Ace Lake, Antarctica - Antarctic Ace Lake Metagenome 02UKH (SPAdes) (version 2) | ecosystem: Environmental > Aquatic > Non-marine Saline and...
GGGGCTTTGAAGGAAAGGATGTCACCTTTTTTGAGAAGTTGAGAGCGCCACATCTCCAAAGGGGTTTCATTGACCTTAGGCTGAAGGTCTGCGCCCGTGATGGCTATTAGGGTATCAATAAGGGCGATTATTTTAGGGCCGATTATGGTGATTTCAAGGGAGGCCTCGTTTTCTCTGTTGCCAACAAGGAGATTCCCCACTCTTAGAGAAAAGGGATCCACTGCGCCGCTGGGCGGGACTCCGTATCCTCCAAACCCGAACCGGCCGCAGTCCTGAACAGTGGTAAGGGGGCCTGGAATTAAAATTTCTAATGTCTCTACTGCTCCCAATCGGCTATTTCTTCCTCGTCGATGCTAAAGAACTTCACCCGGTTGCCCATTTCCAATAGTGCCGGGGGCCACTTTCCGGGATCGAAAAGTGTCAAAGGGGTGCGCCCGATGATCTGCCATCCCCCTGGGCTTTGGGTGGAGTATATACCTGTTTGTCCCTGTGCTAAGGCAACTGATCCCCGGGGCACTACTGTGCGAGGGGTTTCCCTTCGGGGCGTTATTAGTGCCTCTGGAAGTTCTCCCATATAAGGAAATCCCGGCATGAATCCAATCATATATACATGGTAGGTATGTGCAGTGTGGAGGCGAATAACCTCATCAGGTGTGATTCCGTGGTATTCGGCCACCCACTCTAAGTCAGGTCCGTATTCGCTGCCGTATACTACCGGAATTTCTACTCTCCTTGGCTCGGGTAGTTGAGAAGTGTCCAAGGTCTTCCAGAAGTGATGGACCCCGTTTTGGAGCAGTGATAAGGTGGTTTTGAGCGGATCAAAAATCAGGAGAACGGAGCGATAGCTGGGGATAGTTTCCACGACCCCTTCTAAAGGATCGGCTTTTATGGCGACAAAAAGTTCTCTAACCTTGTTGTTGACTTTAACGTCTATTTCATCTCCGAGTTCAACAAGAAGGGCGCGGTCGCCCATGATGCGGTATTGTGGATTGCTGTAGAGCATGTGAGTTTCCTAAGGGATCAGAGATGAGATAACCTAACCCGGCGAAGCCGGAATTGACTATTGAATATTCAATATTGATGGTTTCGTAAAAAGTCTCCAAGGCTGTCACTCCCGCGAAGCTTGTCCTCGACTCCGATCGGGGAGCGGGAGTCCATAAGTGGTTGATTCTCCTGGATTCCCGCGTTCGCGGGAATGACGAAAACGGGTCATTTCCGACTTTTTACGAGTTTGTCAATATTCAATCGTCACAGAAATGTGCCCATGGGGACAACCCCGATTCCTGAGCCGATGAGTGACTCCCTGATGTTCTTGACCAGTCCGACCGCCTCCGGGTTATCTCCGTGCACACAAATGGTGTCGGCCTCAAGCCTGATCTCACTGCCATCTATGGCCAGCACCATTCCTTCGGTGACCATTTTGACGACTCTCTCAGCCACCTCTTCACTGTTGTGCAGCACTGCTCCAGCCTCCCGCCGGGATACAAGTGAGCCATCCGGATTATATGCCCTGTCGGCAAAAAATTCAAAGGCAATACGGATGGAGTGGCGTGTGGCAATCGCCTCAAGTTCACTCCTGTTGGGACCGGCCAGAACCACGAGTATGAGATCTCTATCCAGACCTGCAATTGCTTCTGCTACGGCATCCCATACATCCCAGTTCTGGACGGCCATGTTGTAGAGGGCGCCGTGCGGCTTTACATGCTGGAGCTTTACCCCTTGCGCAGAGGCAAACGCCTGAAGGGCACCGATCTGGTAAGTTACATAGTCTTTGATCTCTTCCAGGGTGGCATCCATATTTCTTCGTCCAAACCCGATCAGGTCCGGAAAACCGGGATGGGCGCCTGCGCCCACATTGTTTTCTTTGGCGAGTGAGATGGTCCGCTTCATCACCGCGGGATCACCCGCATGGAACCCGCATGCTATATTGGCCGAACTGATTAGGGGAATCACCTCTTCATCGAGGCCGAGTTTATAGATGCCAAAACTCTCTCCCACGTCTGAATTGAGGTCAATCTTGTTTCGCTGTGGCATTTTTTCCTCCGTAATGGGCTGTTTATCCGCAGATTACCGAGATTGTTTGGATGATGCACGGGAATTTTATGCCGGCATAATACCATCAGATAAGGGAATTGACAAATACAAATCTGCCTGGGTCGTGAAATTGATTGACAAATCGGTCGGTTTTTGGTCAGATCATCAACCACTTAATCCCGCTTTGGGCGGGACTCAACCACTTAATCCCGCCTCAGGCGGGGCTCAAGGAGGAAAAGGGATGTCTGATTTAATGAGTATCATCAAGGGGAGACGAAGTGTCCGCAAATACCAGGAGAAGGATGTTTCGGATGAGGCGCTCAATCAAATTTTAGAAGCTGTCAAGTGGTCGCCGTCATGGGCAAACACCCAGTGCTGGGAGATAATTGCAGTGAGGGATCAGGGCGTGAAGGAGAAGATTCAAGAGATTTTGCCCAAGACAAACCCGGGCAGAAAGCACTTTGCAGAGGCCCCCGTGGCCTTAGCTGTATGCGGGAAGTTAGAGAGTTCAGGATTTTATAAGAGCCAGGTCACTACAAAGTTTGGCGACTGGTTTATGTACGATCTTGGGATTGCCACCCAGAGTATCTGTTTGATGGCCCATGATCTCGGGCTTGGGACTGTGGTCATCGGGCTTTTCGATCATGACAGGGTAAGAGAGGCACTGGGTGTGCCGGAAGGTTATGAGTTGGTGTCACTTATCCCCGTGGGATATCCAACAAAAGATTCTGCTGCGCCAAAACGGCGGGAGATAAGCGAATTTACCCATTATGATAAATTTTAGCAAAATACACATTTCAAACCTGAAGCCATTAGTCTGAAATCTGATCCGGTATGCATCAATAAAAAAATCCCCCTCCCTGGGCTGTCTTGGGAGGGGGATTTTTATGTTAGTCAAACTTCAAGACTGAATCCAGATCCTCATCGGATACGTCAAAGACAACGTCGTGAGGCGGGAGCTTTTCAAGCTTGAAGAATTCCGGCAGTCTATCGTCCGCGGAGGTGAACCCTGCACGTCTGTTGAAGTCCATTTCAGTCCCCAGGACCTTTTTTCCGAGGGCGCCTACGTCGTCGGCGGTGAGACTGAGCCCAAATTTGGCGTTGACCCTATCTATCACGGCATTGAAGGCCTCTTTGTCGACAATGGGCGCTAACTCGCCCTCTGCAGGATCGATAACAATCGCCTTGAGACGCTTTGAACCTATAACTGTGCCTCACCCTTTCCTTCCTGCGTGGCGCGTTGAAAAAAAGGCAGTTTAAAGAGGAAAAACCATGAAAATTGTGGTAAAAAGCTTCCTTACCTTGAGAAAAGTCATGGATGGGCAGGCTTCTTTAGAAATTGAAGCTGAAGAACTGACCATTAGACAGCTCTTGGAAAAGCTTTGTAACCGGTTCGGAGAAAACCTTAGGAATATGATCTTTGATCCTGAAGCCCAGAAGGAAAGCCAAAATATCAAAATTTTAATCAACGGTCGCCACTTCCGGCACCTGCCAGAGGGGCTTGACAGCCAATTGAAGGATGGGGATGAGGTGTGCATTTTTCCTCTTATGGCAGGAGGGTAGGAAAATGAGTAAACGTGAATCCCGCTTTTCAACGAGAAACCGCTCAACCCAGGTTTAAATGACAATTCGCTTTTCAATAACTTTCAAATTGCTGCTATTTATCCTACCTCTCGTATTTCTGCCAATCGCCATAGTTGGCTATCTTTCTTATCAGGCTTCAGTAGAACGGGTTTCCCGACTTTCCCGTGCCGAGCAAATGTTGCAGGCGAAAGTGGCTGCTGCCAAGATTAACGGTATTTTTGAGTCGTGTCGCATGGATTTAGAAACCGTTAGTCACCTTCCCGCCATTGAAGATTATTATTCCGCCACGATTAACGGACTCAAGGCAGAGGCTAAAGATAGTCAAGAAAAAAGGCTATGATTTTTGTACAGACTTGTGTAAGAATCAATTAGCGATGTTGATTTGAAAGGTAAGGGGAAAAGGGCTTTAGCAGAAAGCTTATCTTAAAGTGTCTTGCCATTGCTGGATAATCTATAATAATCCACCAGTGCAAAAACATTTGACAGGATAACAGGATAGACATGATTTTGAAAAGAAGTTCCTATAGCATCCAGTTGATCAAAAAACTCCCCACAACCTGTAGGGAAGTGCAGAGCCACAGAAATGGATTGCAGTCAACTATGATAATCAAATTGTGGGTGAATTTGTAGCTGATATTATTGTCATTCCCGTGAAAACGGGAATCCAGGAAAATCAAGCGCTTATGGACTCCCTCTTTCGCGGGAGTGACGGCCCTGGAGCTTTTTACGAGACCATCAAGGTTGGTGTTAAACGCAAAACTAAGGATTTGAATAATAGATCAACAAGATAAAAAAAATATCATGTTCATTTTGTTAATCCTGTCTAAAGTAGCTGAACCGTTACGATAATCTCAATGCAAGGAGGGAAACATGAAATTCTTAAGGGTAGACATGAGCACAAAGAGTGTGAACGTGGAAGATGTGCCTCAGGAATATATGGGGCTTGGCGGCAGGGGTCTCACTTCAATCATGATCAATGCGGACGTGCCGGCTACGTGTGATCCACTGGGCCCAGAGAACAAACTGATTGTAGCGCCCGGTGTCCTGAGCGGGACCAGTTTAGTGAATACCAGCAGAGTTTCAATAGGGGCGAAAAGTCCGCTTACAGGTACCATTAAGGAGAGCAATGCCGGTGGAACTGTTGCCGCTGCCCTCGGTCATTTGGGAATCACTGCCATTATCTTTGAAAACCAGGTCCCTGATGGTGAACTTTATATCTTCAGGATCGATGAGAACGGTGATGCCAGCCTGATTACTGCTCAAGAGTATAAAGGGATGAGAACCTATGCCCTGTCTGAGAAGTTGCTTGAGGCCTATGGAGAGAAAAGTTCGGTGCTCTGTATTGGACCGGCCGGCGAGCAGAAGTTGACCGCAGCTTCCATCCAGACCACTGATGTGGATGGACGTCCCTGCCGGGCCGCGGGCCGCGGAGGATTAGGCGCGGTCATGGGATCCAAGGGGCTTAAGGCCATCGTGGTGGACCAGCGTGGGAACAGCACTGACGCAATAGCCGATCCGGAGGCCTTCAAGGAGGCAGCTAAGGCCTTTGCCAAGGCTGTAAAGGACCATCCTTTCAGCGGGCAAATGCTCCCCGCTTTGGGTACTGCCGGTCTCATAGGACCGGTCAATTCTATGGGCGCCTTCCCCAGTCTCAATGCCACAAACGGGGTGATGGAGGGCTGGGAGAAGGTTAGTGGGGAGACCCTGGCCCAGATGATCCAGGATCGGGGCGGGAAGACCGGACATATGGGCTGCGCTCAGTGCATTGTGCATTGCTCCAACGAATTTGTGGACAAAGCGGGCAAGTATGTGACTTCATCCTTAGAGTATGAGACTATCTGGTCCATGGGTGGAATGACCGGTATTGATGACCTTGATACTATTGCTCAACTGGATTTTCTTTGTGACGACATTGGCGTCGATACTATGAGCACAGGAGTGGCCGTGGCTGTAGCCATGGATGCGGGACACAAAAGTTTTGGCGACACCGAGGGGGCTGTCCAGATGGTGGAAGAGATTGCCGAAGGGACAGAATTAGGCAAAATCCTTGGAAACGGTCCGGCTGCAGTAGGGAAGCACTTCAACCACCATCGGGTGCCTGTGGCAAAGGGTCAGAGTATTGCCGCTTATGATCCCAGGGCCATGCAGGGAAATGCGGTCACCTATGCCACCTCACCTATGGGAGCTGATCATACGGCAGGGAATGTGATTGGAGAGTATATGGCACAAAAACTTGATCCATTGAAGGCAGAGGGTCAGGTGGAGGCCTCGAGGAATACCCAGATTGCCATGGCGTCCGTGGATTGCACGGGCCTTTGTCTCCTGGCCAGTTTCGCTCTGACAACCCCTGAAGGCGGGGAAGCGTTTGTCAAGGCCATGAGCGCCAAGTTCGGAGTCGCCCTTGGTCCCGACGACGTGCCTGCCATGGGTATCCGGGTGTTGAAAGCCGAGCGTGAATTCAACCGAAAGGCCGGGTTCACAAATGAGGATGACCGGTTGGCCAAGTTTTTCTATGAAGAACCTCTGCCCCCTCACAACAAAGTGGTGCTTATCAGCGATGAGGAGATGGACAGCACCTTTGACTTCTGATCCGCAGATTTCGCAGATTACGTAGATGAAATAATTGGGATTGACCTTCGGTTATCTGATATGAAAGTCAAAGTTAAATTATTTGGAATTCTGGGACAACGTTTTCCCGGTTACTATCATGAGCAGGGCATGGACGTTGAGATTCCGGATGGTGCAAGGGTCAAAGACCTGCTCGCCCATCTGGAAATCTCAAAATCCTTTGGAGGAGTTGTTGCTGTGGAAGGCAAGCTTCTAACTGATGCTGCCAAATTGGAAAATGGGGCTGAGGTGAATATCTTTCAGTCTGTTTTCGGAGGATGATGACAGACCAAAGCGGTTGGAGCGAGAGTCACAAACTGGAAACCCTGGTCCTCAAGCCCAGTCGAAGATCTCGTCCGGGCGGGATTAAAGGGTTAAGCTAACAGATTAGATGGTCGTTTTGCCTGATCCTATCTGTCGTAAAGAAGCGCGGCCAGTTCTGATAATCCAAGCCCTTCAAGTACCTCCTTTTCTGGCACCCCCTCTTTATTAAGTCCCCTGAACTCATAGAACTCCTTCAACATCAGATCCATATCAGGAATGCTTCCCTCTGTCGGGCCCGTGTCCATGATAGTCATGAGCCTCTTTGGTAAAACATCATGCTCTGCCCTTGCCCCGAACAGGTTGGACAAACCCCGCTTTATGTACCAGATTCTCCGCCCTGATTGCATCACCTCGTCAAGAGTATAGTCAAATCCCGTAACATGTTTTACCATATCCACGGCCTGGGTGGCATTCAGGATCATTGCGCCCAAGTTGCAGAACCCGGCACAGTGGGAGAAAAACATCCCGAAATCCTCACATGCAACATTCAGTTTCGCCTTGCCCTCGCTGGTCATTCCTATTATTTCATCTGCTAATTCCGGGATCTCAGGCAGAAACATGCCGCCTCCCTCCACTGGAAAAACGAGGCTGGCCATATGACATGCCCCCCTGGCCGAAACCGCATATGCCAGACCGTGACCGTGCGCTCCCCTGGGATCATGCATGGGGGCTTCAAGGCCCTTGACTGTGGTCAGGAAGTCGGGGGCGCTGCCGCCGATCTGTTCCGCTGCCCTGGCGCTCCCCTCGGACAGGATCGAGCCAATCCCCTCTCTCTTCCCTATCTTCTCCACCATAGCGACAATCGCCTCTGAATTGCCCCATGTAAGATTTAGATCATCGGTATCTTTTTTAGTTATCAGGCCGTTTTCAAAGCATTCTATGGCAAAGGCGATGGTGGAGCCGCACGAGATGGTATCCATACCGTAGCGATTGCAGATATCATTTGCCTTGCCGATAGATTCCAGACTGGAGTTCAGGCACATGGTCCCAAACGTGGCTATGGTTTCATATTCGGGACCAGGCCCTTTTGCAAACCTGAATGCTCCCTCCTTCACCTCTGCTTCTCTCTTACACGCTACCCCGCATGCGTAGCATGTCCTGTTACCGGTCAGGATCTTTTCGTCGTACTCTATGGGTCCTATCTCGTCAAAGAGATCCCATTCGCTCTGCTGCCAGTTCTTCATGGGGATATCGCCCGATATGATCCCTATATCCATATGTGACGCGGTTCCAAAGGCACGCAATCCTTCTGTGGAAATATTCCCGTCATAGAGTTCCTTGAGCTCTGCCCGGAGATCATCAAACCTGTCAGGATGTTCCACCCCAAGTTTTCCGGTTCCCCTGACAAAGATCGCCTTGAGCTTTTTTGCACCCCATACAGCGCCTAATCCGGTGCGTCCGGCCACGTGTCCCTTATTGTTGATAATGGATGCAAATCTCACAAGATTCTCGCCGGCAGGGCCTATTGCAAAGACCTGACCTGACTTTTTAGACTCTGTTTTATGATCCTTGATCATCTCATCGTTAACAGTGTAGACGTCCCTTCCCCAGTACTTCTCTGCGTCCCTTATCTCGACCTTTGCGTCTTCGATATAGATGTAGACAGGCCTGTTAGCCGCGCCAGTAATCACTATGCCGTCATAGCCTGCGAATTTCAGTTGCGCGCCGAAGAAACCGCCGATGTTGCAATCACCCCACAGTCCGGTGAGCGGGGATTTTGCGCCCACAGTCCACCTGGCCACGGCATTTGTTCTCATACCGGTTAACGGGCCGGTCATAAGCACAAAGGGATTGTCTGCGGAGAGGGGATCAAAGTCCGGCTTCCCCTTTATGAGGTCGAGATAGATCTTAGTCCCAAATCCCAGGCCGCCGATATATCGCCGAGCGAATCCCAAATCTAAGGGCCTTGCTTCAATATCCCCAGATGTTAGATCGACGTAAAGTATACTCCCTGCATAACCGCCCATATGGAATACCTCTTAATAAATATTATACTCCCCATAGCCGTTCTCATCGAGATACTTGGGATACATGGCATAGGAAGGCTTTATTGCTGGCAAGAGCTTCAATATTTTCGGAATCGGTCCCTTTGCCACCATCTGCTTCCGGGTCAGGGCAGCCATTAAGTTCACCTTGCCGAACCAGAACTTGTGGGCGATGTCCGAGCTCATAGACATATCAACTGTAGCCTTGGTATCGGTATCTCCAGCGCTTATTTCAAGCTTGTCTCCTGAGCAGTCAATCAATAAAACTACGTCCGGATCACTGTAACTAAACCTGATAATTAATTTTGAAGCAAGCAGCTTATCGGCAATGGCCGGCGTTTCAGCGAGCAACTCGAAAAAACCACCAAGCATTTTTTCAAACTTCTCAGAGCTTTCAAAAAGTCCCATCTTTTCCCCCCATTCCTGTAATTAGTGTTGATGGCCTCGTAAAAAATCCAATTTCAAATTTTTCCTGTTTATAACTTGCTGATATTACTACATTTCAATTTCACTTTTTGTGAATTTTGCGCCTTTATCAGTCTTTAATATGCATTCTTCAGATGAACCAATATCTCCTCGGCAACTACCTCTCGCGGGTTATAAAAGCTGGTGCCATCCATAACCGCTGCCTCAGCAATTTCCGGCAACAGTTCCTCGGGGACTCCCACTTCTCTAAGCCTTAAGGGTAAAGCGCCCATCTCGTTCAGCTTACCGGTCAGTTTCCTCACTGACTCGATGGTTTTCTTCGCCCGATCATCAGGTGATAGCCCGGATACCTCCTCACCCATGACAGGCGCAAGCCTTGCCAGTTTTTCCGTGATCTCCTCAAAATTGTACTCCAGGCCGTGGGGCAGGAGTATGCCGTTGGCAATTCCGTGCGGTACCTGGCAGAGGCCTCCAACCGCATGGGCCATGCCATGCACGCATCCCACCATTGAATGGGAAAAGGCGATGCCGGCCATGGCCGAAGCCACCAGCAGACCCCCTCGAGCCTCGATGTCGCTCCCATCCCGGGTGGCCTGCACAATATTTCCGCAGATGAGTTCGATTGCGCCAGATGCCAGGGCATCGGAGACAGGCGACCATTGCAGACCCACATATGCCTCCACTGCGTGGGTCATCGCGTCCATGGCCGTAGATGCCGTTAGCCCTGGTGTCATTGAAGTAGTCATCTCAGGATCGAGAACAGCCAGATCTGGGAGGAGGAATTTGTCGGTAAACGCCATCTTCACACTGTTTTCCTCATCATAGATAACCGCTACCATGGTTACCTCGCTGCCGGTGCCGGCAGTAGTTGGTATTGCAACCAAAGGGTTCAGTGGCTTTGTCAGGGTCTGGGCGCCGGAGTGGTCCTCTACAAGATCGCCCCCCTCGCAGATCAAGATGTTGGCGGCCTTGGCTGTATCAATAACGCTTCCCCCGCCTACAGCGATCAGCCCTTCAGCGCCGGAAGCTTTGGCCTGTTCGGCGCACGCATTGACCGCCTTTACCTCAGAATTTGGAGGCACGTCCAGAAACACCCCGGTAACCTGGATACCCGTGGATTCAAGCCCGTCCACGACCCTTTTCACCAAACCGAGGTCACTGATAACCTTATCGGATACAATGAAGTATTTCGATGCCCCCAAAAGGTCAAGCTCGGCCTTGAAGTCCGATGCAATGCCAGGGCTGTACGCCACCTTGGTCGGGTTGTAAAATTCGAAGAATTCCGGAATCATAGCAGCTCTCCTTGTGTGAGATCAGAAAAAATGAATTTCAATGAGATTTTTATCATCCGCAGTGTGATGTGTCAACAAATGGATTAATCATCTGCAGGGAAATGGCCCTTCCGCTCTCAAGATAAAGGGCTTAATAAAAATAACTTAGGGCTCGCGCAAAAATAAGTTCCCAGAATTGGCGCCCGGATTCATATTAGACTTTTTTGGTCCCATCAAGTAAAATCAATTGATCATGCAGTCTTTCTTATTTGATTTTAATACGGGTGACAGGTAAGATCCTGCACGAAAAACTCTTAAGCATGTGGGATAATTAGGTGTGAGCGGCAGATACTGATAAAACCTTCAAGGCACTCCTTTGCGGGGTGGGAGTTGACTATACTGTTTAAGGAGGAAATATTCGAATGGATTTACCTGAAAAGAACAAAGAGGTTCCGTTAGCTGAGATAGAAAAGATCTGTGAGGCCTACGGGCTGTCAGACCTCTGGGAGAAAATTGAGAAAGATCCGCCACCCATCCCCTTTAAGAGCGACGGATGTTCCATGTGGTTTGATTCATGGCAGGGGCTCGATTTTTATCCGGCCTGCTTTTTACATGACCTCAAATACTGGTGCGGGTATCCGGAAGAGGATGCTGAACGTCTGATTGCTGACGCCGAGCTTATGATCGATATTGCCAGGGCCGGTGCGCCCAAGATGGCGGAAGTGATGTTTGCAGGCGTCAGGGTTGGCGGCCACGAAGCGCTCGAGAAACCTTTCAGCTGGGGGTTTGGTCGACAGAAAGAGAGCCCATGAATATCATCTTTTTTGCCATTGTCCTGATCGCATTTATCTCAGCCGGATGGCGTCAGATCAACTGGATGCCGGGTGGTGGTGTGGTTTCGCCAATGGAGGGCCTTTCTAAGGCCATGGTGGAATCTGCTTCGGGTTCGGTTGAACTGGCCTTAGGTCTTGTGGGCGTGATGACGCTCTTTTTGGGTCTCATGAAGGTGGCCGAGGCTGGAGGGATGCTCACCGTCCTGGCCCGTCTTATTCGTCCCCTTATGGTCCGACTCTTTCCCAATGTTCCTCCGGAGCACCCTGCAATGGGGAGCATGATCTTAAATATGTCCGCCAATGCCTTAGGGTTGGGCAACGCCGCCACTCCATTCGGTATCCGGGCCATGCAGGAGCTTGACAAGCTGAATTCCCGTCACGGAACCGCAACCGATTCAATGGCGCTTTTTCTCGCCATCAACACTTCCAACGTGACCCTTTTGCCTACAGGGGTTATCGCGCTCCGGGCTGCCGCTGGATCGGTGGATCCGGCCGGGATCCTCCCTACCACCCTGTTTGCCACCGTGTGTTCGACGATTGCGGCCATATTTGCCGCCAAGGCCTTTGGCCGGCTTCCTATGTTCAAGAGAACTCGTCCCCTTGAAATTGAGAAAGAGAAAGAAGATGATAAAACTGGATCAGATGGGGATACACCGATCGAAGAAACACCGACCGGCTATCGTGTCTGGGTGAGCGTGATTGGGGTATGTGCCCTGATAGCGCTTATTCCTTTGACCATTTTTTTCGGCAGATCAATCTCTCCCTGGATCATCCCCGGTCTCATGTTGGGATTTCTCTCCTTTGGTGTCATGAGAGGGGTGCGTATATATGAAGTCTTTGTGGAAGGCGCAAAAGAAGGCTTCCAGGTGGCTATCAGGATTATCCCTTACTTAGTGGCAATCCTTGTGGCAGTGGGGATGTTTCGTGCCAGCGGTGCCATGGAGGTGATGGTCAATATGATTGGGGGTCTTACATCTCAACTGGGTATGCCTGCCGAAGCTCTCCCTATGGCACTTTTGAGGCCCCTGTCCGGATCCGGGGCATATGGGATCATGGCGTCGATTATAAACGAGCCCGGCATCGGCCCGGACAGTTATACCGGCTATCTCGTGTCAACGCTGCAGGGATCTACAGAAACCACCTTTTATGTGTTAGCGGTCTATTTTGGAGCCGTTCAAGTGCGCCGTATACGCCACGCCTTAGCTGCGGCGTTGACTGCTGATCTAATCGGGATTGTGGCCGCCGTGGTTATCTGCTCATTCCTTTACGGATAACACGTCTGCCAGCCTACTGCAAATCATTTGACGGGAGGGAGATGAAAAACAAGATGTACCGGTCTTTATACCAAAAGAAGCTTACCACGCCCGATAAGGCCGTGGAGACTGTAAAAGAGGGGAGTCTCCTGATTTACGGCGTTGCCCTGGCAGAGCCCCCGGCTCTGCTTGAGGCCTTTGCCAGGCGGTTACGTTCGGGAGATATGAAAAAGCTTAGGATTCTGAGCAGTCTTCCTCTGAAACACGCCATAAACACCGTGCTGGCCCCTGACTTGGCCGATTGTGTGGAGCGATGTTCGCAGTTTGTTGGTGCGGGAGACCGGGGGTTGGTTCACGTGGGTCTCAACGACTACCTCCCCAACCATTTCCACCAGATGCCGAGGCTGATTTCAGATTTCATGACAGTGGATGTGGCTGCGACCACGGTTTCGCCCATGGACAAGTCAGGCTTTTTTACCTTTGGTGTGGCCAATGACTTTACCTCCACCGCGGCTAGATGTGCCGATAAATTGATCGTGGAAGTCAACGAAAACATGCCTCGGGTTTATGGAGACTCTCTCATCCACATCTCAGAGGTCGACGCGGTGGTGGAGAACCATGTGCCACTGATAGATTTGCCCTATGCAATTCCAAGTCCGGTGGATAAGGTAATCGGGAAGACTATTGCCGGGATGGTTCCTGACGGGGCCACGATCCAATTGGGATTCGGGAGTCTCCCTAACGCCGTAGCGGCTTTCATGGATGACCACAAAGACCTTGGTATACACACCGAAGTCTTCTGCCCCGGGATGTCCGATTTAATCAAGAAGGGGGTGTTAAACGGGACCAAGAAGACCCTTCACCCCAGAAAACATGTGTTTACCATGGCTTTTGGTGACAAAGAAATGGTCGAGTTTATCCATGACAACCCTTCTATGGAAAGCTACCCGGTTTCCTACACCAATCATCCCGCGGTCATAGCGCGGAATGATCGTATGGTTTCGATCAATACGGTCCTGGAAGTGGATCTTTTTGGCCAGGCCAATGCAGAGTTTATGGGAGGGCAGCAATTCAGTGGCACAGGGGGCCAGCTTGACTTTGTACGAGGCGCGTTTGATTCTAAGGGGGGCAAGTCTATTCTGGCATTTGATGCCACGGCCAGGGAGGGAAAGGTTTCTCGTATCGTTCCCCGGTTTGAAGAGGGCACCATGATCACGACGCCACGTAATGATACCCATTTTTTGGTGACTGAATTTGGAGCCGCCAATCTGAAGGGGAAGTCAACCCGCGAGCGTGCCCTTGCCATCATCGAGCTGGCCCATCCCGATTTTCGGGATGATCTGTTACGAGCTGCCGAAGAGATGTATATCATATAAGTGTCTAAAGTGAACTAAAGTGGGATGAAGTTGGTTGCGGGTTGCGAGTTACAGGTTGCGGGTTTGTTCAATCAACAATCATAAATCAACAATTCAGAGGGTTGTACTTCTTTAACTGGAAGAGCTTTTTGTCCTGTGTTGCAACGATGTGGTAAAATTTGTCTTGCGGTACATAAATATAGGGAACGTCCTCTTTTCTCCTGTAAAGGAAGTGTGAAAGAATCATCCGGTTAACGGCCCGGTGACCTATAATCATAATGTTTTGAGGGTTACTGCTTAGATAAAGTGCTTTCTTGATCCCCCTGTCTACTCTCTCCTTCATGCTGATATAGCCCTCTCCTTCCGGATAAATATAGTTATACTTATCCTCCTTTCTGGCAAAGTGGACATGGGGCATTTTTTGCCGGATTTCCTCATAGCTCATACACTCACAGACCCCGCTGTTGATTTCGTTGAACTCTTGCAGAGGTATGACGGCGGAATTATCCTGCAGACGCTTTATGGGAAAAGCCGTTTGCACTGTGCGCTTTTTTTTGCTTGTGAAGATTACGGGCACCTTTTTGTTTTTAAAAGATTGTGCCAGGGCCTCAGCCTGGACTTTCCCATCCCCGGTAAGACCGGAATTTCCGCCGATCCTGTTTTGGAGGTTAAAGTAGGTTTCCCCGTGTCTTATAAGAAAGAGGTTCTTAACGGTGTCAGTGACCAGAAAATCCCTGATCCGGTCATAATAGGGGATGTCATCTGAGACATCTTCATCTGAGATCTTGTTGTACAGAGAATCTAATTTGATAAAATTTGTTTCCTTCTCAACGGGGGTGTAAATGGCCTGATAATAATTGATGCGTTGTCTGAAACTCTTGATAGCAGCTTCCCTTCCCAAGTGGCTGAACTCAGGATGAGCAACCTTCCTATCTATGCTCGCCTTAAGGATCTCTTCGTCATCGTTAATACATTCGATAAAGAGAATGGCGTGGTCAGTTAGCAGTTGGGCTATTTTTTCTCTTCTCTTAAGACTGACATTTGTGGCATCCAAGATGGCTACACGCCCTGTTTTTTTAAGATAGTCCGTGGCGCGTCTGATATTGATCAGGGCAATCTTTTCTCTGATCGCTACGCCCTCCTTGTTCCCAGGATCGTAGAATTCAGGATAGGATGTGTTTTCCGGGCCGAGTTTCCTCCTCAGGTCACCGTTGTTAAAAATCCTGGTCTTTATGCCATTTTTGACTAAGTTTTCTTTGAGCTTGCTCGCAATGGTAGATTTTCCCCTGGCAGGGAGACCGACCATAATGATGTAGAGTTTATTTATGTCCATATTGAAGGCGCAAGGCGTTATATGACATCCTGGATCAATAATGATCTTGAATTTTTTCGTAAAGCATTTATAATTAAAAACGTATATCTAATCAAGGAAATATCTTGCGTATGCAAGGATAAATGAGAGGAGAAAAAAATGGCACAGACTTCCGTAACAAGATCGCGGACTGATGTATTGGTTAATGACTTTGTAAGAAGTGTTTACAACTGGATGGCAGTTGGACTTTGTCTGACAGGGTTTGTAGCATACTATGTTTCAAACAACGAAGCCATGAAGAATTTCGTATTTGGCAACTCTATCATCTTCTTTGTCCTAATTTTGGCTGAATTAGGCATGGTATTTGCCATTGTAGGGATGGTTAACAAAATGAGTGCAGGTACGGCCACATCCCTATTTGTGATTTATTCGGCCCTGAATGGAGTTACACTATCCTTCATCTTTTTGGTATACACTCAGAGTTCAATCGTTAGCACCTTCTTTATTTGCGCTGGCACATTTATCGCGTGCAGCATCTACGGCTGGGTGACAAAACGGGATCTGACTTCCATTGGCGGGTTCCTTATGATGGGTTTGATCGGTATTATTATTGCCTCTCTGGTAAATATGTTTATCAGGAGCAGCGCCATGAATATGATAATCAGCTATATCGGGGTCATAGTCTTTGTGGGTTTAACCGCTTATGATACCCAGAAGCTCAAGAACATGGCGCTTACTCAGCCAGCGGGCGTGGATGGTGCTGTGGTGAGAAAGGGGGCCATTTTAGGGGCGCTATCTCTATATCTCGATTTCATCAATCTGTTCCTGATGCTTTTGAGGATATTCGGCACAGCGCGTGATTAGATGAGAACACCTCCTGTAATTTGAAGCCGTAACTTGATCCCCCTGATGGAACCTGAGTCCTGTCAGGGGGATTTTGTTTTAAGGGTTGATAAAATGGCCGAGCCATCTTATTTAAAACTTTATAGAGATGGGGAGCTTGAGGCCCGGATTGAAAAGGGATTGGCTTTAATGGAGTCCTGCCATCTTTGTCCCCGTCAATGTGGCGTAAACCGGTTGGACGGGGAGACGGGCTATTGCCACACCGGGAGGAGGGCCAGGGTTGCCAGCTACAACGCCCATTTTGGTGAAGAGACCCCCCTGGTGGGGAACCGTGGCTCCGGGACCATATTCTTTAGTTCCTGCAATCTCCTTTGCAGCTTTTGTCAGAACTATGATATCAGTCACCTGAATGAAGGGGTGGAGGTGGACCCTGCCCAGATTGCTGCTATGATGATCGAGTTAGAGGAAAAAGGTTGTCATAATATTAATTTTGTCACGCCGACCCATACGGCTGTGCAGATCTTGGAGGCCCTGATTCCGGCCATTGAACAGGGCCTGAATGTGCCCTTGGTGTATAATTCGGGTGGGTATGAAAGCGTAGAGTCCTTAGCCTTGTTAGATGGGGTCTTTGACATCTATATGCCTGATTTTAAATTCTGGGATGATGAATGGGCAGAACGGTTTTGTAAAGCACCTGATTACAGAGAACGGGCTAAGGCGGCCATAAAAGAGATGCATCGCCAGGTAGGCGATTTGTTGGTTGACAGTGAAGGGATTGCAGTCCAGGGGCTACTAATAAGGCATCTCGTCATGCCTAATGATGTGGCCGGAACTGATAGGGTTATGGATTTCTTGGCGAATGAGATATCGTTAGACACATACGTCAACGTAATGGATCAGTACAGGCCCTGCGGCGATGCTAATGCAGATGAGCTGATTAACCGGCGGCTCAGGCCAGAGGAGTTCAGGGCGGCTATGCGTGCAGCCAAAGACGCGGGGCTGAGCCGTCTTGATTCGAGAGAACGGCCCCGTATTATCTTCGGGTTTTGATGGAGAGGAAAAAAACATTTATTATCGGAGATATACACGGGTGCCTTGATATGCTGAAGAGGCTCCTCGACAAGATCCCATGGCGACCGGGGCAGGATGCGCTTATTTTTATCGGTGACTTTATTGACAGGGGAACCAATTCCAAAGGAGTGGTTGACTGCATCCTTGATCTTATTCGGAATTACTCACATGTGAGTTGCCTGTTAGGTAACCACGAGGCCATGCTGCTTAATTATCTCTCCGGGAGGGAGCAGGATCTCTATATTGCGAACAAGGGATTAACAACGCTGAAAAACTATTTAGCCGAAAAACTGGAAGGGGAGGGGCCTCTGGTTCCGCCAGACCACATCTCTTTCTACCGTTCCCTAAAGCCATTTATGGAGCTTCAGGAATATTATGTGGTTCATGCCGGTTTCAGGCCCGGCGTAGATTTAGAACGACAGACGCAAGACGACATGATCTGGATTCGGGAGCCGTTCCTTTCGTCGGGCTATGATTTTGGGAAAAAGGTTATCTTCGGTCACACCTCTTTCTCTAAACCCCTAATAATGGACAACAAAATCGGCTTGGACACAGGGGCCGTGTATGGGAACAGGCTCACATGCATCGAACTGCCAGAAGAGAGATTCTATTTCGTGAACAGCAGATGACGATCAAATCTTGCCACTTATAAATCTCTCAGCCAATTCAACGTCCTCCTTGCTTCCGATATAGAGCGGTACCCTCTGATGGAGTTCCTTTGGCTCAATCTCAAGGATTGGACCGTTGCCATCACTGGCGTATCCCCCCGCTTCCTTGACAACCAGTGCCAGGGGATTGGCTTCCACCATCAGTCGCAACTTCCCTGACGGTTTTTTCGGGTCCTTATTGTCTGCGGGATACATGAAGATCCCCCCTTTAAGGAGGTTGCGGTGGAAATCGGCTACCAGACTCCCAATATATCTTGAGGTGTAGGGGCGACCGCTCTCCTTATCTGTGGTCTTGAAATAGTCCATTAAAGCGAGGGTCTTTTCATCCCAATAGTCGTGGTTTCCTTCATTGACGCTGTAGATCTTTCCTCTTTCAGGAATGCGGATGTTCTCGTGAGAGAGGAGGAATTCTCCAACGCTCGGGTAGAGAGTAAACCCATGCACACCTGTTCCTTCTCCGGTGGTGTAGACCATCATGGTGCTTGAGCCGTAAATGAAATATCCTGCAGCTACCTGGCTAAGGCCCGGCTGAAGGACGTCCCCCATGAGGAGGTCAATATCGGTCTCTGCGCTCTTTTTCTTGTAAATCCCGAAGATCGTGCCGATGCTTACATTAACGTCGATGTTTGAAGAGCCGTCAAGGGGATCAAAGACGATTATATAATTCCCTTTAGGATACTTAGAAGGGATATCAATCAGGTCTGCATCCTCTTCAGAGCCCATACAGCAAAGTTGACCGATGTGCTGCATACGCTCTATGATGATCTGATCGGAAAATACGTCAAGTTTTTGAACCTGTTCATCCTGTATATTGATTTTGCCTGTGGAGCCTAAGATGTCCGCAACGCCTGCCTTGTTCACTTCCCTGGAAATAACCTTTGCCGCAACTATCAATTCGTAGAGCAAGGTGGTAAAACCACCTGTTGCCTCAGGGTTCTGCCGTTGCTGGTTCAGGATATGCTGTGTAATTGTGATACCAACACCTTGTTTTGCCATCCTTGATCCTCCTTCAATATCTCAATACCTAAATTCCTGAATACCTGAATTCCTAAATCCATGTAAAAAGGACTTTTTACATGGATGTCAATACTTCATGAGGGAATCCCAGAACTCAGGGTCATCGTCTTTCCAGTTCGGGCCAAACCTCCTGTCACAAAATCCGCTCAGCCTTTCATACCATTTGACAAATACGTTTTTCTTTTCGTCTATGGCCTGAATGATGTCTGCTAAAAATACGTCCACCTTGCCGATTTCATCCTTGGGCACATAATAGGATGCCCCTTTCTTGAACGATTTTTTCATGTTGTCCTGTGATAGGGCGTGGGCGGTAAGCATGAGAGCAGGGATGCCCCTCGTATTTGCAATCTCCAACAGCTCATATCCTCGAACGCCCATAATGTCGAGGACCGCCGCGTTATAATAGTGGGATTCAAGGAGCTTTTTCCCCTCTTCAAAGGTTGATGCCCTGTCGATTTTGCATACCTCCAGAATTTCAGTCAGAAACTCGAGGATGTCCTCCTCATCGTCAACGATCAAGATCCTTTTCCCGCTAAGGATTTTTTCAGTGTCCATGTTGATCCTCCTTGGATTTGAAATGATTCAGAAACGCAGATTCGTTCAGATTGCACTTTTTTTGTATTCGAGCCTGTAAATCTCCGCCAATGTCAGAAATATAGTCATAATTAAAGGACCGTAAATGATCCCTAATATGCCGAATAGTTTTAACCCTCCTAAAATGCCGATGAACACAAGGAGTGAATTCATCTGCATACCCTTGCCGATCAGCCTGGGCTTGACCAGATATTCAACAATGGAACTGTAACAGAGGTTGTAAATCAGAAAGCCCAACCCGAGTCCCGTATTCCCTGTTAGCATAATAAAGACAGCGGCCGGGACAAAGACTGCGGTAGCGCCCACGATGGGCAGGAATGCCATAAAGGTAATAACCGTACCCCATAGAAAGGGAGAGCCCAATCCAAAAAAGAAAAATCCAAAGCCCCCAAATATCCCCTGGATGATCCCTGACATGCCATTGCCAACAATGACAGCGCTTCCCATCTCCTGAAATTTGCTGACCACTTTTTCAAGCTGTTCCTTAGGGACCGGCATCAACTGGACAAGATAGTCCTTGAGCCGGGGGCCATCCCGAAAAAGATAAAAA
>Ga0208902_1000531_pt1 | contig 19513 bp, 17 predicted proteins | sample AntAceMetag02UKH_FD_184767 | JGI IMG/M metagenome (GOLD analysis project Ga0208902, IMG submission 184767) | Saline lake microbial communities from Ace Lake, Antarctica - Antarctic Ace Lake Metagenome 02UKH (SPAdes) (version 2) | ecosystem: Environmental > Aquatic > Non-marine Saline and...
AAGTTTTAAAAATAAAATAACAGAAAAATTAGGAAGTGGCGATTTTGCAAAAGTAAATTCAACAAAAACATATGTTAAAGATAAGAAAGACCTATTAGAAAAATCTTTAGTAGAAATTGCAGAAGAAGAATTAAAACAACTTGATAAAAAACATTATGATACTGTTATTCAACATTTAACAGAAGATGAAAGAAAAGACCATGTTTTGGAGGAATATTCAAAATATTTAGGTTTTGATCCAAGAGAGACGAATCTTTTAGAATTTATAAAACAACATGCTCAAAATAATTCTACTATACAAGAGCTTTTAGATAATCTTTACCAACACAAAAATGATTCAAATACTTTACTTAAATCAATGGGCCAAAGATCAAATCCAATTATGGAACACATCTATAAAAATATTACAAATGATGATGTAATAGGATATATTCATACAGAAGTTCCTAAAAAAGGATTTGATGTTAATATGGGTGTGCTCTATAGGCATAATAAATACAAATTAATCCCTTCAGTTGTTCTCGATCATCTTGAAAATAAACTTGATGAAAAGAAACATAAACAATATGGTATAACTGGAAGTTATGAGACAAAGAAATAATTTATTCTTTTTTATTTTAATTTTATTATGTGTAATAAAAATCATAGATTTTTAGTATGCCAATATTTTCAATATTGTGCATGCCAACAACATTTTTATGTTATTGAGCATTTTATTCATAATAAGGTATTAACTTCCAACTATCAATATCTGCAACATAGTTTTTTAAATTAAATCCTTCTAATTCATCCCAGGTTTCAGGTGCATCTAAGAAAGGAACAAAGAATTTTAAATCTCCTGCATTATAAATTCTATTCTCATAAAGAGTAACATTAAAACTATATTCTCCTGTAACCCAAGAGCTAAGGTTAATTGCATTATAAGTTACCTCTTCAATATCTCCAACACACCCAATAATTTCAATTTCAGTACCTAAACAAATTTCTTCTGTTTTTTCAGGAATATTAAATGGGCCTTTGGTTATCAGAGTCATACTAACACCATAAGTTCCAGGAACTAATTCAATATTATATTCACTTTGTGTTTCAATTTCATCTTCAATATCATAAGATTCAATTTGTGAAATTAATGAATCATACATAGATCTGTTAATTTCTCCTAAATTATATAATTGTTTAATTTCATCTATTTGAGAATCATAATTATAAATTATGCTTGTAATATTTGGGCTTGTAACTAAAATAAAACTTGTTAAAGGAAATGCATCTTCTCTTGGATCATCTTTAATCTTATTTATACTAAACATTAATTCATCTTTCTCAGATAATTCATGCTTATAAGTTAATTTGTCTTCAATTGTTTGCATGTTTTCAATATCTTCTTTTGTTCTCTTATAAAATGTTAAAGACTTGTTATGCTCTGGCCATAATCCCATAATAAATGTTTCTGAGGCAAGAGCAGTTTCATCATTATTATAATCTTTAAATGCTGATGCATAACCTTTTTTTGTAATTTTAAGGTAACCTCCTGTGCCACAATAAGGTAATTTACCAGTAAAAATTGCTTTGTTATTTTGCATCTCTGTTTCACCAACATAAAAATTATTACCACAATTATATATTACCATAGCATCAATAACAGGATTACCTGTATGTTCATCCTTAACTTCAACAGTTATGGTTTTATTAACAAGAACATTAGGATCATTAATTCTAATTCTTGTTGGTGCTTCATATCTATAAAAAGTCATATTCTGATGAAGGGCAATATTATTTCTAATATTTGCTTCAACAGCAAAACTAAAACTATACCCTTCATTGTTGAATGCAGAGTCATCAGTGATTGTTATGATAACAGGAAATGCCAAGTTATAATCATAAGTATATTCTTGAATAGCAAATTGAAAGAAATTTTTCATATAATCATTAACCCCCTCAATACTTTTAGGTCTTATAACTTCTTCGCCTCCATCAATATAAAACATTATTTCAGAATCAGGATAATAAATTTCAACTTCATAAGGAACAACTTCTTCAAGGCCTATATCTTCTACAAAAGAATTGTAAAATCCTTGTGTAAAAGAATAATATTCTTCTTCAACATGGGCAATTGCAGGATTAGAATTTAAAGTGTTGCTAATTTTTGTTAAACCAATAAAAGGAAGAACATCATAACGCATTTTATCTTCGACTTCTCTTTTAATCCAAAATTTAGGAGTGAAATCAACAAAGCTAATTTCTGCAATAGGAGGCAATGCTTCCTCATCCAAACCAGCATAAGCACTAATAAGATTCATAGTATTATCTTCAATAAAATGATAACTGCTTTCTGCTTCAGTAAGAGTCATAGCTAAATCAAACATTTGTAATAAATTAACATCATGCTCAATAGAATATGATTCAATCTTTACTAAGTCATTATTTTCTTCAATTTTTATAGATAAAGGATAATTCATATTGACAATTACTTTGTCTTTAAAAATATTAATTTTAATATCTTTATCTTCAATTTCTTTTATTTCAAACTTTTCTTCAAACTCTTTAAAATTATTTAAACAAGAATCAATATTATTATAAACATAATTTTCAATACCCTCTTGCACACTGATATCTCCAAAATCAATTAAACCACATTCAGTAGTTCCAGAGCAAAGTGCAGGTTTATTTTTAATACTAAAAATGTTTTCTTCTGTAAAATAATACCAATAAGGCAAAGAGTAGATACTATTATAAAATACATCAGACCTATATGCTAGGGGATGAATATTTAATGATGAAGGAATATTAACATAACCTCCTTGTTCTCCACTCAAAATAATTGCCTTCTTACTTACTTCAGATAAACAATTTTCTACAAATTCTTTTATTAATGTGGTTTCCTTTGTTTCTTTATCAGGAATAGATGGTTCATTTCTTGTTTGATATTCTTTAACAGCAAAATAGAGTCCAACAAGAATAAGAACTATAATAGCAAGAATTACAAAAGTTGTTACCTGTGCTTTAACCTCTTTTTTTAATTTCATTTTAATTAACCAAAAATCTCATTAATACCTTGACTTGTTTCATTATTTGTTCCTACTTGGGTTGAATCATAATCTCTATCTGGTTGTCCTGTATCAAAATCACTTTCAACTATGTTTCTGCAATAAATTCTTTTTCCTGCATATTGAGGAAAGTTTTTATCAAATTCAAAGCATACTCGTGTATAATAATTTTCACTTAGGAATGCAATAGATCTTGAAGCACTTTCTCCTTCAGAGATAGCTCTATTTTTGCATTCATTATTATTGTCTTGATAAACACAAGTTTCTTTATCATTTGTTTTAAAATAAATATTAAACTCATAATTTTGATCAATTTCGTTCATTAAATAAACAAAAGTGTATAAATATTCATCAGGGTTTTCAATACCACTCATGTTCTCTGAATAAATAGATCTTTCCATAGCCATAGTTAAAACAGTAGTGCAATATTTTTCAGAACAATCAACAGCTGTTCCACCAGGAAGATCATAATCACCAGACATAAAACCAATATTATTTGGATTGCAAATATTATCTATCCATGCATCAGAACTTAACATATTATTTAATGTATCAGATAAATCAACCAGGAATTCTGAATCAAATCTCTTACCTAAATCACTTAAACTTCCAAGATCTTTAAGATAATTATTCCACAGCCAAGAAACTCCTAGGTCAATACCTAATTTTGCAGTTGCTCTTGAAGAATCAAACTTTGCTCTTGTAGCTTTTTCTTCTTTATATGTTTTTAATTCTGCATTTAAAGTTTCTACTTTATTTTTTGTATTTTCCCCCCCTTCTTCAAATAACACTCTTAATTTTTCTTTATCAAGAGTTCCATCAACATTTTTTATAGCTTTACATTCGGGGTTTGTGAATAACTTTTCACAATTATCTTTTAAATAATCTTTAATTTGATTTTCTCTGTCTTGTTCTGGTTCAGTTTTTATAGCATATTTTTCAATTGCTGCCTGTAACTCATAACCACCCACTTGTTCAGATTTTTCAACATTTTGTGCTGATGCTATTTGCATTATCTGATTTTCTTCAAAAGTTTCAACAGGTTTTTCATCTTTGTAAAGAAAATCATATCCAATTTGGGCATATGCTAAAGTGTCTTTATCTTCAAATGTATTTTCTGGAGCAGTAATTACTTCTTCTTCAGAATAAGAATACCCTGCTTGGGATTGATAATTAGCATTAAATATTCCTTCACCAACTAGGTCTCCCATTTTTTGAAAACAATCACCATCCAATTTTCCACAAATATCTTCGATTTCTTTTTCTGAACCTGCTACTATTGTATTATAATCATATTTTAAATCATCAGCAGAATCTTCAAGTTTTCCTGCAGTATTATAATAACTTGCAGCTTTTGGTAAAAAAGGTTCAGGGCCATCTTTCTTAACAGCCCATTTAGTGTGTGCTTCCATTGCTGCATCATAAAGTTTTTGGTCTGCATTCTCACAACTTCCATATTTAACACAAGCACTTGCTAATCTAGTATATTCATTAAGCTCATTAGAATATGGCTTACCCTCATCTTTATTCCTATTATTATCCTGCAAACGAGCCATTTCTTCAAATGCAGATTCTGATCTTCCAAACACTGTTTGTGTTACTTTATTGTTAAGTAATTTAGGAAAATAACCTGCACCGGTTTCACATTCAGATTCATTTTCTTCATTACACAATGCAAGTTTACAAATATCTATTTTAGGAATAGGATAACTAAAACTTCCAGAACTAGAACCACCAAGATTTTTATTTCTAATATATCTTCCAAGAGTTAAAGGGATTTCACATTCTATTATTTCAAACAAGCTTATATCATCAACTTTAGCACTAGGATTAGCAATTGCTCTCTTATAAGTTTCAGTACAAGTTTGATCTGAAACAAAATCAGTTAAAGTTTGGGGAATAAGGTTTTGTGCAAGATTATTAAAATTATCTTTTAAATTCATAATTTGTCTAACATAAGGAAGTTCAAAAAATTCACCAGTGATTGTTTTGCATGCAAATGTTTTCAAACTAACATCACAAGCTTCAATACTTAAACCATATTGGGCTTGTCTTTTTAAACAATAAAGACGATCACATTCTGCTTCTCTCCATTTGTTTGCATGATAAACAATGCAAGGCAAACAACCAGTTGAAACACAAGCTAACATACTATCATATAAATCAGCTGTTCCAAGATTGCCTAATAAAGATTTACTAAGTTTTTGATCAAAAGTATCAGTATCTAAAACTGGACCATCAAATTTATCAAAATCAAAATCATCACCTGTATAATACCAGTTTCTTGCTTCAGATATACCCTCACCTTCTGTAATACTTGTTTGTTTAAGATTTTTATTCATAGGACAATTAGCAACTGTGCAAGCAGTAGTAAAGATACCGCTAATTATATCTTTATTTTTGAAAATAGCCATAACATCTCCACCATTAACACTTGCTTCTATAGGTTTTTGCAAGTTAGCAGTTGCAGGACCTAAGCCAACATTGACATTAACACTTGCCATAATTTTATCAACTATATCCATAGTTAAATGTGTTTGACCAAGTATATCACTTGTAGTTCTACCAATTTTACATAATTGAGAAGCAGTAGTAAGAACATTATTAAGAATTCCAATTAAATTATCCAGATCACTTTCAACAACTTTAGTTTTATCTTTAATTCTTTGAGTGTATTCTTCACCAGGTCTTCCGAATGCAGAGTTCTTTAATATAACATCCCATTCTATTTGTTTGAATAATGGTTCAGAATAAACATTTTCATCATCAGAGATATAAACACTGAAATTACAGATAAAAGTTGTGCTATCTATAGCATTAGGATCAATACTTATGTCTAAATCAATATAGTTATTTTTATCAAGACCCTGATAAGGATATTTAATTTCTGCATCATCATCAAAATAATTTCCAAATGCAGACATTAAGCTACCATTACTAGTGTAAATAAAACAATCCTCTATTTTAATTTCATTAGCTTGAATACCTTTACAATAACTACCTGATTTTTTTTCTAATTTAAAAGGAGCATACAAAGGATAAGAAAGAGAATTAGTTTGTGCAAGTTCAAGAGCTATTCTATTAATTTTACTTGGATAAAAGTTTTCTTCTCCCAGATTTATACAATCTGGTGTAGAAGTAGAAGAATCAGCACCTTTTTTAACAATAATTTTCTTTTTTATAGTATATGAATGATTTACTAAATCAATAAATTCAAATTCAAGATTTTTTTGCATATACTCATTAAATAATGTTGAAACACTAAAATCACAAATAAATAAATTAGGATAATCATTTGATTGTGTGCAACTTACTTCTTCATTACTCCCTCCTATGCTGGTGAGATTTGCCTTTGCATAAAGAACAGGACCATCTTCAAACACATAAGCTTTAATGTCTAAAGATTTTCCTCCAGTAATTATATTATAAGTTTCTTCTGTTGTAATAAATTCAATGCTAGAAGAATCAGTTACTGGACCATTAACTGTTTCATAAGTTACCCCATAACTTAAACCATTATTATATGGGGTAATACTATCACATACAACATTTTCATTTATGTCTGAACTAATAGGGTTACCTGCATCATCTTCACTTTTATAATTACCTGCAACAACAAGTGAGATTGGTAACATCATACCAGATGCACATTGTTGTGTAAAAACAGTGGTGCATATCCCAGATGCACAATTCTTAACTTGATAAATATTATTATTAAACTTAAAATAAACATTTCTTCTTGCAAAGTTTTCTGTTTCATCATCAAATTCAAAATATAATTTATTATTTCCATTTTTTAAATAACACTGATTATCATAGCAATAATCAGAGGTTATACCTTGAAGAGTTGGGGAATCATTGTCAATTTCAAAAGTGTGTGTATAAGTATAATATTCAATTGCATAATTCATAAAAGATAAATTAAAACCCAATGTAACTGTTTTAGTTTCAGGATTAATCATAACATTATTTATTCCACATTTATATGAACTTGAAGCATTATCCCAATTACAAGAAGAGCCAGGAACAGAAATAGAACTATAATCTTGCTTGTAAAAAGAATTACTAACTAAATCAGAAAAATTAACATTAATACTTAATGGTTTTTCTTCATTATTAACATAAAAAACAGTTGTGAAAGGCATAGGGTTTGATAAAGAAATTTTATCAACAGGTGAATTATCATATTCAAGGCCAAAATCACTAATTTCTGCACAAACAACTGAGCTGTTTAATGTGAGGACTATAAGAATTATGAATAAACTGATTATTAACATTAAATAGTTATTATTCTTTGCAAAGACCAAAAACTCACCTTCAACCTAATTATTTATACTATTTAGTTTATAAATATTTTATTTTATAAATGTTATTATTAATTTTAAATAATTTAAAAAGAATAAATAGTATTTTAATTTAGAGACCTGTAATACTTTCATTCCATTGTTTTTCTGTAGGCAGACCTGTTTTTCCACCCATATAATGCTTGATTTGTCTATTTAGCTCAATCATATCATTATATAAATATTTTTTATACTCTTCTATCCTGTTTTTTAACCATCTTTCAATCATAATTTTTTGAAAATATTTCAAAATAGGATGATCATTCCATCTATTTTCTGGATCAACCCTGACATAACCTTTAATTCTTAAAACAACATCACCCTTGTAAGTTTGAAATTTTTTACCTTCAATCATAGTTTCATGTTTAGAAATAGCAATTGTTTGGAAATTAACTTTAAGGAACATATGAAAGTTTTTACTATCTACTCTTTTAAGCTTTTTAATAACCCTCCACCAGATATGGTGAAACATTAAACCATTTGATTTTGTTATTCTAAGAAATAATCTTTCAAAATTTTCATCATTAGAAGTAGGATCATAATAAGAATTTGCTTGAAGCCAATCATGTATGTGTTTGTATAAATTTTTTAGATGAAATGTGCTATCAATTTCAATTTCAAAATGTTTTCCATTTGGAATTATTGGAAAATCTTTTCGAATTGGGCCTTTTCTTTCTTCAAAAACATACATCTTGTATATAATTTAGAAATACTTCTTTTTAAAGTTTCTTATATTCACAAAAGAAAAAATGTAAAAAATAAAATAAAAAATTATTTAATTGCTTTTTCAAAAATTACTCTATTCTTTTTCATTGTTTTCTCTGCAATATCTGCCATTTTCTTAATGTCATCAACTGTTAAAGGGCCATCTTCTCCCTTTTGAATAGCACATAAATTTCCATCTTTTCTAAAATTAAAAGTTATTCTTGCATCCATAACAGCTTCTTCATTTTCTGTAGGGTCAACAAGGAAATAATCTCCTATTTTTATTACTGTAACTGGTAATGGGTCTTCTTTTAAAGGAAGTTTATTAGATGTTTTTTTCTTATAGTCAATTTTGCCTTCTTTGTCAACTTCAGGGAATTTTGTATCATGCAATGCTGCTAATGCTGCAATTGCACCTATATCAAGTAAGTTTCCATTATGATTAACAGGGCAAACATCTACATTTATCATCCACACTTTTTCTCCGGCTTCAATACATAGTTTTTTAACATCCATTGCTTGTCCTTCTCTTAATCCTCTATCAATAACTCTTGATATTTCAATAGAATTAATACTTGGCGGACCAGATTCAAAATTAGGATTACTTAATGGAGTTAATTCAGTATTAACCATTAAAATACCTTCATCTGCTGTGTCTGAATAGGGTTTATCAATTTTTAATTTAACACCTGCAATTAATTCTGTTTCTCCAACTTTAACTCTGGCTGATCCTTCTGCAGTTTCAATAACTCCCAGTTCAATTGTCATGTCTCTAAAATCTTCAAAACCTCTTTTATCTTGTCTAAGATTTTCTGATAATAATTTTATCATGTTTTCTTGTGCATCTTCGTCCATTTTTATTCACCTAACTCCTTTTTCCAATCCATACTTTTTTTATTGATTTTATATTTATATTTTTCATGAATCGCATTTCTTTGAATTTCTACAATTTCTTTACATTTCTCTTTTGCTAAATTAATAGCGTCAATTAATTGATCTTTATTCATTATACCATCCATTTGAAGAAGAGTTATTTCGCCAGTGCTTGGAATACAAGCCACAGGAATATCTGCAACATGTTCTGAATCAAGTTTTTCTTTAGCATAATCTGGATACTGTTCTTCTTCATAACTTAAGTCAAGACAAACAGTATTGTCAACAACACCTGCTGCAACAGCTGCAACCATGTCCTTCATTGGAACACCGGCATCTGCTAATGCAATTGAAGCTGCACATATACCTGCACATCTACTTCCAGCATCTGTTTGTGGCAGTTCAACAACTACATCCACAACAGTGTTTGGAAAATCAACTAAATCTACAACAGAATTTAATGCTTTTTGAGATACCATTGATATTTCTTTAGATCTTCTGTTTGGTCCAGGTCTTACTCTTTCACCCATACCAGAAAAAGGCATCATTATATAACTAAATCTTATAATACCTTTATTAGAATTTTGTAAAAATCTTGGGTATAATTCTCTTGGACCATAAACTGCTGCATATGCCCAGGTCTTTCCTATTTTAAAATATGCAGAACCATCAGCTTTTTTAATAACTCCGGCCTTTGCTTCTATCTCACGAGTTTCATTCATCTTTCTTCCGTCTAATCTTTTTTTGTAAACCATTTTATTTACCTCTTATCTCTTCATCATCTTCCTTGATATCAAGTTTTTTCCCTGTTTGTTTTTCAAGAAATTCTTTAACTCTATTTGTTAATCCTGGAATGTGACTTTCATTTTCTATTTTTCTTATTGCTTCAACTGCTGTGGATTCATGTTTTGGATCGCATTGTATCCATACAATTCCATTCTGTCCAACCATCATTTTGCAGTCAGTTGCTTGTTTGATCATATTAACCATTGAACCTTTTTTGCCAATGATTCTTGGAACCTTATGTGTATTAACATAAAGAACTCTTCCACCTTGTAATTTTCTAAGGCCACGATCATTTGTTGTAACATCTGTAAGATTTTGACTATTAACTTTTACTATCTTACAAAATATGTAATCCCCTACATGGAATGTTTTGGATAAACTTCCTTTTTTTGGATAGCTTGAGTAACCTCTATCGCCTCCAACTTCTCTTGAACTTAACATTGCTGTATAAGCACTATTTATATCAAGTCTCCATGCATTCATTCCTATATCAGTAACTCTTCCAATGATTACATCATTTCTTTTAGGAAGATATCTTCCTGCCATTGGAATTGTTTTGATAACTTTTCCTTCCATTGTAACTAATCCAAGTTTATTTGCAAGAATCTTATCATCTTTTCTATAAGTTCCATAACTTGGTAAAAAGTCAAACCCTTCTGCAAGAATTTGTCCTGGAACAACAACATCTTTGTTCTTCACAAGCAACTTGCTATCAGATTTAATTTCTTTATCTTTGTTTTCTTCTTTATTTTCATCTGTCATTTTTTATTCCTCTTAATTAAGAATATTCTTTTTTTATTCTTATCTTTTATTTTTTCTCTTTTTATTCTATAATTTTAGTATTTACTCTACCATGAGTTACACTGTTTAATTCATCAAAGAACTCATTCTGCAAACCAGCAGGAATTTCTATTATTCCATACCATGAACCATCATTAAGCCATTTATTCTCTTTGAGGGTTCCATATTTTTTTGCTAATGTAAAAACATAATGTGAATGAGTTGCATCAACGGTAATTTCTATTTTTTTGTGATCAAATTTAATTGCAAGTATTGGTTGCAACTTTTTTATTGTATCATTAACTTGATCTTCCACAGATTTAAATTCATCAAGTTTAATCTTTGCTTCCTCAAAAGCATTTTCAATTCTTTGAACTGGGTGAGGAAGATTTGTTTTTGGATCAATAGCATTTCTATGAATAATGTTAATGAGTTTCTTTTTCTTTTTTTCTCTAACTTCATTTCTGTGTTCTGCAGTTAATTGAATTTCGCCTTGCTCAAGAATTATTTTTGCAACTTCTATTTTATCTTGAGTTCCAAAAACATTTTTCATAACTTCTTCTGAAGCAAGCTCTCCATCTTTTGCATCTGCAAATATCTCTGGACTCTTAATAATGTCAGATATATCAACATTTTTTCCTTCTTTGAAATCAACTGCTTTGTCCGGATCAATATTTATTTCAAATGTTTCTCCTCCTTTTTTTAGACGAGCAACATTGATATGAAAATGTTCTTTTTCAAAAGTTTTTCTTTGGTCCATAAAAATCACCTATTATTTATTTTTCTCACTTTAAGTATTTCTTTAAGTCATCTGAAGAAAGATTTACTATTTTTCTATCTTGATTCTTGATGAATGCAGCATCAATTCTATCTGTATTAAAGTCCTTATCAATAAGTTTTGCTAGAGCTTTAATAACCACTTTAAGAGCATCCTCAATAGTTATTGTTTCTTTATACTCTTTATGTAAAACTTCTTCTATTTCACTTTCATATTCTCCAATAGCAATTGCTTTGTATTCAAAGAATATTCCTGTTGGATCTGTCTGGTAAAGTTTTGCACCTGACTCATCAATACCCGTGATTAACAATGAAACTCCAAAAGGCCTTAAGCCTGCAGATTGAGTGCATAATTGTTTTAATTGGCAAATATCTTTAACAATTGAAAGCACATCTATTGGACTATCATAAGTTACTTTATGTTGTTGTGCTCTTACTTGAGATCTATCCATAAGAACACGAGCATCAGATATAATTCCTGCTGCTGTTGCAATTATATGATCATCTATTTTAAAGATTTTTTCAACACTTTCAGGAACCATTAATTTATCAATAATTCTTTTATCTGTAACAAGTAATACCCCATCTTTACATTTAATACCTACAGCAGTACTGCCTTGTTTAACTGTTTTTTTTGCGTATTCAACTTGCAATAATCTTCCATCAGGACTAAACATAGTTATAGCCCTATCATATCCCATCATTTGATGTTGTTGTGGCATTTGCATTTTTTTACCTCCATACTTTTAATTATAATATTATAAATAAGTTTTAGCTTTTTTTAAACTTCCAGAGACATATCGTGAAACAATACCAAGACTTTTTTCTTTATTCAGAAAGACAAAACTTGCTTTTAATTTATCAACATTTTTTCTGTTGATCATGATAATTCCTTTATTATCTTTAATTTCAATCTTTCTGAAATCCATTTCTGCAAAACCGATTTCACCATAAAGCTTTTTGCAGACCTCTTTTATTAATTTAATAACCTCATTTATTTTTGCATTTTCATGCAACATTTCAAAAACAAGATATCTTGTTTTTATCCTTAAACTTGGTTTAAGAGGTTTTAGCTTTGCAGATTTCGCATTATTATTAGCTAATATCATCTTTCACTAAAATTGTGTTATATATATCTGAGTGCAATGTTTTTATCTGAAAGAGAAGTTTCACATTGCGTTATTATTGGTTTTTTGCTTCTCTCAAACCGTAAGAAAGCAATAATTCTTTATAAAGTTAATGCTATTTTTAGGGGTGTTTATAGAAAAGTATTTATTAAAAAATTATTTTTTTGCAGAATTTAATTTTTTCATTTCTTTTTTCTTAGGCAAAAAGTTTTCTTCAGAAATGATTGATCTTCCAATATTTTTTTCTATATCTTTTCTTGTTCTTTTAGCAATACTTCCTCCTTTGTTTGCAGAATCCTTGCATTCATCAAATCCCTGAGAATCAGCTTCTTTAGTGATATCTGTTGTAGCTTTTTCACTAATCATAGTTAATATTAATTCCCAATCAGTCATATGATCTCGTAGGTTCTGATTCCTATTGTTTTTCTGCAATTGTTTAAATTCTTTATATTCCCCAACTGTTTTTCCAAATGTTGCCTTGCTAATCTCGTTAGTTAATATTGCAAATTCTTTTTTAGTTTTTATTTCTCTATTCTTCCACTCATCTGTGAGTTCTTGTCTTATAGCTATTCCTCTTAGTCGTTTATCTATCCATTCTTTTGGGTAGCCTTTAAGTTCATAATATTCTTTTATTCTATCTTGACCTAATTCAGGATTTTCAATTTCTTCAATTCTTTCATAACCAACTTGTGCAAGCCATTGTTTAAAAGGCTCTGCTCTTTTTGAAGGAATAGATTGAATTAATCTAAAAGCGTTTCTTGTATTTACACAATCTGTATAACGTAATTTTTCATCTTTAGCAGTTAATTTCAAACCGTGACAAATTGTCACGAGTTGGGGCTCTCTCTGTTTTAATTTTCTCCAATAAGCCATTTCATCTTTACTATTTGTGAGAACTAAAATAATGTCTGTAACAGAGAAATACCATTTATTATTATACCAAATTCTTCTAATTTTTTTGTCTTGAAAGACAACAATTTTGTTTTTTTCTTTCATCTATATATGGAAAATGTTTATTCTTTATATAATTTAGGTAAAATTGTCTAGTGCAAAAGTTTTATTTCTTGCTTTTCTTCAGCAAATAAATCCTTTTAGTCATGCTTTTGTGAATGTAAATATCAAAGAAGTTAATAATTTTCCATTGTGCAGGTATTATTGATTTGGGTATTTCTGCAGGCATTCCTATAACAATGATTTTTGTGTATTTTAGGGCTTTCTTGAGGAATGCAGAATAAAGTTCTTTTAATTCCATTTTAACTTTAGAATTCTTGCCAAAAGGCATATCTGTAACAACTGCACTAAACTTTTTATCCATGGTTAGAGCATCTCTTTTCTCAAGAATAACATTTTTAATTCCTAAATACAAGAGGTTGAGTTTTGCTTTTCCTATGACTCTTTTATCAATATCATAACCAGTTGTTCTGAATTTTCTTCTTGCAGCTTCTATTAATATTCCTCCTGCACCACAAAATGGATCAATAATTTTTCCTTTTCTCAGACCTGTAATATTAAGCATTGCTTTTGCAATTTTTGGACTAAGAGTTGTAGGCATTTTTTCTGGCAATTCCTTATTCTCTCTATCACGAATATCATCTTTATTTTTCCATAATTCAACAACAAAAAAATTCTTATTCCCAATTTTCATACACTTAAACAATGTTTTAGGATTTTTCATATCAATTTTTGGTTTGTTATTTTTTGTTTCTAATAACCTAAAAATTAAACTTCCAAGAGAGTTAACCACTTTATCATGCTCTTGTTTATAATTAGAACATTCAAGTTTGTAAGAACCTTTACAATATTTTTTTAATTTTATTTTAGATAATTTTAATTTTAACGAATGAATATTATCAGAAAGAATAATTACTTTATTAATTGTTCTTACAAGACCAAGAGTGATCTTGCTAAAATTCTTAAACCATAAACCTTGCATTAGCAAGTTATCTTCATACAAAGTATGAGTTTTTGGTTTAAGCGTTCTAACTGCTTCAGAGATAGCGAGTGCAATATTTTTCTTGTTAAGGGTTATTAAATACATATAATTCACATTTTTTATAAAAAAAGAGATAATTTAAAAAAGCTATGATTCTACTTATTTTTTATGGTTGTAAAACAAGAAAAACTAAGAATTGCTGTTATTACTGAGTTTGGACTTGAGAAAACAGCAATAAAAGAAATAAAAGAAATAATTGATGTGAAAATAAAAGTTGAAGAGTTAGATAGAACTATATTAATTTTTGAAATTAATAATAATAAAAGTTTATTAGAAAAATTATTTTTATTTACAATCAAATCTCAATCTGCTACAAAAATTTTATTTTTAATAGATAACTTTGTTTTTAATGATAAAAAAAATCTTGTTAAAAAAATAAAAACATCTGTAACAAAAAAAGAGTTTGATTATTGGTTTAATGATCCTCTTAGTTTTTATGTTAGGTGTAAACATAATAATAATAAAGAGATGGTAATAGATTCAAGAGAAATAGAACCTTTAGTTGGAGAAATAATTCTCAATAAGAATAATAAGTTAAAAGTTAACATGGAGAATGCAGATCTTAAAGTTCTACTTTATATTTATGATAAAACTGCTCTTTTAGGTATAGATATGACTAATAATGATTTAAGTAAAAGAGAATACAAACTTATTAATTCAGGAAAGTCAGTGAATGCAACAGTAGCTTATCACATGATAAGAGAGTTAGATTATAAGCAGGGAGAAATATTACTAGATCCTAATTCAAAAACAGCAGAAATAATAATAGAAGCTGCTCTCTATATTTCTGGAATGCATAATTATTACAAAAAAATGTTTGAATACACAAAACTAAAACCATTCCAGATAATTAATACAGAGAAAATAATACAAGAACAAAGAGAAAAAGCAAAAAAGAATATTAAAAAAATTAAAAAAAAGATTTTTGCTTATTCTGAATTACTAAGAGATATGCAGTCAGGTAAAAGCAATGCAAAAGTTGCAGGTGTTCTTGATATAATTGAATTTTCAAAAATAAGTTTTGATTGGCTAGACACAAAATTTGATAAACAAGAAATTGATAAAATTGCAACAATTCTTCCAAGCAGTTCAAAACATGTTTCTGCAGAACAAGTGGAAAAATTATATAAAGAATTATTATACCAAATAGAATTCATTCTGAAAGACAAGGGGGTTGCAGGATTATTAATACAAAAACCAGAGTCATTACTCAAAATCCTGAATGAAAAACACAAATCTCTTAAACTTCAAAGTTCAGAAAAGATAGTAATTGGGGAATTAGAGTATAATTATTTAATAATTGAAAAAACATCCTCAAACTGAACTGCATAAATGCACTTAAGGTGAGCTCATTCAAAAAGTAAAACAGGCTCGTTGTAGGGGGTTGTTCCTTACGGGACTGCAGAGCCATCGAAAAACATATTGATTGAGCGAAAGTGCATAAGAAATTACATAAGTATTGCCTTGGAGCAGAACAAGCAAATTAATATTAATGGGGTGAAAATATGCCTAGATGTAATCTTTGTGGAGAACAAACAGAAAAACTTTTTAAGACAAACATAGAGGGTGCAGAATTAATTGTCTGTTCTAATTGTGCAAGACTTGGGGAAATAATAGCAGAAGTGATTCCTAAAGAAACAATGCTCAATAATCAGAAGATTATTGGCACCAACAAGTTGGAAAAAGAAGCAGAAGTAGAAGAAAGACATTATAATAATGATTATGAAGAAATGTCCATGAAAAACTTTGTTGAAACAGTGATCGATGATTATGGCAGAAGAGTGAAGAATGCAAGAGAAAAGAAAGGATTAATGCAAAAAGATTTTGCAAAAATGCTTGCAATCAAAGAATCATTATTACATAATATTGAGTCTGGGCATTTTGAGCCAAGTTTAGAGTTGGCAAAAAACCTTGAAAAAAAACTGCATATAAAACTTATTGAACAAATAGAAGATAAGCCAGTAAACATAACACATGGCGAATCTGCATCATTGACTCTTGGTGATATGATTAAGAAAAAGTTGAAGAAGTGAGTAATTGTGAAACCTAAAAAATTCAAATTTGAGAAAGAACTAAAAAAATTACCTTGGTTACTTAAAGGAAAAGATCTCTGGCAAAATAAATTTCATGATTTTGATGTGTATAAACATACTTTAGAATTTGTTAAACATTTAAAAAAATTAACTGATGATCCAGATTTAATCTGTGCAGGATATCTTCATGATGTGGCTAAGCCTGTAGTAGCTGAATTGAAATATAAAGATAGTAAGATTCAAGAAAAAGAAAAAGGTAAACCTTATCATTCATTTCATGGTCATGAGAAAAAAGGTGAAGAAATGGTTCTTCATATGGATTCAAATTTTTTCAAGAAATATGGTTTAAGTCAGAAAAGAATAGCTAGATTAGTTGCTGTTCATTATTCGCCTATGAAGGGAATTAAAAAAATGAGAAAATCCAAGAATTATCAAGAATTCTTAAATAATTTCTATAAATTAAAAAAAGAATTAGAAAGTTGTGATGTTTCAAAGCAAGATATTTTATTGATGTTTTTAGCAGATAGGTTAGCTCAAGGTGAGGGTTGTATAGATAAAGAGGAGTTATTTGCAATAAGAGAATGCCTTTTAGATAATGATTCTAATTTAAAAAAAATATATAGTTTAAAAAAATCAATATAAATAAAAGATAGTAAAATGGATGATTTGAATAAAACATTAGCATGGAAACAAAGTTTAGTTTTTTTTGGTGCAATTTTATTATTAATTATCAGTATTTTTTTAATACCCTTTATATCTTGGTTAGGGATAATTTTGAATATTGCAGGGTTTGCACTTTATATCTTTAATATTGTTGCAACAATAAAAAGTAATCAAGCAAAGAATGTGAAAACAGCATTATTGATTCCTAAATTTATCTTTTTAGTGTTGTTCTTTTTAGGAACACTATATGTGCTTGTTAATATATTTATTTTTGTTTAATTTTTTTGTTTTATTTATAAATAAACTGCAATTATTTCTATTATTTATAAAGTTTCATCACTAACAAGTGATAAAAACCAAAACATTTATATATTAGTTATACTATTCTTACTATGTAGTAGTTAAAAATTACAAATGAGGTGAAAAGAAAATGTCAATCGATGAAAAAGTTGAAACCCCAAAAAAAGTATTGTATGTAGATGATGATAAACTGATAAGTCGTAGTCTTGAATTGTATTTTAGAAATGATAAGAAAATTGATTTTAAAGTAGTAAATACTAAAGAAGAGGGCCTTAAAATGATAGCAAAGAATAATTATGATATTGTTTTAACTGATGGAGTTTTAGGATATGCTGGACATGGTAATGAACATGATACTAAAGAAGCAATGAAAAGAGATGGTTTAGAAATTGCAAAGGTTGCAAAAGAAAAAGGAGCTTATGTTATAGGGTTCTCAACTAAACCAGATTATTTTTCAGATGTTGCTTTACAATGTTTAGATATAAACATACGAAAACCAGCAATGAAATTGCAAAAGCTTAAAGAGCTTCTTTATGAAACTCCTATAGGTGAAAAAATTAAACAAAGGTACATAATTGAGATAGCTGGACTTTAATTTGATAAAATGAAACACAAAATATGCATATCAATAAGTGAAGAATTATTGATTAAAGTTAAAGAAGAAGTTCGTAAAGGCACTTATAAAAATAAATCTCAAGCATTTGAGAATGCAATAATAGGAGTGTTGAATTAATATGGATTTTAAAAAATTAAGAAAATTAAACATAATCTCGAATAAATATGTAGATAGAATATCTAGTTTAGATACATTAACACAGGCAATGATGATGGCAGAACCTGATGAATTAAGAGGTGTTGTTGAAGAATCTAAAAAAATATGTTTAGAAGGGGGCAAAGAGATGTTTGAAACTTTTAATGATTCTTATAAATTTCTAAAAGGATTAGTAATTAATAATTGTATAAATCTTAGTGAGGAAACTTTGCAAAATTTGAATCCTCAAGATAACATGTTAAATAACTGGTATGATCTGTTAAGTTCTGGAAATACTTCTAAAATTAAGAATGCTATAAAATCAGGTTTATTAAATGATCATATACAAGATTATAGAAAATCAATAGATGAATTAAGAGATGAATATGAACATTTAAGATTTATGAAAGAGAAAAAAGAATCTCTAAGAGATGAGTTAAAAGATACTTTTCCAAATATAGAAGATACACATTTAGATTATATTATTGCTAATGATACATTAAATGAAATGAAAGGAGGGTTCTCCTCAGGAATTGTTTTGAGTTCATTGACTAATGTTGCAAAACAAGATACAAAAGAAGCAACTAAATATATGAAAGATGTTTATTATGGTCTTGATTTAGGAGAATATGAAAAATTTAGGCCTGCATTAAAAGATGTAGTAGAATTAGACAATAGTTCATTATTAATTATGGAAAATACATTCTCAAAAGTTCCTGCATGTATATTATCAAAGTCAGTAATAGATCCTCAAAATAGATTAAATATTAATAGTAAAGACTTTTACCTAAAACATAATCTTTACTTAATGGGCTTATTACATAAAGAGGGGGTGAATGCAGTTAATAGATCTTTTACTCCAGGAAAAGATGTTAATATAAAGAATAATGTTTATCAAACATTAGATGGAATTCCTCACTACAAAGCAATTGATATTCCATTAGAAGATATAAGCAACAAAGCTTTTAGAGAATTTAAACAGGACACTCCTAAAGATTTAAGTTCTAAAATGGAACCAATAATAAAAAATGTTCTTGCTTATCTACAAGAAGGAGAACAATGTGTTATTGATGGTGATTGGAAAGGTAATGGAATGAATCTTCCAAATGGATATAAAATAGATCCATTATTTTGCTATGGAAAAGAAATTGTTGATATAGCTAACTTTTTATCAGAGCCAGAATTAAAACTCACCAATGATCAAGTAAGGAATTATTTAAATCAATATATTAGTATAAGATCCCAACATGATAAAAAATTCGCATATAACACTAAAAAACATAATGAAATGAAAACTTGGTTTGATGCAGCAAGATTAAAAGAGTTATCTGTTTACTT
>Ga0208902_1000532_pt1 | contig 19471 bp, 16 predicted proteins | sample AntAceMetag02UKH_FD_184767 | JGI IMG/M metagenome (GOLD analysis project Ga0208902, IMG submission 184767) | Saline lake microbial communities from Ace Lake, Antarctica - Antarctic Ace Lake Metagenome 02UKH (SPAdes) (version 2) | ecosystem: Environmental > Aquatic > Non-marine Saline and...
AGGATGGGAAGAAGATATTTAATTCTATGATCGCATATGTTGAAAAACAATAAAGGGGAAATACATGATGGGTGAGATTTCAGCAGAGGAAGAGAAGATTTTAAAGGAAATTCGTGCTTGGGTAGAGGAATACGCCGATGAGATTGGATGTAGCTTAAATCCTGAGGAATCCCGGCTCAGTGCCGTTATTCGTGGTCTGGCACGCAACACTATCCGGTTTGGTGAGCAATACTGTCCGTGCAGAATCCGCACCGGTGACCCGGAGAAGGATAAGGATATTATCTGTCCCTGTATCTATCATATCGATGAAATTGAGCAGGACGGGCACTGTCACTGCAATCTTTTCTTCAAATAATCTGTTTTTTCGTGCCTGCCAGAGGTTAGGATTGGCCATACCGGTAGCTGAATCACTCATATTTGTGTTCTCTTCACTGACCTGACTGAACCGGGACAAAACGAAATAATTACCCGATACGAGAACATTTTCTGATAAGAATATATTATGACTGTCCACGCTGTGATTCCGTTTCGACCGGCGAACCCAAAGACCCGGCTTTCATCACTGCTAAGTGAAGATGAGCGTTGCTCTTTTGCCAATGGAATGCTTAGGGACGTTATAGCTGCGGTTCGTGGAGCTGAGGGTAGGGTGACACTGCTTTCGACTGAACCCTATGATATAGAGGGTGTAGTTCTTTGTGTAAAACCACTGGGTCTGAATGAAGCACTCAACGAGTTTTTTGCTGAGGTACATGGTCCGGTGCTGGTTATAATGTCAGATCTTCCACTTGCGACGTCCGATGTTATTTTGCGGGTGACTGAGACCGATGCCGATTGTGCGCTTGTCCCTGGAAGAGGTGGTGGCACCAACGTAATATTTCTCAGGGATCCCTCTCGCTTCAGGGCAGATTTTTATGGCGCCAGTTTTCTGGATCATTGCCACGTTGCAGAAGAATTCGGGCTTTCCTATGAGATTATTGATTCATACCGGCTTTCAACAGATATTGACGAAAAAGAGGATCTGGTTGAAATTATACTGCACAGCCGAAAAGAATCAGCGAGCCGGGCTTTTCTTGAGAGTGCCGGAATCCTGCTCAGTACCAACTCCGGCAGGGTAACCGTTGAGCGCCGAACCCATGAACAGGCACTTTGAAGCCTCAATTCCTTCAATACCTTCTTCTTCAGTGATGGGAAGTCCCAGTCCCCGTACAATCGCTGCCGGAATACATTCGTCTGCCTCACCCATGACCAGTTCAGCGGCAGATGCAATATTATCGGCAATTGCTGATCGGGTTACCTGAAGTGGGCGACCAAAGAGATCTGCCCTTCCGCGTTCGTCACCCACTCCACAGAATCCTGATGCTCCAATGGCAACTCCACTGCATCCAAGGCGCATCGCATGAGTGCGTGAGTCGGCGACAATAATCCCAAGATACATGTCTGTCAGCGTCTGAATCTCGAGCCGGATACGGGTGGCACTTCCATCAGGATTTTTGGGAAGGAGCACTACTGTTCCAGGCGGGGCGTTGGAATCATCTACGCCAGCATTGGGAAGGAGTGTGCCGTTTCTAAAACAGAGCAGATGTCCGGGAATCCCTCCGGCAATACTATCACTTTCCTGCAATACTATTTCGGCAAGCTGCGGGTCAATTTCATAGGTTGTTCCCAGACTTTTTGCCATTTGTGAGGGATCCACATCTGAAAGTCTGATGACGGCACCTTCAGCCGTTGCGAGGGCACTTTCGGCAATGACAAGAATGTCGCCGTCCTGGAATCCTCCTGCTATTTCAGCAGCGTCACAAAGTCGTGCCGTTAGGTCATCTCCGGGATGAATGATGGGAGTTTTGAGTGCAATAACGTGAAACTGGCAATTCATAGTCGATATTCCTCCATTTTTGTTAATGTTTGAATACATTCCTTTGTTTCCCTAACATCATGGGTCCGAATCATTGCGGCGCCGGACTGAATCAGCGAGATGCCGGCAGCAAGAGACATCGCCATTCTCTTTTCAGGAGGGACGTCATGTACGGTTGTCAGAAATGATTTACGTGAGATTGCAGCAAGAAGGGGCCGCTCAAAAACTGTGAGTTCTTCAAATCGTGCACTCAGTTCCCAGTCTGCTTCCGGTGTTCGTGCTTCAGACCATTTACCGATGCCGGGATCAAGAATAACCTGATCAATGTCGTAGTCTTCAGCCCGGTTCTGTGTCTGTCTGAGAGCTGATATACTTTCTTCAAATGAAATTGCGTCTCCGGGCAGGGTATTGGTTGCCATCAAAATCGCTGGTAGTCCAGAGTCCTGTGTGACCCGGGCGAGATTAGTATTTGAAAGACCGCTGATATCATTAATGCAGTCGATATCAAATCTGAGTGCTGCTTTAAGCACCTCAGGATACATGGTGTCGATGGAAACCGGAATGGGAAGATCTTTTATTTCTGCAAGGGCTGTGGTGAGCCGATCCTTTTCTTCACTGACTGAGATGGGGGGTGAAGATAAGGCAGTGCTCCGGGCACCGATATCAAGCATGTCGGCTCCCTCTTCGATGAGTCGGCAGGCGGTGTTGTACACATTTTCAGCCCTTACAAAACTTTGCTTAAAAAAAGATTCGGGGCTGATATTGATAACCCCTAATATCCGTACCGGGTTGCCGGTGCCTATGTGCAATGTTCCTACTTTGCAGGGTTGCATGTTTTTTGGTTTGCTGCTTTCCAGGTATTTTCCATAAGCGTTGCAATGGTCATCGGACCAACGCCACCCGGCACCGGAGTTAGGGCTGATGCTTTCTGAGACACAGCCTCAAAGTCTACGTCGCCACAGAGGTTTCCTTCGTCATCATAATTGATGCCCACATCAATGACAACAGCGTTGTCTTTTACCATGTCGGCGGTGACAAAACGTGCCCGTCCGATGGCACTTACCAGAATATCTGCTTCTTTGGTAATTTCTGAAAGATTCTCAGTTTTTGAGTGGCAGATGGTGACGGTTGCATTGGCGTTTAGCAGAAGAGCTGCCATCGGTCGGCCGACATCTACGCTCCGTCCGATTACGACAGCACGTTTTCCTGTAAGGCTGATATCGTAATCTTCAAAAATTGTCATAATGCCACCGGGTGTGCAGGGCACAAAAACCGGTTCGCCGGCGAAGAGTTTTCCCATGCTTAAGGGGTGGAATCCGTCCACATCTTTATCAGGTGAAACCGCTGCAATTACAGCAGGGGTATCAATCTGTTGTGGAAGCGGGAGCTGAATCAGGACACCGTTCACTTCCGGGTCGTTGTTGAGTTTTTCAACGGCTTCAAGTACATCAGCTGTTGTGACATCTCCGGGAAGAACTACACCGACTGATCGAATACCCACGCTTTCACAGGCCCGGTGCTTCATACGCACGTACATCTGTGATGCCGGGTCTTCACCGATGATAATGGTGGCAAGGCCAGGAGTAAGGCCTGACTCTGCAATTTTTTCCCTGAGCATTTCCAGTCTTGCGGTGGAGAGCTCTTTTCCATCAAGTATCATGCGTTTGGGTAGAGTGAGTAGCTGGCTGCAAGAGCTGTTACTTCGGCTTTGACTTCAGAGATCGCCTTGGTGTTGGTGATATCTTTGAGCACAACCGAAATCCAGTCAGCAATCTGGTGCATCTCATCTTCTTTCATACCACGTGAGGTGACGGCCGGAGTACCAATGCGAAGACCACTGGTGACAAAGGGACTGCGTGTTTCCCGTGGGATAGTATTTTTATTGACAGTAATACCTGCCTTACCGAGGGTAACTTCAGCTTCCAGGCCGGTGATACCCTGTTTTGTAAGGTCAAGGAGCATCAGATGGTTATCAGTACCGCCGGATACGAGGTCAAAGTCATTTTCAATAAGGGTGGCTGCCATTGCCTGTGCATTTGCAACGATCTGTTTTGCATATTCTTTAAATTCAGGTTTGAGAGCCTCTTTGAAGCAGACAGCCTTGCCTGAAATGATATGCATCAGTGGGCCGCCCTGCTGGCCGGGGAAGACGGATCGGTTGATATCTGCTGCGTATTCCTCGTCGGCCATAATGGCACCGCCACGGGGTCCACGAAGAGTTTTGTGGGTCGTGGTTGTGGTAATGTGTGCCACTCCGACAGAGGTCGGGTGCATGTCACCTGCGATAAGACCGGCGATGTGGGCGATATCTGCCATACAATATGCATCGACTTCGTCAGCAATTTCACGGAACGCCTTGAAGTCAATAATGCGTGGGTAGGCACTGGCACCACAGATGATCATCTTTGGTTTGAGTTTGCGTGCCTGTTCTGCAATTACCGCATAATCAAGGCATTCAGTCTCGGAGTCAACGCCGTAGTGGTGTGCATCATACCATTTTCCAGTGATGTTAACCGGTGAACCATGGGAGAGGTGACCGCCCTGGGCGAGATCCTGAGCGAGCATTTTGTCCTTATGCCCCATGTAAGCCATATATACAGCCTGATTGGCGTGGCTTCCCGAGTGGGGCTGAACATTTGCGTATTCTGCACCAAAAAGTTTACAGAGGCGGTCGCGGGCGAGGTTTTCAACTTTGTCGTGGAATTCACAGCCGCCATAGTAGCGTTTGCCAGGATAGCCTTCAGCATACTTGTTGGTCATGATTGAACCGACTGCTTCGAGCACTGCCCGGCTGACCACGTTTTCGGACGCGATCAGTTCGAGACCGTACTTTTGCCGGTCATATTCATCGCTGATTATTTCACAGACTTCTGGATCAGAATCGGCCAGATAAGACATGTGGTGACATATATAACTGATAAGAATATAGCTTTTCGTAAGATGTGGGGAAATCATGACCCTGAGAGGCACTTATTTCAGAGATAAATGGTGGTATTAAACGTTTTTTTCGCATCAAAAGACGTAAAGATATTAGCATAGAAGAGCAATGATATTCTTTAAGGAAGTCCTATGACTGAGAATGATGGTATCATCAGGGACCTTGAGCATGTCGTCGAAGAGAAATCGCGGGAGATACAGATGCTAAGGGATAATATTCATAACCTCAACACGGGGAATATTGTATCGAAAGAGGAATTTACAGCCCTTGAACACAAATTCGCAGAGACAGAGAGTCTGGCAAATGGCCTGATGTCTGAACTTCTTGATTTGCGGGCTGAATTCAGGAATCTTGAAAGTATTCTCGAAAAACGCATTGAAAAAACTCTGAAAGCCGAGATTGCAGCGTTATCAGACGGTCTTTCCGTTTCGGAAGAGATTGAGACTGTCATCGTCCGTGAAAAGACTGTTTCTGTCAGTGAAGAATGCGTTGATGATGTTTCTCCCGAAGAAGTAATGATTATGCAGCCCGATGGCACGATGAAAAGTGAACCCATGGAAGGCGAAGGGATGATCGTTGCTGACGGCAGGCGTACGGTCAAACGGCGGACTGCAGCACGTGATGCAAAGCCCCTGATTATGGCCGACGAAGAAAACGATACCATCGAAATCCGCAAAAAAAGATAAACAGGAGTCTCTCGCTTGTATATCACTGAGCTGGAGATTGACAACTTCAAGTCTTTTGGAAAAAAGACAAAAATACCCTTTTACGAAGGTTTTACTGTCATTTCCGGACCAAATGGATCCGGTAAAAGTAATATTATTGACAGTATTCTTTTCTGTCTCGCACTTTCCGGTGCCCGTGGACTCCGCGCCGAAAAACTGACGGATCTCATTAACCTCAACAGTGGCAGAAACACTGCCGAGGTCTCAATTACCTTCTCAGATGGTACCAGGATACGCCGCCGTATAAAGCGAACGAAAAACGGCTATTACAGTTATAACTACCTTGATGACCGCCTCTGTAAACAGGGGGATATTGTCGAGTTTCTGTCAAAAATTGGCGTAAAGGCTGAGGGATATAATGTGGTGATGCAGGGCGATATCACTCGTATTACCGAAATGCGTGACATTGAACGTCGTATTATTATTGATGAAATCGCCGGAGTAGCTGAATTTGACAAAAAGCGAAGCCAGGCTCTTGGTGAACTTGAGATTGTCCGTGAAAGAATCGAGATGGAGGAGTTGCTGCTCCATGAACTTGACCTTCGCCTGAAGGCTTTGCAAAAAGAGCGTGAACAGGCTCTTGTATACCGGCAATGGCAGGATCATCTTGAGCTTCATCAGGGATGCCTTTCTGTTGCACGCCTGAATGAGAAGAAAAAAGAGTTCACTGCTGTTTTGACATTGCGGGACGATCAGAAACAAAAAATTTCGGTCGTCCGTGAGAATCTTTGTTCTGAGGTGGAGCAGATCCATTTCATTGAGGAAGAGATCCGGGGCATAGATGCTGGCATTAATGCGAAAAGTGGTCCTGAATATCTTGCTCTGCTTTCATCACTGGAAGAGGCAAAAGGTGCAATTCGTGTTGCAGAACAGTCGATTGAAAAATTTAAAGCTGAAAAAGAGCAGAATCTTGCTACTCTTCAACTGGTTTATGCCAACCGCAAACGGGCTGAAACAAGGGTGGCCGAATGCACGAAAAATATACGGGAACTCTCAATCGACCGTTCTAATATCAGTATGGAACTTGCCTCAGTCCGGACTGAGAAAGAACTTGCAGAGACGAAACTTTCCAAAGAAAGTGCGGACAGTGAGGGCGCCAAAGAAAAGCTATTCGAACTGATGAGCAGCCTTGAGGAACTTCGAAAAGAGCGTGCTGACCTGCAACATGAGCAGGATATGCTTATCGAAAAGATGCGAATGCGTTCATCAGAGACAGAACGACTCGATAAGCAGATGGCCCTGCTTGATGAGGAGTCTCGTGAGAAAAAGGAACAAATAGCAGAATACACGGCACTCATTCAGAGTAATTCAGAAGAGAAAAAAATTCTCGATCAGGTGCTCTCACGGGCAGAGGGGGCTCTGTTTAAGGCACGTTCTTCACAGGAAGACTGCCGGCAAAAAGTTCAGTCAATTGATCGTGACATCATGCGCCTTGAAGCCCAGCAGCATGCTGCCGGGGGAGTGGGTGGACAGGCCCTGGAGGCAATCCTTGGTATGGATGGCGTATACGGAACGGTCGCACAACTGGGAAAGGTGTCGAAAAAATATGCGACTGCTCTTGACATTGCCGCAGGCGGCAGACTTCGGTATGTGGTCTGTGAAAATGATGCTGTTGCTGCTGCCGGGATCCGGTATCTTAAGGAAAATCGTCTGGGTAGGCTGACTTTTCTGCCATTAAATAAATTAAAGCACCAACAACTTCCCCCTCTGCGTGATCCGGATGTACTTGATTATGCCGTGAATCTTCTGGAGTATGATCCACTCTTTGATCCGGTATTTTTACAGGTGTTTGCTGCGACAGCGGTCGTGAAAGACCTTGCTACTGCACGAACGATGATGGGGAAGTACCGGATGGTTACTCTGGAGGGAGACCTGCTGGAAAAAGGCGGTGCAATGACCGGTGGTGCGCAGAAGAAAAAGATGGCAGGTTTTGGCGTATCATCAGATGCTGAGCTGGAATGTCTCTATACTGAACGTTCTGGTATCGAGGCCGATTTAATCGAGCTGAATCAGGCAGTTGAACGGTATACCAAAGAGAGCGAGGAACTTCGGGGGAAGCGCCGGGCGATCGATGAGGAGCTCTCCAGATATGCACTCTTAAAAGACGAGTATGATCGGCGTATTGAGAATCTTCAGGATGAAAAGGCGGGCATAAAGAAATACCTTGAGAACGCGGAACGTCATGTATCTGGTGGTGGGAAAACTCTGGGAGAGATTGAAGCTGATGTAGAATCTGTTCAGAATACCATTAGTTCCGTTGAGGGTGAGATTGAAACGATTCAGGGCCGGTTGAAGGGAACAGGAATTCCAGAACTCTCAGTGCAACTCGATCGTCTGCGAAAAGATGCTGCTGATATCGAACAACGCCTGCGTAACAAAGATGCGGATATTACTGATGAACAACGTGACCGTCAGCATTTCTCCGGTCGGGTTGAGGATCTGAACAGTGAGTATGATGACCTGAATCGAAAGAATGAGAAGATTGAGGTAGATGTTGCTACTGCCAGGGAAACAATTGATTCCGCGACACTGACCATCGGCGAACTTGAAGAATCACAAAAAATGTTTTCTGCTGAGCTTGAGGGGATGCGAAAAGAACGTGATGCCTGCTCTGAAAAAATTCGTGATGTGGAAAAGCGTATGCTTGAATTTAAAGGGGATGAAGAGCGTATTGCCCTTCAGATTAGTTCGTTACAGGAACGTGAGTCGGCACTTGAAATTGAGATTTTTACCCTTGAAGATGGGGTTGGAGACGTAGAAACCGATCTGACGGTGGAGGAGATTGGAAAGGAGATCGGTCGAGCTGAGCGTGAACTGAAAAAAATTGGTGCGGTGAACATGCTTGCGATTGAGGAGTATGAGCGCGTAAATACCAAGGCGACCGAACGCACGGAACGAAAGGACATTCTCTCGACTGAGCGAACCAAACTGATTGAACGCATTGAGCATTTTGAGCAGCTGAAATATGATACTTTTATTGAGGCATATCGGGCGATCGATGAAAACTTCCGGAAGATCTTTGCCCGCCTGACTGAAGGGACCGGGCAACTGGTACTTGAGAACGAGGAGGATCCATTTAGTGGTGGTATGACATTTGCCGTAGAACCTCGTGGGAAGAAAGTACGGCTCTTAAATTCTCTTTCCGGTGGGGAGAAATCGCTGACAACGCTTGCCTTTATTTTCGCGATTCAGCAGTATATGCCTGCACCGTTCTACGCTCTTGACGAGGTAGATATGATGCTTGATGGTTCGAATGTTGAACGAATTGCGTCGATGATAAAGGAATTATCTGCAAATGCTCAGTCTATTTGTGTATCACTTCGGAAACCGACGATTGATTGTGCTAATCAGATTCTTGGCGTCACTGCCCGTCAGGACAAATCGACCTATGTGACTGGTGTAAAGAAACATGCCAGCTGAAGAGTTGCTCATTGAGGAGCCAATCGAGATTCTTGTCAGGATGGTTGAATCCGGCGAGATTGACCCTTGGAACATCGATATTGTTGATGTAACTGATAAATTTCTGGCAGAACTTGAGCGCCTGAAAGCACTTGACTTGCGAATTTCAGGACGGACTCTCTTCTTCTCAGCAACGCTTCTTCGCATGAAATCTGAGTATCTTGGTGAAGAGCCTGAAGAGGATGAAGGTGAGCTTTTTTCTGATGATGATTTGTTTGGGGATGGTGATGGTGAAGGTGGTTTTGGTGATAATTATGATGATTTTGGAACCTTGAACTCGATTGAGCGGTTGGAATGGGAGATTTCCCGCCGGATTAAGCGCAAGGAGAAACGCCGCCGTCCGGTCACTCTCTATGAACTGATCACTGAATTGAAGACTGCTGAAAAGCTGGAACGGCGTCGTATGCGGCGACGTAGTACTATTGAGCCGATTCTATTCGAAGCTGAGGACATTATTGGTGTCGCACATGAGGAAGATTTTGAAGACGCGACTCAAACGGTTCTTTCAACATTTCGGTCTTGTTGCTGTGAAGGTTTGGTTGAACTTTCTGCTCTTTGCCGTGAGATGGATCGGGATATCCCCTCTGTGTATCTCCCCCTTCTTTTTCTTATGTACGAGGGCGAACTGCTTCTGACGCAAAAAGAAATATTTGGTGAGATTTGGGTCTCTGAATGGCGTGCAGAGATTGCTGAAGAATTGTAACCTAAAATTATTGGCAAAACGTCCGTTACAATTCTGATAATTTGCAACTTTTAATTAGATAATTTTGGGTGTGGTGTATATTTCTGGAAAAAAGGTCGAATTCAAGTCAATTCCTGGGGGCAAATCAAACAGTTTATATCAAAGTCCCACGAATATAGTAGAGCGCGCCAAGGGTTGGGAGAATGCAGCATTGTGTTGCCTGAATGGGCAAATGCAGGCTTTCTGTTCTCCCTTTACTTTGCGAAAGGCCACTTGGGCGCGGAAGTTTCCGAGGTCGTTTAAGAGGGTTTATATCCTTCAAAGAACAACATTATTACCTCAGAAATGTTCTGAAGATGGAGGACCAAAATCACCCGGATGGGGGTGTTGGTTCTGACACTGGCATTGACAATGCGGAAATTTGTTTAGAATTATCCGTCAATTGTCCTTTAAGTATACAGATACACAAGAACACTATTTCGTGTGCCGAATGTATCTGTTGTTTTACGATAACAGTACTTCAATGTAATTCTGGTTGATCCTGCCAGAGGTCACTGCTATCGGGGTTCGATTAAGCCATGCGAGTCGAGAGGGTTCAGACCCTCGGCGGACTGCTCAGTAACACGTGGATAACCTGACCTGTGGTGGAGGATAACCCCGGGAAACTGGGGATAATACTCCATAAGTTACGAAATCTGGAATGATTTGTAGCTCAAAGCTCCGGCGCCACAGGATGGATCTGCGGCCGATTAGGTAGTAGTTGGGGTAGAGGCCCAACTAGCCTGTAATCGGTACGGGTTGTGGGAGCAAGAGCCCGGAGATGGAATCTGAGACACGATTCCAGGCCCTACGGGGCGCAGCAGGCGCGAAAACTTTACAATGCAGGAAACTGTGATAAGGGAACCCCGAGTGCCCGTACACGCGGGCTGTCTGGGTGTTTAAAATGCACCCAAAGAAAGGGCCGGGCAAGACCGGTGCCAGCCGCCGCGGTAATACCGGCGGCTCGAGTGGTGACCACTTTTATTGGGCTTAAAGCGTTCGTAGCTGGACAGTTAAGTCTCTTGGGAAATCCGTCGGCTCAACCGACGGGCGTCTAAGAGATACTGGCAGTCTTGGGACCGGGAGAGGTAAGAGGTACTCCGGGGGTAGGAGTGAAATCCTGTAATCCCCGGGGGACCACCGGTGGCGAAGGCGTCTTACCAGAACGGCTCCGACAGTGAGGAACGAAAGCTGGGGGAGCGAACCGGATTAGATACCCGGGTAGTCCCAGCCGTAAACGATGCGCGTTAGGTGTACCGGCGACCACGAGTTGCCGGGGTGCCGAAGGGAAACCGTGAAACGTGCCGCCTGGGAAGTACGGTCGCAAGGCTGAAACTTAAAGGAATTGGCGGGGGAGCACTACAACGGGTGGAGCCTGCGGTTTAATTGGACTCAACGCCGGAAATCTCACCGGATAAGACAGCGGAATGATAACCGGGCTGAAGACTCTGTTTGACCAGCTGAGAGGAGGTGCATGGCCGTCGTCAGTTCGTACTGTGAAGCATCCTGTTAAGTCAGGCAACGAGCGAGACCCACGCCAACAGTTGCTAGCATGTTCTCCGGAACGATGAGGACACTGTTGGGACCGCCTCTGCTAAAGAGGAGGAAGGAATGGGCAACGGTAGGTCAGCATGCCCCGAATTATCCGGGCTACACGCGGGCTACAATGGGCTGGACAATGGGTTACGACGCCGAGAGGCGGAGTTAATCTCCTAAACCAGTCCTAAGTTCGGATTGTGGGCTGCAACTCGCCCACATGAAGCTGGAATCCGTAGTAATCGCGTTTCAACATAGCGCGGTGAATACGTCCCTGCTCCTTGCACACACCGCCCGTCAAACCACCCGAGTGAGGTTTGGATGAGGCTACGGTTGTTGCCGTAGTCGAATCTAGGTTTCGCAAGGGGGGTTAAGTCGTAACAAGGTAGCCGTAGGGGAATCTGCGGCTGGATCACCTCCTAACGTATTAAATGTATACAAAAAGGACACGACGGATGATTCTGAACAAACCGTAAAATTGTCAATGTCAGTACTATAGAAATCATGATTTCAGTATAGGGCTCATAGCTCAGCTGGAAGAGCGCGGCGTTTGCAACGCCGAGGCCGGGGGTTCAAATCCCCCTGGGTCCACTTAGCCGCGAATTATTCATTCGCGGTGCGACCGGCTCATCTTAACGATGACCCGATCCCAAATGCACCCGGAAATGTGAATTACCGGGGAAGGGCGGAGTCTTCATGGAGAAACCCTCTGTGAAGATGATGAAGCTGTGTAAAGGTGTACACACTGGACGTTAAATGGATTTTAACGGTTAATATCTGGTACCTAATTTTGCTGGATACGTTAAACCTGTTAGTGGATGGCTCGGTTTGAGTGCCGAAGAAGGGCGTGCCAAGCTGCGATAAGCTCCGGGGAGACGCATGGAGTCTAGGATCCGGAGATACCCGAATGGGACTTCCTGACCTTAATTGGTCGATCCGTTTGGATCGGGAACCCCCCGAATTGAAACATCTTAGTAGGGGGAGGAAAAGAAATCAACCGAGATGTCGTAAGTAAAGGCGATCGAAAACGACAGAGTTCAAACTGAATCCCTCCGGGGAGATGTGGTGTATGGCTCACAGTCTGAATCATAATGAGAAACGGAAATTGTTCTGGAATGTCATGTCATAGAGGGTGATAACCCCGTACGTGTAATCATTATGCTTCTTGTGATGTCCTGAGTAGCGTGGGTTGGAATTCTCGCGTGAATATGGGGGTCATCAACCTCCAAAACTAAATACTACTCAAAACCGATAGCGCATTAGTAGCGTGAGCGAAAGCTGAAAAGTAACCCTGAAAAGGTGGTTAAAAGTGCCTGAAACTAACAGGTGAAAGTGTGGTATGGCATGAAAGGATCTTTCACGCGAAAGAATTCGTCGCGAGGCGTTAGTATGGGCGTGATTGCCGATGTCATATCTTACGTTTTGAAGAACGGGCCAAAGAGTTTATTCTATTGGCGAGGTTAACCAATCGGGAAGCCGAAGCGAAAGCGACAGGTCCGTAGGCTTTGCCATGGGACGGCGTATTAAAAGTGCGTGGAGTCGATAGGATAAGACCCGAAGCCCAGTGATCTATGCGTGGGCAGGCTGAAGGGTGACGAAAGTTGCGTGGAGGGCCGAAGCGGTATTGATATGCAAATCATTCGTGTGACCTGCGTATAGGGGTGAAAGGCCAATCGAACTGGGCATCAGCTGGTTCCTCTCGAAACATACCGCAGTATGACCTGGGCTGAGATCGACGGTGAGGTAGAGCACTGATTGAGGGAGTTGGGGGAGAAATTCCTCACCCTTCTGTCAAACTCCAAATTCCCCGTCATCGTAGAAGCCTGGAAGTCCGCACTACGGGGTAAGCTTGTAGTGCGTAAGGGAAACAACCCAGACCGTGGTTAATGTCCCTCAGTGTAGGTTAAGTGTCAATACTAAAAGTGGTCCCAGGCCAAAGACAACTGGAAGGTGAGCTTAGAAGCAGCTACCCTTTAAAAAGTGCGTAACAGCTTACCAGTCGAGGTTTGGGGCGCTGAAAATGGACGGGGCTAAAACCTACCACAGATACCACGGACCACATGTAAATGTGATGGCGTAGAGAGGCGCTCTGCATGGGCGGAAGCAGGGATGTGAGTTCCTGTGGACCGTGCAGGGATGAGAATTTTGGCATTAGTAGAAGCAAAGTTAGGTGAGAATCCTAACCGCCGAAGGGGCTAGGTTTCCTCGACAATGTTCGTCAGTCGAGGGTTAGTCGGTCCTAAGTTGTACCGTAATTCGAGTACAGCGAAAGGGAAACAGGTTAATATTCCTGTACCATTCTGTTGCAGTCAATTTATTGACCCTGACGTTTCAGGATATGCTTTGCAGGGCCGTCGCCCTGTTCAAGCGTCAGAAGTCTCTGGAGAACCGTAATGGTGAGAAGGAGATGAATGCGTGATGACAAAAGTTAGCAAACTCCCGGAACCCGTGAAAAGGGAACAGAATGTCCGTACCGAGATCTGACACAGGTGCCCCTAGCTAAAAAGGCTAAGGCGTGTCGGTTTAATCATGGTTAGGGAATTCGGCAAATTGGCCCCGTAACTTCGGAATAAGGGGTGCCTGCCTGGAGATCAGGCAGGTCGCAGTGACCAGAGGGCTCCGACTGTCTAATAACAACATAGCAGACTGCAACTCCGTAAGGACTAGTATAGTCTGTGATTCCTGCCCAGTGCAGGTATCTGAAAACTCAGTACAATGGGAAGAAGGACCTGTAAACGGCGGGGGTAACTATGACCCTCTTAAGGTAGCGTAGTACCTTGTCGCTTAATTGGCGACTTGCATGAATGGATTAACGAGAGCCCTACTGTCCCAACCATGAGGCCGTTGAACATTTTATTCTGGTGCAGAGGCCAGAGACTCCAGATGGGAAGTGAAGACCCCGTGGAGCTTTACTGCAGCCTGTCGTTGTGTTACGGTATTCAATGCGCAGGGTAGATGGGAGGCGTCGATCCGTTTCTTTTGGGAAACGGGGAGCCAACGATGAGACACCATCCCTTGTTTACTGTAACACTCACTCTATTCGAGGACATCGATAGGTGGGCAGTTTGGGTGGGGCGCCACACCCTCGAAAAAATATCAAGGGTGCCCCAAGGTCAACTCATGTGAGTCAGAAACTCACAGAAGAGTGTCAAGAGCAAAAGTTGGCCTGACGCTGACACGCATAGTAAGTGTCTGCGAGAGGAAACTCGGGTCTAACGAACCAATACGCGTTGTTGATGAATGCTATTGACGACAGAAAAGCTACCCCGGGGATAACAGAGTCGTCGCCGGCAAGAGCACATATCGACCCGGCGGCTTGCTACCTCGATGTCGGTTCTTTCCATCCTGGCTGTGCAGCAGCAGCCAAGGGTGAGGTTGTTCGCCTATTAAAGGGGATCGTGAGCTGGGTTTAGACCGTCGTGAGACAGGTCGGTTACTATCTATCTGGAGTGTTGGGTGTCTGAAGGTAAGACGGAAATAGTACGAGAGGAACTTTCCGTCGTCGCCTCTGGTATACCGGTTGTCCGACAGGGCATCGCCGGGTGGCTACGCGATAAGGGATAAAAGCTGAAAGCATCTAAGCTTGAAACCTGACCTAAAACGAGACACCGTCTGAGAGCACGGGTAAAAGACCCGATTGATAGGCGTGGGATGTACGCACGAAGGCAACGACGTGTTAAGTCCACACGTACTAATAGCTCGATATCCACAATGGTTACCAGAATATTATTCCGTTAGAATCCAGACGAATTCCAGGTGTGTACACCATATTTATACAATGTTTGTAGTTGCGGCCATAGCGGCTGGGATACACCCGGACCCATACCGAACCCGGAAGTTAAGCCAGCCTACGTCGTATGCGGTACTGAATTGCGAGAGCGTTCGGGAACCATACAACGCTGCAACTGCTTATTCATCTGTACGATGTGAGTTCTTTTTGTAATGTTTTATTAAAGAGCGTGAGCTCTGTTGTAGTTTATTTATTATTTCCTTCTACCGGTAGGTCTCCACGCAGGATACTAAAAACGATGGTGATTACACACAGCACCAGCGATATCAAAAAAACTAGGTGGAAACTAGACAGAAACGGTATGGCTATTTCTGGCATTATTGCTACATTCCCCAGTGTCAACGCAAAGACGGCACTCGCGATGCCCACACTAAACAGATTGCCATACTGTTCAACAGTGGTCGCAAGGCTCGAAGCCGTCCCGTGATAGCCCGGCACGACTGAACGCATAATCGCTGTCTTGTTCGCAGTGGAGAAGAAACTGAAGCATCGCTGGTTGTTAGTAATATATGCCCGAAGATACTGTGATAAACGAAAAAAAGAAATAAAAAAGATTGAGAAAAAAAATTATTCTGTTGCTTCTTCAACGGGTTTTTCTTGTGGTTCTTCTGAGGTTTCTTCAGTTTCAGGAAGAATTTCAGGGCGCTGATATACTTCTTTAAATACAATATCAGTGATTTCAGGAATGTATTCAAAGATCTGGTGAATAGCATAGGCACGGCCCATTACAAAACTCTGATCCATAGCAATTCCTTTTGGTAATGTAATGGTGAGAGTACCTTTTCTCAGGTCAATGTCGTCAAATTCTTTTCCGAAGAAGAGTTTGAAGATACCTTTTACTTTGTCTTTTGGTTTGTCGACAATACCCTCAATCGTATAGGTATATTCAAGGGTTTTTCCTGCAAGAGGATGGTTAAAGTCAACAATTGCCTGTTTGCCAATAATGTTTACAATGACACCATTCCGGTTGTCCGAATGTATCGGCATGCCAACCGTTGGTTTCTGGTTGAAGTTTTTAACGGGTGCTGAGCGAATTTGCTCTTTATCAACAGGGCCATATGCTAGTTCCGGTTCCACAGAAACTGAATACTCTGTGTTCAGTTCTTTTCCAATTAGATCCGTATCAAATCCGGGGATGATGTGGGTTGCTCCGATACAGACAACCATTGGCTCATAGGTGCGGTCGTTCTTCCAGATGTCTGCTTCGCGCGCTTTTTCCTCATTGGTTGTATCGAAAACAATTCCATCAGCAGTTCCGGTATAATTGAGGATTATGAAATTTCCTTTCTCAGTCATCATTCACCTGTCTATATTAAGTCGAAGTGTGGGTACTTAAAATAGTGAGATCATATGATGGAAATAGAGGCAAAAATACCTGTTTCGTCCCATAAAACAATTCTAAAAAATCTCGCTGAATATGGCATAAAAGATTATTCTGAGCTTATTCAGCAGGATGTTTACTATAATGGAATAGATCGTGACTTTTCACAAACTGATGAAGCACTTCGGGTTCGGTATGATCAAAATGGAGCGGAGATCACCTATAAAGGGCCAAAAGAAAAAAATTCTGAGGCAAAAGCTCGCAAAGAAATTAACCTGATGGTGAATGATGGTAAACGTGCTGAAGAATTGATTACAGCTTTGGGGTTTTTGAAGACTACTACCGTTGTTAAGGAGCGAAAGGAATGCCAATATGGTGGAGCTACAGTCACGCTGGATACTGTACAGGATCTTGGAACTTTTGTTGAAATTGAAGTTCTTACTGAAAATTCGATGGATGAGGCATTGGCAACGATTGCTACCGTAAAAAAAGATCTTTGTATTGAAGGGGACCACATTGAAGAGTCCTACCTTGAACTCCTGCTTGCCCGTTGTATGTCTTAGACGGTGACCAGTTCAATTGAGATGTCCCCTGCTTCTCTACCGAATTCTATCAGAGCGGCGTGTCCTTTTGATGCCATGCCAGGATTGACGATGGTTGTATTTCCGAGTTTCTCAATACCCTGTTGTTCGTGGATGTGCCCACAAAGAATTAGATCATATTCACTTGCGTGATGTGCTATTGCCTCACTCCCGACATGTTCGCCTCCAGCAAGATCCCGTGCTCCTTTTGGCGGCGCGTGGGAGAGTAAGACATTGTGGGTATTTTTATTCATTCTTTGACTGATAGTTGAAAGGATCTTTTCAATCTCCTCTTCTGAAAGTTCGAATGGTGTATTAAAGGGAGTCGGATTTGATCCACCAATGCCGGCAATGGTCATTGGCCCGATGTCCATGACTGAACCATGCAGACAGACGGCATTGGAATATTCCAGGACCCGGATGCATTTTTTTGGATCGCAGTTGCCGGGTACGGCAAAGGTTGGAATGTCGATTTTTTTAAGAAGATCTTTTATGCTGTCTGCCGGACCCATATCGGTAAGGTCACCTGAAATAGCAATCATATCAGCGCCCAGACCGAGAAATGAGTCAATGTTTCCAAATTCCCCGTGAAGGTCTGTGAGATGAAGTAATGTCAGCATACTATCGTAATCATCTCTCATGATAAAAAAAATGGTGTTATTGATGATGGATTATTGTTGCAAGGTCGTGGTGATGAAGCTATTTTTCTTTTTGTGGCAGGCTGGAGAATCGCTTATAGGTATCCATCCATGATCCCGTTGCTTTTCCGGCGAGGGATAGTTGTCCCAGTGTTTTGGTAACCTCTGGTATTAATGGCACGGGTGTACTGTTTTCAAGAGGTGTCCCGGGAAGTGGTGTAAAGTAATGAGCATGAATTTTACCAAACCGCGTAACCCATTTCATCTGTTCAACGGTTTCCAGTTGATCTTCTTTCTCTTCCATGGGCAGGCCAACGATATAGTCGACAATAGGTGTAAATCCATTATCTTTACAGCATTCAATGGCCTGAATTGTGGTTTCTGTTGTATGTCCGCGCCTGAGTTGTCTGAGTACCCGGTTGCTTCCTGACTGTGCGCCAAAGTGCATTTTAGTGTTGGTACAATATTTTGAGATTAAATCAAGTGACTGTTCTGAAATCCATTCCGGCCGGACTTCACTGGGGAAGGTGCCGAGGAAGATGGAATGCTCTCCTCCTTTTAGTTTTTCCAACAATTTTTCGAGTTTGTCGAAACGGGGATGACGTCCGTCTGAACCATAGGAAAATGCGTTTGGCGTTACAAATCGTACATCACGATAACAGGAGGCAGCACGAAGAATTGCATCAATACTTCGATGTCGCATCTGCCTTCCAAACAGGCAGGGAGTCTGACAGTATCCACAATGGTGTGGGCATCCCCGTGAAATTTCGATATACCCCCGTATTTTGGTAAAGGGTGGGTATGCGTCAAGAAGCACCAAGTTATTCGTTGGCTGATAGTATTTTTGTGTCGCGACGCCGGGTGGAAGTTTTTTACTGTCGGTTTCGATAGCATGAAGGAGGCGTGGAAGGGTATATTCTCCCTCACCAATGACGACATAATCTGCGACTTTTGCAACCTCCTGATATCGGGCTGAGGCGTGAGGGCCACCGGCAATTGTTATGCAGTTTGCTCTTTTCATTTCAGAAAGGAGTGTTTCGGCGTTTATTGAATTGAGACTGTAAAGGGTAATATCATCAGCCGGAGAATCGACGGAGCTCAGGATATAACCAGCCTGTTCACATGAGGCATAAAGTGCTGCAAAGGAATTATTGGTATGTTTTACCTGTCTCCAGTTGATCTGCATTGTTTTCTATCCTATGGAATGATCTTACAGCCATTATATTTATCATGAGAAAAGTCATTTGGTGTGATGATCTTTTGTTCAATGCATGACTGAACAACCGGCATAATATTGAACCATGCCAGTCATACAGGGACTGGGTGCAATATGGCCGTCGGTGAGGATAGTATAGTTGGTGTGATCTGAACTACAGCGCAGTTTTGTCTCTCTGCCATGTAAAAGGTCATCCATACAGCTAATAAATAGATATATTCTTTGCACCGTTCCCGTCTGTATTGCTGTTGTCCATTCTTTGATAAGACGTGATATACCGGGTTTATAGGATGTATTTACCCATTCCTGAAAATTACGTCTATGATAATCACTCCAGAAATTGGTATCCACCTGCCAGTGTACCGCATCAAAGGGAAGTGACCCGTTTTGCATTTCCATCAATAGATGACTGACAGATGCATAGATGTCAGTGTCGTCAGAGACTGACTGATACACACCTTCTCCCTGGTAATGATCTGTGATTTTCTCATCACCGCCGAGAGAGATGAGGACTGTTGAGAATTGCTGCCAATATTCCGGTTCAAGCTCTTCGATAAGCAGACCATTGGTTTGAATGATGTAACCCAAGATAGGTTCATATGACCCTCTATTCTTTTAGCATGCATCTTTATCGATTCTCCTCGTATCATAATCTTTTATGATCTCGATATATTCTTTCACTACATATCCAGGA
>Ga0208902_1000534_pt1 | contig 19441 bp, 17 predicted proteins | sample AntAceMetag02UKH_FD_184767 | JGI IMG/M metagenome (GOLD analysis project Ga0208902, IMG submission 184767) | Saline lake microbial communities from Ace Lake, Antarctica - Antarctic Ace Lake Metagenome 02UKH (SPAdes) (version 2) | ecosystem: Environmental > Aquatic > Non-marine Saline and...
CATCGTTTTCATTGATAATGCTTGATATCGATTACTTCAAGTCAGTAAACGATGTTTATGGACATAAATTCGGTGATTTTGTGTTGGTGCAATTCGCAAAAAAGCTGAGAAAACTGGTGCATCTACATGATCATGTAATACGATTCGGGGACGAAGAGTTTGTAATTTTATTGCCCCAGGCGGACAGGAAAAAAGCCCTGGATGTAGCACATAAAATCTTGGATTTTATGAGGGTATTTAAGTTCGGCCACTCCGACAAAACAGTCAAGCTAAGATTAAGTTCTGCTGTTATATCTTACCCTGAAGACAACATATTGAAAGATACAGATTTTATTGAGCTGGCTGAAAAGGTTTTAGCCAAGGCCAAGAAATGCGGGGGAGACAGAGTCTGTTCCTCCATAGACCTAAACTCGGATAAGGAAACTGACTTGGATAAGCAAATGAAGGTCGCAGATGTTTGTTCTTTAAAACATGAGCTTGAAAAGAACGTAAAGCACACAAGCCAGAGTTTAATAGAGTCAATTTTTGCTTTCGCAAAAATGATAGAATTAAAAGATCAGTACACAGGGGATCACGTGGAGAGCACTGTGAACTTTGCCATCTTAATCGCCAGGAAATTAAAATTATGCAAAGAAGACGAGTTACTTGTCAAGCAAGCATCCATGCTCCACGATTTAGGTAAGATCGGAATAAGTGAAAAGATCTTGCAAAGAAGAGGACCGCTTACAAAAAAGGAGTTTGAGAAAATAAAAGAGCATCCAAGGATAGCTATAGAGATAATAAGGCCTGTTCAGTTTCTGCGCGGGCTAATCCCTTTAATATTTTATCATCACGAGAGGTGGGACGGGAAAGGCTATCCTTCTGGCCTAAAAGGAAACGAAATTCCTATTGGAGCCAGGATTATAGCAATTGCCGATGTGTATCACGCATTGATATCAGACCGACCATATAGAAAGGCATTCTCCGTAGAAGCTGCTATAGAAATAATAAGAAAGGGTTCTGGCACTCAGTTCGACCCCAAGATCACCGATGTTTTTTTAAGGGTTGTGAGATAAATAATATATACAAGATAACGATTTTAAGGGGGCAGGGCCTTGACAGATCCGCTCCTAGCGTGTAAGCTATAATTACAACTAAATAATGTCCCGTGTTAAAGGGGGAACCCGGACGTTAAAATTGGCCATGCCAATCCGCCTATGGCGGAAAGTAAAACCTTCGCATCGCATAGATGTGTGGGTTTTTTTATTTTAAAGACCCGAAGTCGTACGTTAAGAAGGGGGAAACTGCGACTATAAACAATTAAAACCTTCTTTGTTAACCCGTCAACATAACAAAGGAGGTTTATATGGTAGTTTTAAAATTTATGCGGTTTGTATTAATAATCATTGCGTTCCTCGTTACATTCTTCCCGATCTACATCGATGTTTCTGCGTTTACCATCTAACAAAGCCTGCATTTTGTTGTGTTAAGCCTATTCCTTAATGGTTATAGGGATATTTGGTGTTCCAGCATAGAAGACTATAATTTCTGTTGGTATACTACCTTCATTCTTTCCATAATGCCATTTATTCACAACCTCAACAATTCCATCTCCTGCTTTCAAATATAATGTTTTATCATCTTCTGTTGTTACGGTTAATTCCCCACTTATCAACACACCTGTATTTATCACTGGATGATAGTGCAATGGCAATTGGACTCCTGGCGGAATCGTAATTTTTAAGATTGTTATCTCAGGTTTTCCTACTGGATAATTTGGAAGCACGCTTCCATCCCAACTTGAGCTCGTTTTTACCAATGTATCAACCTTAACAGCCTTGACATCTTCTGCTCTAATATTACTTACTACTAATAAAATAAAGCATACACTACAGAATATTTTTTTCATTCTATTTCTCCTTTATTTTTCACATAATAATTAATAGACGAATTTTGTCTCTTAGATATTATTTTTCTTCCTTCAAAATATCATATTTTTTAAAACTCTGCAAGGAGTAAAATTAAAAACCTAAAATAAATAATCGGTCGTTTGTTTAGGTAGATTGGCACAGAGGAGATAACCATTTCGGGAAGGGGGGGGTGTAGGGGTCAAGGTTGAGCCCCACGCACTTACTCCACAGTTATTATCTTCTACCTTGATTTTATGTAAAACTATGGTAAACTTTTTAGTCTATCTTAACTATAACCAACTATCTACATAAGGAGGTAATATGATTATCGGAATCTTATTTATTATCATAGTCACTTTCGCCTTATTAGGAATAAATATATAGGGCAATCTTTGCATAATGCTGGGGTTGGTTTTTAACCAGTGGTAATTGAAAGAGGGGTGACAAATGACAATTGATATGATGCGTGCAGCACTAGGTTGGTGTTCTGTAATCAATATGGGGCTTCTTTTAAGGAGGAGGGTGTAATGACAGAAGAAGCCGGCAAGATCAGCAAAGAAGAACTTTCAGAGTTTATGTTTCTCCAGTATACCTCTGCTTTAATAAACTCAGGAATGCAGTATTTAGGAAAAATCATGAATTCGTCGACCGGTAAGATAGAGAAAAATTTAGAGGCATCTCAGGGGATCATTGAATTACTTTCAATGTTAAAGGAAAAAACAAAAGGAAATTTAAGCGATGTCGAAGAAAAAATTATTTCAGACGGCATAGCAAATCTTCAGCTTAATTATGCCGATGAAGTAAACAGGGCGGAAAAAGAAAAGCAGCCAGAAGAGAAGAAACAATAAGACAATCGAATGTAACCTCATTCTAATCTAGTTAGACCTGCCAGAATAGCCACGCAATTTCCTGCCCCACAGTCATATCCTATTTTCCCTTTACTCACACCCATTTATACACACCTCCCCTTGACTTAATAACCCCCTAGTAGTACCATAATATATACCACAAAGCCGTGGTATATTAGAACAAGGAGGATAAAAGATGTTTCAGTCTATTATGGAACAGGTCTATTTAGGAAACCGCGTTGCTGATTATCTGATATTTGTCGGCCTATTTTTAGCGGGTCTTGTCATAATTAAGATTTTTCAGCGTTTTATTCTCAGGCGCTTAAAAAAATGGGCAGAAAAGACTGCTACCACCATAGATGATTTTTTTCTCGGGATCATTCAAAGAGTGCTTTTGCCTTTAGGCTATTTTGGCGCTTTCTATTTGAGCGTAAATATATTGAGCTTGCATCCTCTCTTAAAAAAAATCATTGATATAGCAGGAATGGCAATTCTTATGGTATTTGCTGCACGTTTAGTCATATCTTTTATGGGTTACGGATTTAATCTCTATTTTACTAAGAGAGGTAAAGACGTAAAGTCGGACCGCAGTATAAATGGAATTTTAGGGGTGCTCAGGGTTGTTGTATGGGCCTTGGCGATTACCATGTTCTTAGACAACATGGGATTTAAAATATCAGCTGTTATTGCCGGCTTAGGCATTGGAGGCATAGCCATAGCCTTGGCAGCCCAGGCAGTATTATCAGACTTGTTTAGTTATTTTTCTATATTATTTGACCGTCCATTTGAGGTTGGAGATTTTATTATATTAGATGAATATTTGGGTACGATTGAACATATTGGAATCAAGACTACGCGAATCCGTAGCCTTGGTGGAGAGCAGTTAGTCCTTTCTAATACCGACCTTACCAGTTCCCGGCTACGCAACTATAAAAGGATGGGAAAAAGAAGGGTTGTTTTTAAGCTCGGTGTTACGTATCAGACTTCTCTTGAGCAGCTAAAGGCCATGCCCGGGATAATCGAAAAGATCATCAAGGCTGTCAAGGATACAACCTTTGACCGCGCGCACTTTTTTTCCTACGGAGATTTTAGCCTGGTATTTGAAGTTGTCTATTATGTCATGAGCAGGGATTATAATATATATATGGATATTCAGCAGGAGATCAATTTTGCCATCAAGAAGGAATTCGAAGCCAGGGGCATAGAGTTTGCGTATCCCACTCAGACATTATATTTGAATAAATAGCTAGCCCTTTGTTTTAGATTCCCTTAGCTGTTATAATCCAGGGTACTCGCTCAGGAGATAAATCTATTGGAAAGATACAAACAGGAAGCAATCCTGGCCAACATTTTAGGATTGTTTTGCAAGGAGACGGGGTTAGCATATGGTAGTTAATAAAGATACTAGGCTAGGAACTCCATCTATCCTAGCCCCTTTAAAGCTTAAAAACCTCTATACTCTTCTTATAAAGCCTTAGTTGTCTACTTTGAGTGAGTTATGGTGTTTTAGTGTTTTGATTGTTTTGTAGTTTCTCCTCATCCCCTATACATCTTGCCGAAATATGGTATAATATATTGCTGCTACATATTATGAAAAAAATATATGCTTTTATTTTTATATTTTTACTTTTATCCAAAGGCACAGCCTACCCGCAGGATGGCCTTACATGGGAAGACTGTATGCGAAAGACAAAGAAAAACCATCCTGATCTAGCCTCTGCCTTTGAAAAGGTCAGGCAGGCAAGAATGGATAAGATCATTGATATAAGCGCCGCGCTTCCTGACATCAGCGCTTCTCTATCAGGCAAAAGCGCAAAGGCTGCTTCCACAGGCGCCACCACTGACACCTACGCATACAGCGTCACAGGCGAACAGCTTGTCTTTGACGGATTCAAAACACTGCATGAAATATTCAGCTCTGCAAAAACACTTAAGGCGCAGGAATATACATACGCTGTCACTTCTTCAAATATACGGTTGAACCTCAGGAGCGCCTTTACTGAACTTTTAAAAGCGCAGGAACTTACCACTCTTACAAAAGAGATCTCTGAGCGCAGGAAACAAAACCTGGAGCTCGTAAAACTGCGATACGAGGCAGGGAGAGAACACAAGGGTTCGCTCCTGACAGCTGAGGCAGATTTTGCCAACGCAGAATACGAAGCAAGACAGGCGGAAAGGAGCGTCACGCTTTCACAGCGCGAGCTTTCAAAAGAAATAGGGCTTGGAAACCTCGACCCTATGCTAGTAAAAGGTGAATTTTCTCTCAGGGAAGGATACAATGCTAAACCTGACATCGAAGTCCTGGCTCATACCACACCTTTTCTAAAGGAATTGATGGCAAAGAAAGAAGCAGCCCGCTCTGACCTTAACTCAGAAACAGCAGACTTTTTCCCAGAGGTCTATATAAATGGTACCATAGGTAAATCCAGTAGCACATGGCCGCCTGAAGACGAGGCATGGTCTTATGGCGTAACAGTGTCTTTACCTATATTTGAAGGCGGGAGCAGGTTTGCCGATGTCTCCAAGGCTCGTTCAAAATTCCGCCAGCTAGAACAGGACGAGCGCAGCGGCCGAGACACTGTCTTAGTTACGTTGGAAGACACATGGAAAGACCTTCAGGATTCAATAGAAAACGTCGCTGTCCAGAAAAAATTCATTGAGGCAGCAGAAGAGAGGGCAAAGATAACAACCACACAGTACGAGACAGGCCTTACCTCATTTGACGATTGGATAATCATAGAAGATAATCTTGTAAGCGCTAAAAAATCATACCTGAATGCCAGGAGAGACATGCTAATCTACGAGGCATACTGGATACAGGCAATAGGAGGCACGCTGGAATATGATTAAAAATAAAAAGGGAGCTATCATAGCAGGAATAATATTGTGCGTTGTGGCGCTTTTGATCATGCGTTCAAATGCGGATAAAGACCGGTCTGGCAAAGGAAATGGTGCTATCATAAATCCAAGCATTGGTACCGTCGAAATAACAGTCACTACAACCGGTATTGTCGAGCCACAGAACCGGCTCGAACTAAAACCATCCATAAGCGGACGCATTGAAGATATCCTGATCAGGGAAGGTGACAGGGTCGAAAAAGGCGATATCCTGGCATGGATGAGTTCGACTGAAAGAGCAGCCCTGGTGGATGCCGCGCATTCGCAAGGCGAAGAGGCATTGAAATACTGGGAGGAAGTATATAAGAAGACGCCTATCATCTCTCCGATAGATGGCGAGGTCATAGTGCGGCCAGTAGAGCCAGGCCAGACCGTAGCTACATCTGATGTGGTACTGGTCCTGTCTGACCGGCTTGTTATAAGCGGGCAATTTGACGAGACTGACATAGGAAGGGTAAGAAAAGGTCAAGGCGCTCTTATAACGATTGATGCATATCCTGATGTCAAGCTCGAAGGCGTGGTGGACCACGTGGCGTATGAATCAGAAATAGTAAATAACGTTACAATATATAACGTAGATATCCTGCCCAAAGAAATACCTGAAGTAATGCGTTCGGGCATGAGTGTTACAGTGGATGTAATCGAGAAAAAGAAAGAAAGTGTCATGACGATTCCTTCAAGCGCGATTCATTATGATGACGAAAGACAATATGTCTTGGTCAAGGACCAGCGCGGCAAAATTACAGAGCGCGATATCAAAGTAGGCTTAAATAATGATCAAACAGCTGAGGTCGTCTCAGGGCTAAGTGCAGAAGATAATGTCGTTGCGCAAGACACCGCATATCTGCCTAAAAGAAAGACCTCAGGTACTAACCCATTTATTCCTCAGCGAAAAAGATAATGATAGAATTAAAAGGGGTCTCTAAAACTTATGGCAGGGGAGAGGCGTCTATTGGCGCGTTAAAAGACGTCTCGCTTAAAGTAGCGCAGGGTGAATTCCTGGCTATTATGGGACCGTCCGGCTCTGGAAAATCAACACTCCTTCATATGCTGGGTTTTCTGGATAGGCCTGATAAGGGTTCGTACAAGATACTGGGCACAGAGATCTCACAGCTTTCGGATGACGAGCTCGCACATCTTAGAAACAAGCTGCTTGGGTTTGTCTTCCAACAGTTTCATCTATTACGCAGGACCAGCGCATTAGAAAATATAGAGCTCCCGCTTATCTATTCCGGAAAAAAAGCTCTCACTGAAAAAGCAACTGAAAAACTCTCCTCAGTTGGTCTTACCCAACGCGCATCTCACATTCCCAGCGAATTATCAGGCGGCGAGCAGCAGAGAGTGGCGATTGCCCGTGCATTGGTAAATGACCCATTGATAATCCTGGCAGACGAGCCCACTGGAAATCTCGACACAAAAAGCGAAGAAGAGATAATAAAGATCCTAAAAGTGTTAAACGAAGAGGGTAAGACTATAATCCTTGTTACCCACGAACAAGAAATCGCCAGGCACGCTAAAAGAATCGTAACTATGCGCGATGGAAAAATCGTCTCTGACGAGACCAGGCGCGAGACCAAACATTCTGAAGGAACTGCTGCTTCTATCAAAGAATTAACCGGCCAGGACCATTCCCGTTTTGGAAAAATAGAACTTAAGGAACATATACGGCAGTCATTCAGGGCTATATTCGCAAATAAGGTGCGTTCGTTTCTTTCAATGCTCGGTATTCTCTTCGGCGTTGGCGCAGTCATAGCAATGCTAGCGCTGGGCCAGGGCGCACAGGCATCCATGGAACAGAGAATCAGGACGCTTGGTTCTAACCTTTTATCAATACAGGGCGGCTCAGCAAGAGTGAGGGGTGCGGCTCGAGGAGCCGGCTCTGTGACGCGCTTTACGTCGGCGGACATAGAAGCTATCAGGGAATTAGCGCCTATGGTAAAAGGCGTTACAGGTAAAGCAAGTGGGAGCGGCCAGGTAGTCTATATGAATGAAAATTGGAATACAAGGATCGAAGGAGTCGGGTATGATTACGGCGAGATGCGCGCTTCTATACCTGAAATAGGGCGATGGTTCAGCCGCGAGGAGATCAGCCGGCGCGATAAAGTGGCGATGCTGGGGATGAGCGTAGTAGAGAAGCTTTTTGGCAATGTAAATCCTGTTGGCGAGACAATAAAGATAAACCGTATTAATTTCAAGGTGATCGGCATCGCGCCTGAGAAGGGCGCAAGCGGCTGGCGCGACCGAGATGATCTCATCTATATCCCTGTAACGACTGCTATGCATAGGGTGCTGGGCAAAAATTATTTTGACGGCATCGATGTCGAGATAGACGAGATCAAATCGATGAAAAACGCTCAGAAAAAGATCAAGCTTCTTATCGCAAAGCGACACCGCATACTTAAAGACCCTGATGATTATTTCCATATGCATGACATGAGCGAGATCCAGAAAATGCTTGCTTCTACCACCCAGACCATGAGTATGCTTTTGGGCGCTATTGCCGCAATATCTCTTTTAGTCGGCGGCATAGGTATCATGAACATCATGCTCGTCTCTGTAACAGAGCGCACACGCGAGATAGGACTTCGCAAGGCAGTGGGCGGCCGGGCAAGAGATATCATGACACAGTTTCTTATAGAATCAGTGGTCATGACATTAAGCGGCGGCCTAATGGGTGTTCTATTGGGCTTTATGACATCTGTGATCTTATCGTTCGCAGCTGGCTGGGCTACCAAAGTAACCATCTCCAACATCTTCCTCGCAGCCGGTTTTTCAATCGCCGTAGGCATGTTCTTCGGCCTCTGGCCTGCCAAAAAGGCATCTGAATTAAATCCTATAGAAGCATTGAGATACGAGTAAATCTTGTACCATATGTAAAACACCTTACCTTGACTCAATAAGTCTCTAGGAGTATCATATATACACTAACCACAATGAGGTGGTAGATGAGAACTATTGCAACATACTTAAGTGAAGCCAATGCTAATATTGCATCGGGTCTTCTCGAAGCAGAAGGTATTAGTGCAGATGTAGTTGGTGATGATGGTGGTGGCATAGGACCATCGCTTGTTTTTTTTACAGGTGGCTATTATGGAAATATTAAGTCTGGAGTTTAAGAACAATGGATTTATTCCCAAGAAGTTTACTTGCCAAGGGGAGGATGTAAGCCCAACCTTAATTATTGAAAATATACCTAAAGAAGCGAAAAGTTTAGCGTTAATCGTTGACGACCCTGATGCTCCTATGGGAATGTGGGTTCATTGGGTTGTCTTTGATATTCCGCTTATTAATCGCATAGAAGAAAACAGCATCCCAGGAAAACAAGGGCGTAACGATTTTGGCAGAAATGACTACGGTGGGCCATGTCCGCCTTCAGGAACGCACCGCTATTTCTTTAAGATATATGCTCTCGATAAAATACTGAATTTAACCGAACGCATAGCCAAGAAGGAATTAGAAAAAGCGATGGAAGGGCACATATTAGGGCAAGCCGAGCTTATTGGATTGTATAAGAAAACGAGATAAAAGTGTTGCTTTTTGTGGTTTAGAGGACGTCCCCAGAAACTCAGTAGTAAAAACTTATGGGAGGTAGCTATGGCAAAGTGCGTCAAGGCAAAAGAATTGATTATAACGACACCGGATAAAACTGGCATGTTTTCAGAGGTAGCATCTGTAATGGCTTCCAATGGTATAAATATAAACGCGTTATGCGCTTATGCTATGGAAGGCAAGGCCGTATTTATGATGTTGACCGGGAATAATAAAAAGGCAAAGGCGGCGGCTGAGAGCAAAGGCTGGAAGGCAGAAGAAGGTGAAGTAGTCATAGTAGACCTGGTTAACAAAGTAGGAGCAGCAAAAGAAATCGCAGATAAGTTAAAAGCAAATAATAACAATCTGGCATACTGCTATGGTACTACATGCACCTGCGAAACTGACTGCGCATGTAAGTTAGTGCTCAAATCAGACAACAACGACGCAATAATAGCAGCGCTGAAATAATTAATGCAAGTTATAGGGGGACACTTAAGTGTCCCCCTTAATTTCCCCCTTTACTCACCCCCATTTAACACATAAAACACCTTACCTTGACTCAATAAGCCCATAGTAGTATCATGTATACATTCAACATAAAAAGGAGGTAAGACATGGTAGAAGCAACTGAAACTAAACACGATAAGTTCAAGAGACTGGCGGCACAGAGGGTGACAAACGCGCTGAAGAAGGTAGAGCTGATAGGAAATTTGTCTTCTTCCGGTTATGAATACACCCAGGAAGAGGTGGATAAGATATTTACCGCTCTTCAGCAGACTCTGGATAGCACTAAAGCCAGATTCTCCAAAGTCAAAAAAGAAGAAACAGAGAAGTTTGAACTGTAAAAAACAGGGAGGCGCGTCACAAAGAAAGAGGAGATTTTATGAGCTGGGGTTTATTCGGCCAGATAGTGCTTTTACTTATTATATATTCTTTTATTAAAAATTTCGTGAAATGTATGCATGATACACATTGCAAGGTATGCAAGAAATAACTACGGTAATGAAAAGCTGAGTAGGGGACCCTTAAGGGTCCCCTACATTTACTATACACGAGGTAAGAAAGATGATATAATAATTGATAATCCTTTGTATCATGATTTTACAAAGGAGAGTGCCGACATCTACAGCGAAGACGAAACCCTGTTGTACGAAAAATCCAAACTGGCCATACTGTCAAGGGTAGGGGAGTTTTTAGACAGGCAACATATACATAGACTGCACGCTGTCGGGTTTTCCGTGGGGAGCGAGGCCACTATATGTATAATGCCTATGACAGCGGGAAAGAGCACATTGTGTTTCCATAGCATGAGGTTAAACCAAGAGATAAAGATCCTCTCAGATGATGTATGCCTGATCGGCAATAACAGGATATATCCTTTTGTCATGCGCATAGGCATGAGAGATAAGGATGTATTGGCAGGTATACCTGAAAGTTATATTTCTAAGATAGAGAGGTTGCACCATGGGGTGAAATATCTCATTGATCTGAAATATTATATGACCAGGATATCAGGCGAATGCAAGGTAAAAAATATCCTCATAGGCAAGCGTACTTTTGCTCAGAAACCTGAGATAAAAAGGATTTCAAAGATAAAGACGATAGGGCCTTTTGTAACTTCGGGAGTTATAGGTTTAGGCCTTCCTCAGATAGCAGAATTGTTCCTGCGTTTTAATATGGGTGATATTTTCAAAAAGGCATTTCTGGCGGCTTCAAGACTATTTGTCTTTTTAAGGGTTATAATGGAGGCGGAGACCTATGAGATAAATCTTGGCAGGGATGTTGAGGCAAATGCCAGTGAGCTAATAAGGTTTATTCAGGATTCCGCACAAGGCTAAGCCTTTTAATGCCTTGTTGAACATGCCTAAGGCTTAACTCATTTAATTTTATAAGATAATCTTATGCATAGCTATGAGTAAATTAAAGACCCCTCTTACAATAAAAATTTACACCATTACTTATAGAATCATGTATCTTGTATTTGGATTTACCAAGGGCTGCCTTGGCGGTTTTTGGCTTGGTATATTTGAAAAGAGAACGCTTGGATTGATGAGCGAATTTTATTATAATAACCATGAGATATATAAATTTCGAAAGGACTATAGCGATAAGGTATATGATAGTGAGGAGTATAATAAAAGAGGCTTATGGCCCTGGGAAAAGGAAGCAATAGACAGATATTTTAAAAAATCAAAATGTTTATTGGTGGGAGCCGCTGGCGGAGGCAGAGAAGTCCTGGCATTACGCCGGCTGGGATACGAAGTAGATGGATTTGAATGCCATCCAACATTGGTTAAATACGCTAACGAATTATTGAAGAAAGAAAGATTTCCTTCAATAATTAAACTTGCGCCACGGAATCAATGCCCTATCTCAGATAAGGTCTACGATGGGATCATTATCGGATGGAGCGCATACGCGCTTATCAAAGGAAGAAGGCAAAGGATCGCATTTCTTAAGGATTTACGAAAGCTCTTGAAGGAAGATTCTCCGATCTTATTTTCTTTTTTTCATCGTTTTAATATTCAACATCGCTTCAGGCTAATCATGATAATAGGTAATGCCTTAAAATGGATTCTCAGGAAGAAGGAGTACCTGGAGGAGGGAGATGACTTGATGATTGGTTATGTACATTATTTTACACTGAAAGAAATTGCTTCTGAACTGCGCGAGGCTGGTTTTAAACTGGAATTTTATTGTATAGATTTTTATACCCATGCAGTTGGTGTTGCCTCTGGTAGTTAGGCTGGGATTTGAATGGCTGGATAACTGGGCCTTACATTGACATCATCAGTAACGCGTGATATACTTCTAACAAGAAAGGAGGTAAGATATGAAGAAAAATAAAAAGAAATATAATAAATTAGCTGTTAAAAAACTTGCGGCGAAAAAGGGGCTAAAAAACTCCACTAAAATAATTATGGAACTAGTCTCTAAATTATAAGAATTTATTAAATACAAGGACAGCTGTACCATTTTATTATCTTGTAAATGAATCTTATAGAACACTCCCTTCGGGTGTACTCCCTTATAAAAGAAGAATTGCTAAAAGGACATGAATGCGTGTTGAATGTAGCGACGCGCAGTATGGCCCCTTTAATCAAAGATTCCTCAAAGGTAAAGATAAAAAACTGTACTGTAAGAGAACTTTCTTTTGGAGACATCTGTGTTTATCAAAAAGAACTAGACCTTATCGCTCACAGGTATTGGCATAGAAAACGCTTGAATGGCGGCAGGTATTTTTTGTGTAAAGGTGACGCTAATACCAGATTTGATAAATGGATATCCGAAAAAAGGTTAGTAGGAAAGCTGACTAGTATCGGAATAAATGGACAGGCAATATCGCTAGAGGGACGCGCAGGCTATGCGAAAAGCATAGCTATGTTTTTAATTTCGTTTTTTCGAATTTTCCCCAAGGCTTTTTTGTATACAATAAAAAAGAACTTTACATGGATAGTTATTTGTCTTGGAAGGATCCCGATCTTTAGAGTATGCTTCCATTTTATATATAACCTGGCTATCAAGATTGCGGTATTGTTTTTAAAAAAGAACGGAACTGTAACAGCTATTTATATAAAAGGCAGCTTTGTAGATAACTCACACGTCCCCGGATTAAGTGATATTGATCTTGTGGTTATCTTAAGTTCTATCAATGATAAAAATCTGGCAAAGATTACCAGAGATTATTTATTTTTAAAGAAGGTTATCTTTTTTTTAGGAGAAATGTTTATATATGAAGAGGAAAGTCAAATCAAGAAGTTTTCTAAAAAGACCGTCTATCTAACCTCTAAAAATAAGACAAATACTGAATGCGTAAAGGATGTTAATTCCGATACATTATTCGGAATCTTTAATAGGCTTTCGTATTATTATTTGACATTGGCAAAGAATATGGTTATTTTTTCGTCGTCTCCTGAGGGAGAGCTAAAGGCTTTTCGCAGTGCGCTCTTAGCCTTTAAAAGATTCTATGAGATTACAACAGTATATGTGACTGACAGGAGGTTTAGCGGGTGTTTTGATTCAGCGGCTAAATCCTTGAATCATGGAAGAAAGGTTTTAGAAAAAACATCTATTTATAGATATCGCAATGCACATGATGTGTTATCCGAGATTTACACAAGCTGCCTTTATTATATGGAAGAATTGATGCAGGGGGTAAGACGTGTTTTTGGGAAAGAGTTTGAGGATATCTCCCGCATTATAAGATCTTCCCTTAGATATTATAATGCGGGAGACGTGTCTCTTGGCTCAGAATTCGATTTTTTAGGGGCAAATAAGGTCTTGATTAATATGGGGTTTCGCACTGAGTTTTATATAGCATTAAACGATATTGGGGCAGACAGGGAAAAGATCTGCGGAAAGATAAGGTTTTTTTTAAAAATACTCAACTCTAGAAATTATTTTCTTTATATGGGTAATAACATTGTTATGAGGCTTATCAGCTCTCCTGAAAGCCCTTTTGATATATTTCGTTTTTGCCAATGTCAGAAAAAACTAGAAATCGACTCTAAGTTACAGGGTAATAATCTCTGGCGCAAGGTGCATAAAGAGATTTTTAAAAATGGCTGGTATTATTTGTCAGGGAGATTTTCAAGTCTTCCTTCCCTGACACAGCATAGACTAGATAGATCGATAGAAGACGTTTATGCTGATATACTCGGCTTGAAACTGTATAGAGAAAAAGGGATAGTCCCTTTTTCTTTTGAAGAGGCTTTAGATCATATAGATTCGCACTATAAAGGCACAGGTTTTTCCAGGGAAATAAATAGTAGATTCAGAAAAGACGTTTTTGATTTAGGGACTAGAAATAAGGCGCTGGATGCCTATTTTAAGAATTATTTATTTATGCATGACTTGCTGCGCACTGAGAAAAAAGCCATTGATCTGATGGTAGAGAAGAGATGATGAAGATAAAGGCTGTTATTGCAGAAAAAAAGGTCGGTAACGAGATAATCCTTTACGATAGAGAGGAGGGGGATTTCTTCCTGATCAACGGCGCAGAGGTGATTATCTGGGAGATGTTGAAAAGGCGCGCGTTCACTAAAGAATCTGCCATAGAGCATATTGTAGACGAGTATGATGTTGCAGAGGAAGAATTAAAGAGGGATATAGACGTATTTCTTGGAGAATTCAAGAGATACGGGATAATTGAGGATTGATATTTTGGGATAGTAGCCTACATTTAAAAAAGCTCCCAAAATGGCAGATTGTTCTCTTTATAGATACGCCAGGTTCTTTTGGGATTTTTGACTAATCCTTGGACGGCTTATAGTGAAAACTCAGTCTATTAACACTAACAATCCGGAATGCCTTTGATACAGACAGCCCTCACTTGAGAGAAACAGATCTTTCTTTGACCCAATAATCCGCCCCTTGAAGAACAAGGCAAGATCCTTGCTTATATCAGCGAACTCTTAAAAGAAGGCTATAATTTACGACGGCCCATGGCAGATTATTTAGGCCATGGCATTTATGAGCTCCGGCCAAAAAATAACAGGATTTTCTATTTCTTTTTTCTAAAAGACAGCGCGGTATTGCTACATGCCATAAAGAAAAAGACATATGAAATACCTGAGAGCGATTTAAATATATGCATAAAGAGAAAATATCAGGTAGAAGGAAGCAAGAGTATAAGAAGACTGGAATTGCGAGGTGATTAAGATGGGGAGAATAGGCTTAAAAAATTATGGGATTCATTTAAAGGAACTTCTTAAGAATAAAAAATTTAGAAAAGCATATGAGCGCGAAAAGGTAAAAGTAGCCCTGGCGCAGAAACTTACCGAGCTAAGGCAGGACGCGCACCTAAGACAGTCTGATCTCGCAAAAAAGCTCCATGTTTTACAGCAATTTATCTCCCAGATAGAGACAGCGGAGGCGGACAATCTGACCATAGATACATTACTTAATATTGCCAGGTCTTTAGATAGACGCATAGAAATATTTTTCCCAAAGCTTTCCAGCCAAGGCCCTGGTCTTAAGGTAGTATAACCGGTCTTGTAACTGCACCCATATTTTGCAAAATTGTCATTTTATAAAATTTGACATTTTCACAAAATATGGTATACTTTAAATAGAAGAAAATAGAATAGATGCTCCGTAAAAGGGCAAATCATCTGAAAAGATGAGGCGCAAAGCCAGGTACCTAAGTGAGCTAAGCTCATAAGGACGACCAGCTGCCGTAGAGTCAAAAAGCCTTATCTTTTTAGGTGTAAAAACTAAACGGATAGGGTATTTTTTTTGGGGTAGACAAGGTGATGTAAAATGACCAAGAAAGCCAAGGGTAATAAAGGTGGGTTAAGGGCAGGCCGGGTGGTAGTCAATCTTACCCGCGAAGACCTGGAGTTTATAGATAATATAGGTAAGGATGCCTTATTTACCACAGGAAAGCACCTGACCAACAATAAGATCATAAGGGCTTTTATTGGCGTCATGCAGGAGGTAAAGGTAAAAGGAGATGGGCTATATAGTGCTGAGGAGTTAAAGAACAGGATCCTTATTAAATTAAAGATAAAGAAAGATAAGAGGGCGTACCCCAGATTCAAGAAAGAAGTAACGCTTTCATGGCGCAAGGCATCTTCAAGCGAAAAATACAATGAAGGTTCTACGATAGAGCTAGGTGAAGGCGGATTTAGGATACACCTGAAACAGAATAGGATGGTTGGTGAAAACCTTGAATTTACCATTAAGGACTCTTGTGAACCAAATAAACCCATAAAAGTACTTGGCCGCATAACATGGATTAAGAGACGGGATGAAGATAGTTCCTTGGAGGCAGGTATCAAGATAACCCGTCTCCCTGATAAAGATAAGCCCAGGTTCAGTAAATTACTTGTGGAAAATAAAGCATTACTTTAATAAAGCTTATGATTGATAGTGACAAAAGAGATATAAGATGTATACTAATGAGATTAATAATTAACTAAAAAGGAACTATCATGAAAAAGCTATTATTTATCGGGTTATTAGCTGGATTGATAACTGGGGTTATTTTCTTCAGTCGAACATGTATAGCTGAGGAGGATGGGCGTTTTCTTCCAGAGGCATCTCAAGAAGGCTTCATGAACGGCATACCTATTGCTTCAGCTGGAGGCACAATAAACGAAAAAGACTATGTAAAAGGAGAGTTTTTCGTTAAATTCAATTTAAGTCCTGAATTATTCGATAAAGTGCCTACAGAAGAACTGTTCTCTGCTACACCCGAACTTACTGAAATAGCCAATACCTATAATATAAAGACCGATTCTACTAAAAGACTAGCTACAGCGCTTCTTAATTCTCCTAAAGCAGATATCCGTCAGGCAGCAGCCCCCCTTAAGAACACTTTTCTAATAGAAGCAGATACAGATGATCCTGCTAGATTAATAGAAGACCTTATGAAATCAGATTATGTAATCCTCGCTGAACGCGTTCCTTACAATGTAGCCTATTATGTGCCTGACGATTATGATGCTTCTCAGCAGTGGTACCTTGATAAGATAGAAGCAGAGGATGCCTGGGAAACATATCAAGCCAGTTCCGATACAAGTGAAGTTCTTATCGCTATTGTGGATGATGCTGTAAAACTAGACCATGAAGATTTAAATTTTAATCTATGGGTTAACCCTGATGAAATTCCAAATAACGGTATAGATGATGATAATAACGGATACATAGATGATATAAACGGATACGATGTGGCAAATAATGATGGTGACCCTAATCCTCCATCAACTGCGACAAACAGCTATTTTCATCATGGAACCCATGTTGCTGGCATAGCCGCAGCTGTTTCCAATAACAACACAGGAATTGCTTCTATATCAGGAGCAGGTTCTAATAAAGCAAAGATCATATCTGTAAAAACCAAGCTTGATTCTAGTCCGGGAGGCTCCCTGGAGGCTACTTTCCAAGGTGTAGAATATGCAATTGCTGCAGATGCAGACATTATTAATATGTCTTGGGGTAGTTATGGCTATTCTCAGACATATCAAAATTTGTTTGAAACGGCACACTATTCTGGTATTACACTCGTTGCTGCCGCCGGAAATAACGGCGTGCCAGCTTATATGTACCCGGCCAGCTATACTTATGTCATAAGCGTCGGCGCAACCGATGGAGCTGATGTCAAGGCATCCTGGTCTAATTATGGGGACAGGATAGATGTTATGTCTCCCGGTGTCAGTATATTTAGCACCCTTCCTGTAAATAATAATTCCTACGGAAATTTAAGCGGCACATCCATGGCATCTCCTCTGGTTGCCGGACTGTGCGGACTAATGCTTTCCTATAATAATACCCTTGATCCCTGGCAGATAGAAACCCTGTTGGAACAAAACTGCGATAACATTGATTCGTTTAATCCTAACTATATCGGCCTACTTGGCGCCGGGAGAATAAACGCATATAACGTTATGCAGGATTTACAGGCAGGAAATATTCCATTAGAAGATTTTCAATCTATAAATGCCGGTTTACCCGGACTTGCCTGGGCCAGCGTGGCCTGGGGAGATTACGACAATGACGGGTATTTGGATTTTGCGGTAATCGGCGCTACTCATCCGTCGTCTGATATGCATTCTAGAATATATCATAACAACGGAGATGACACGTTTACTGATATCAATGCCGGACTAGCAGCCGTTATGATAGGAACTGCTGCCTGGGGAGATTATGATAATGACGGGTATTTGGATCTTTTGGTCAGCGGCTATAATAACCCCGGGTATATTACTAAAATCTACCGTAATAACGGCAATGGAACATTCACTGATATTAACGCCAATTTGCCTGGAGTCTTAGGCGCTATCGGCGGAGGCAAAAATATCGCCTGGGGAGATTATGATAATGACGGAAAACAAGATATTTTGTTAACTGGGTATGCAGATTCCGGGACTCGCATCGTTAAGATCTACCGTAATAACGGCAATGGAACATTCACTGATATTAACGCCAATTTGCCCGGAATTTGGCAGAGTTCTGTGGCCTGGGGAGATTATGATAATAACGGATATCTGGATATTGCGTTGACCGGTTCAACGACTACTGGGACTACCGGTTTTATTAGCAAAATTTATCATAATAACGGCAACGGCACATTTACCGACATCAATGCCGGTTTTCCAAATATTTCACATGGGAGTGTCGCCTGGGGGGATTACGACAACGACGGTTATTTGGATGTTTTGTTGACGGGTTGGGACGGAATTTTTACCAGCGGAATCCATACCTTTTCGAAAATTTACCATAATAACGGCAACGGCACATTTACCGAGAATGCCAATACTAATTTCATCGGTGTCCATCTTGGCACTGCTGCCTGGGGCGATTACGACAACGACGGTTATTTGGATGTTTTGTTGACCGGCAGAAACAATGATAATATAGATAACGTGCCTGTCACAAAAATCTATCATAATAATACAGACGGTACGTTTACGGATATTGATTCCGGTTTACCGCCCCTGTTATATAGCGATGCCAAATGGGGCGATTACGATAACGATGGCCGCTTGGATATTGTATTGTATGGATGTCTCTCTATGAGCATCGGTAGTCAATTTGCTGAAATATATCATAATAATACTTTAACGGTTAACAGTATTCCCAATGCACCTTCTGGTCCTCAAGCAAATGTTCTAGGCGACGATGTTACCTTGAGCTGGCAAAAAGCTACAGATGTGGAAACTCCACAGGATGGGTTAAATTATAATATTTTTATAGGCACTAGCCCTAATTTAGTAGATACGCTTTCTCCTATGGCACAACTAAGCAATGGCTGGCGTAGGTTAGCGGCAATAGGTTCTCAGAACGAAAATACCTCTTGGACTATTAATAATCTAGATGACGACACTTACTACTGGGGCGTTCAGGCAATTGATACTGCCTTTGCAGGTTCTACTTTTGCTTTAGGTACTTTTACCATAGGAAACTCTACTACATGGACTATCTCTGGAATGGTCACCTTAGATGGCGTTGGGCTCCCGGGTATAGATTTATATGAAGATGGGACGAGTAATGTATTAGCTACAACAGGATCAAGCGGTTATTACGAGATTCTAGACCTTCCGAATGGTGTACCAATAACGGTTTCTCCTTATAGGGATCCCTATACGTTTGATCCTACTCATATACCGTATACCGGTTCTACGGGCAATCAGGAAAACCAGGATTACGTAGCTACTCTTAATGCCTATACTATCTCCGGAACAGTTACATTGAATGGAGGAGGCCTTGAAGGTGTGAATCTAAAAGATAGCCAGCAAAATCTATTAGCTATAACAGACTCAAAGGGATATT
>Ga0208902_1000539_pt1 | contig 19356 bp, 18 predicted proteins | sample AntAceMetag02UKH_FD_184767 | JGI IMG/M metagenome (GOLD analysis project Ga0208902, IMG submission 184767) | Saline lake microbial communities from Ace Lake, Antarctica - Antarctic Ace Lake Metagenome 02UKH (SPAdes) (version 2) | ecosystem: Environmental > Aquatic > Non-marine Saline and...
TAAATGACAATATTGGTATCCAGCAGATACTTCAGCATTACAAGGTCTCCCGGATCTGATCTTCCGGCTGCTTCCGCTCTGTCATGAAATCACTGGAAACACCTGGCGCATCAAACCAGTCATCCCAGGATTGACCAGCCGGCGCAATAATTCGCTTGCTGCCGATTGCAGTGATTTCAACATCCTTGACTGATTCCGGAAAGGCAATCTGCTTGGGAAGACGAACCGCCTGACTTCGATTGCTTTTAAAAAGTCTGGTTTGGACAGAAGACATCACGATACCTCTAGAAAAGATTCATCTGTTTGGTGATTCAAGCCGCCGGAATTCAGGAGACGAAATTCAGAATACCTATTTACCAACATTTTAGATTATAGGAACTAATCAGGGATATGTCAACAGGATATCCCATGATTCTTCATCATATAACGTTGGTACTTTTGTATCAACGATCTGAGGGGACAATGGTAGAAAAATAAGTTAACAATGTGCGGGGTGTAGTGCCAATGATATGCCATGCCAAGACAAACTCGGCTGCCTGTGTGCGAATCGGCATAGGGCATAGGGGACATACCTTCAGACTTTATTTTTGGCACGGATTGCAGGCACGGATGACGCGGTTTTTTCTTGTTGTTGTGGGCTGGGGGACGGGCATAATTAAATAAATAACTTGACATTGCAAAGATGACTTGATAAGAAGAAGCCATGCCAAGGTTAGCTCGATTAGATGCTCCTGGGGTGCTGCACCACGTTATCATTCGTGGTATTGAACGCCGAAATATTTTTCAAGACAACAAGGACCGCGACAATCTCTTATCGCGGCTTGGGGACTTATTACCTGAAACCGGTACTTCCTGCTATGCATGGGCATTGTTATCCAACCATGCCCACTTCCTACTTCGTACGGGCAGGTGTGATCTTTCAACAGTAATGAGAAGATTGCTGACCGGATATGTAGTCACCTTCAATCATCGTCACAGCCGCCATGGTCCTCTTTTTCAAAATCGTTTTAAGTCCATTATTTGCCAGGAAGATCTCTATTTGAAGGAATTGGTCCGGTATATCCATCTAAACCCTTTACGAGCCCGCATAGTTTCTGATCTTAACAGGCTAAATACATATAAGTATTGTGGACACAGTGCCCTGGTGGGAAAGAAAAAATGCGAGTGGATGACTACCAAATATGTTCTTTCGTTTTTTGGCAAGACAGAAGGTAGAGCGAGGCGATCCTATAACGCGTATGTAAAAGAAGGAGTCGACCTGGGGAGGCGCCCTGAGTTAGTCGGTGGAGGTTTGATTCGAAGTCTCGGAGGATGGGAAGCGGTCAAAAAAGCCGGGCAGATAAGCGCAGACTTCGAAAAGGGGCGAGATAGAATAAAAGGAGATGAAAGGATATTAGGAGACAGTGATTTTGTGATTCAGGTATTGGAAGAGGCGGAAGAGAAGTTTGAACGATATTATGATATGAAGAGATCGGGATATGATTTGAGAACAGTGGAGGCTAAAGTCTGTAAAATATTTAATCTGGAAAGAAAAGCGATTTACTCTAACAGCAGGGAAAAAGTAAAAGCCCAGGCCCGTGGGTTATTCTGTTACTGGGCGGTCAGGGAACTGGGATATGGGTTGACTGAGATAGGGAAACGGCTTGGGATGACACAGCCTGGTGTGGGGTATGCAGTAAAAAGAGGGGAGCGCATTGCAGATCAGAACAATTATCTGCTCATAGATGAGTTAGTTATTTGATTATGCCCGTCCCCCATGCCCCCACTGAAAAGCTATTTATCATGGCATCTTGTCATTAACGACTCTGAGATCATCTTGCAAGCGATTGAAATAGAGGAAAGTTATAAGATATCTTTCTGGGATGCCTTGATCGTTTCGGCCGCATTTTCCGAAAATGCAACCACTATCCTTACCGAGGACCTTAATCATGGTCAGTATTTTGAAGGGATATTGATAATAGATCCCTTTATCTGATGGGTCAGGGTCTTTGTTCGGGTTAAGAAGATAAGAGAGATCCCTATGTGTGGTGTCTGTGGGTTCGTTATTGAAAAGGGGAAAGGGGCAGCAGATTGGAGCCATGTCCTGGATGAAATGACCCGTGTTCTGGCACACCGGGGACCGGACAGGGATGGACATTATTATTCGAAACGTGGGGATACGATCATCGGTTTGGGTCACCGGCGGCTGTCAATCATCGACCTTTCTGAAAAAGCCGATCAGCCCATGGGGAATGAGGATGGTTCCGTACAGGTTGTTTTCAACGGAGAAATTTACAATTATCAGGACCTGACAAAGGATCTTAAGCGTCGCGGACACATCTTCAGATCCCAAAGTGATACAGAGGTTATCGTTCATCTTTACGAAGACCTGGGCGAGAATTGCATTAGCAATCTTGACGGGATGTTTGCCTTTGCCCTTTGGGATGACAAGAACGCGCGTCTATTGCTGGCCAGGGACCGGCTCGGCATAAAGCCGATCTTTTATTCTTTCTCGGGTGGAGCCTTTTGTTTCGCATCCGAAATTAAGGCACTGCTGAGGGTCCCATGGGTTTCAAGAGAAATTGATCTGGAAGCGCTTGACGCTTTTATTACGTATGGCTACATACCCGGATCAAAAACGATCTTCAAGAGCATCAAAAAACTCCCTCCAGCATCTTATCTGACCTTTGAAAATCGTCAGATAAGTATCCGGCCCTACTGGTCAATTCAATACGAACCAAAAAACAGCCTTTCGCCAGAGGAGCTTAATGAGAAACTCTTAGACCTATTTACAAAGTCAATTGAGAGGCATCTGATAAGTGACGTGCCCTTGGGTGCCTTCCTCAGCGGAGGGGTTGATTCAAGTATCGTTGTGGCAATGATGACTCAGGTGATGGGAACAAAGGTCGAGACCTTTTCTCTGGGCTATGGGTCAGGAGGAGAAGATGAACTGGCATATGCGGCCCTGGTCGCCAGGCATTGCGGTACCCATCATCATGAATTCAGGGTCGACCCGGGTATGACAGAGATCCTACCGCAACTACTCTGGTATCTGGACGAGCCATTTTTTGACAATTCCATTATCCCCACCTATTATATCTCCAAGTTGGCCAGGGATAATGTCAAGGTCATCCTCTCAGGTGACGGCGGGGATGAAATCTTCGGGGGATATGAGTGGACCAGGCGGCATCAGTATGCCGTGGCTTACGGCATGGTTCCGGGTCTTATACGTGCATGGCTGAAAAAACTGGATCGGGGTATTCATCCAGAAGATGACTATGGAAAAGGCTTTCTGTCAAAGGCGCAGCGCTTCTTTAATGATTTGAATGCAGATGTGGAAACTGGGTTCATTCGGAGGACCACGGTTTCTCATCCTTTTCGTCAGATGTTTTACTCGCAGGCACTAATAAATGAACTCGGGGGTTTCGATGCGACGGATCATCAGCGTAGACTTTTTTCAGAGCCAAGAGTGACGGATGAACGGGAGAAAATGCTTTATGCGGATACCAAGTCCTATTTGCCTGACGATTGTCTTTTTAAGGTGGACCGGATGAGTATGGCCCATGGATTAGAGGTGAGGGTGCCTTTTTTGGACAGGGGTCTGGTGGAGTTTGCCTCAAGGATTCCTTTTGAGTATAAAATCAGAGGCTTTACCTCCAAGTATATCCTCAAAAAGACGTTTGCGCCCTATTTGCCTCGAGAGATTTTGAAACAGAGAAAACAGGGGTTCACCATTCCCATCTCAGCATGGTTGAGAGGAGATCTGGGTGATCTTGCTTCGAGAATCTTATTGAGCGATTCATTAAGAAAGAGGGATTTGTTTGAAGAGAAACGTCTGAAATGGATGCTCGAGGCACATCGAAACGGCAGGCAGGAGTTGGGACATCGAATCTGGAGCCTGGTCGTATTTGAAATTTGGGCCAGGCTTTATCTCGATGAAGAAATAGACTCTGCGCCTAATCTGTCCCTGGAAGAAATGCAAGGATAACAACAACCCATCCATCTGGCGAGAAACGGATACTATGGTTGCGGAAAGCAGAGATTTTGTCCTTTACAGAAATGATGCTGGTATCCCAGCGGATAGGAAAATAGATCGGATTGAGACTGGTGCAGATTCTCCTGAAGATTATCCTAAAGTATCGATCATCATCCCCACCTCAGATGGATACCGCGGGGGTTATTTTCCAGCCCTGTTAAAACAGCTTTCCGAGCAATCATTTCAGAACTTTGAAACCATCATCATACAAGGAGATCCAAGACAGGGCAGGGCCATAAACACAGGCGCTGAAATGGCAAAGGGTCGGTATCTCCTGACCCTTGATGATGATACCAACCTTCAGAGCATGCATGCCCTTGAGAAGCTTGTGAAGATTATGGAAAGGGATCCGACTATAGGCATGGCCGGCGGGATCAACGTTATTCCTGAAGAGGCCCCCTTTTTAATCAGAAGGGCCATGCGAGAAATCCCCCGCCGAACGACTCCTCCGGTTGATCAAGTGACCGAATCGGATCTGGCAGAGCATCCGCTGTTGTTGATTAGAAAAGATATCTTTCTCATGGTGGGCGGAGAAAATGAGCTGATACTGAGAGGGCTTGATCCTTATCTAAGATATAAATTCAGAGAGGCCGGCTATAAAGTGGTCGTTGTCCCGGGGGCCTCCTATTCTCATCTACCTCCATCGACATTTGCCAGGCTGATTAAGCAGTTCTACCGCAACGGAAAACAGGCCGCCTTCGGGAACAGGTTCTATCCTCAGTGGATGATTGAAACACCTGAAAATCATGTCAAAGATTTTGTCGAAAAGAGACCTTTTCTTTATCGTGCTTCACGCTATTTGATCAACATCTTAAAAAAGGCCCTGAAGGGTCATTGTATTTATCTGTCGGTTTACACTGCATATGCCATCGGTTTTGTCTGGGGATATCTCAGCCCAGGTGGTGAGAGAGACAGCCAGTGAGAGTGGTATTATTGACAAGGACCGGAAGACCTTCAGGTAGGGAAATCCTCAAGAAACTTGTCATGGCAGAAGAGGCTGTGACGGGTGTGGTCGTTGAAAAAAGGGCGAGTCTGCTCCTTGAAAAAGGGATATTTCATTTTATCAGAGAATCCATAAAGCGGCATGGCTTTCTGTTCCTGATGCAACGAGTTCGGGAGGTTATAAGAGCTTTTTCAAAAGGTAGAGAGTTTTCTTTAAGAGATATATGTGAGGAAAATGGTGTCACGCTGTTTATGGTCGAGAATCACAATTCATCTTCAACAGAGGGACTTCTCCGCTCTCTCAGGCCTGACCTCTTGATCACGGCAAATACGCGGATTATAAAGGGTAATATCTTGAAAATACCCCAAAAGGGGGCCATTAATTTTCATACCAGCAAGTTGCCTCAATATGCGGGTCTTGATTCCATCTTCTGGGCTTTGTACCATGGTGAAAAGGAAATCGGGGTGACCATTCACTTTTTGAAAGAAAAGTTGGATACGGGTGATATTATTCTTCAGGAAACAATCCCTGTCCAGGCAGATGACGACCTTACATCTCTAACCCGAAAGGCCAATGAATTAGGTGGCCGGTTGATTGTAAAAGTGATTGAAGGCTTCAAGAGAGGTGATTTAAAGGGTGTTCCCCAGGACCTCCGCGGAAGGACCTATTTTTCCTGGCCGACCCCCTCGCAGAGAAGAGAGCTTCTTAAAAGAAAAAGACAACTAAACGCATGAAAATTACGGATAAAATAAGACTTGTTATCAATGCCGATGACTTTGGGCTCCTGCCTGAAGTGAACAGTGGTATTATAGCATGTTTCAAAGCAGGTTCAATCACAAGCACGACCCTGATGGTCAATACCGACGGCACATCCGATGCGGTGCGTCTTGCAAAAAAAAATCCAGACTTAGGTGTCGGATTCCATTTCAATCTCACCCAGGGAAAACCAGCATCTTCCCCTACTGAGATACCCACGCTGATCAGTGACACGGGAGCCTTTTTCCCTCGCGCTGGTTTTGAAAAAAGGGTCTTATTAAGAAAGATCAGAACCCGTGATGTGAAAAGGGAATTTAAAGCTCAGTTGGACCGGTTTGAAGAGTTTGGCCTGGAAATGACCCATGTCGACAGCCATCACCATGTTCATATGTTCCCTTCCATTTTCAAAATAGTGAGGGATTTCGCTGAAAAAAGGGGACTTCCTTTAAGGATCCCATGGGTTAGCTACCGGTTCATAACGCCCACGCTGAAACTGCAGGGTTTAACTGCCATATTGAGGAAGATGCTTCTCCAAATACTTACGGCTAAGATTCCAAGAGGCTCATATGATCAAATAGTGGTACCAAACAGATTTTTTAGTATTCATGACTACGGGGCGTTTTCCGGGGAAATCTCTCCAAATCAGTACATAAGGTTCTTAACCGCGGCAACTCCAGGGCTTACGGAAATAATGGTTCACCCGTCATATAATACGGCTGAACTTAGGGCTCTCAATGATGACACGTATATGAGAGAAATAGAACTTAGAGCTCTTACCTCATTTTCCCTGATTGAAGCAGCAGAAAGAAAGGGCATAGAAGTAATATCATACAGGGCGTATTTCAAAACTGGTAGTTGAGGGTGTCTGTATGGATCAGCGGTCATTCAAAGGTGTTTGGACTTTCAGAATGTTAGCCAATTAAATCGCAGCAGGGGACTCAAAAGGGACATGAAAGTTTTATTTGTCGCTGACGGTACTTTGAAAAATCCCGCAAGCGGGTCCGAACAGGTCTTACACCAGCAGGCCACGGGCCTCATCGCGCAGGGAATGGATGTATTCGCCCTTACACGTCAGGAAGGTCGTGCTCCTACAATTCACAGGGATGTTAAAGGCGTCGAGGAAGCCTGTTACAGCCTATCCACTAAAAGCGTCCCTGGTTTCTTTTCTTCTCTCTTGAGAGAACCGCCAAGATTATATGATGTTTTCAGCAAAGATCGGCCTTTTGACGCAGCGATCTGTCATCATCCCTTCACATATTTTGCCCTTCTTGCCACTGGAAGGCTGTCTGACATCCCGACAATTCACGTTTTCCATTCTCCGACCCATGAAGAATACCATTTATTGCACAAAAAAAGGGGCTGGCTCAGGAATGTTCTTCCGGTAAGAGCAAGATGGATGATAGAAAAATACTGCCACAAAAGGTCCACCAGGATAATGGTCTTGAGCGAATATATGAAGCAGAAGGTTGTGGATATTTATGGCATCCCGGATAGCCGAATCATTGTCAACCCAGGTGGCGTTGACTTAAACTTTTTTCAACCACCAGTAGATCGAGAACGTTTAAAACGAAACCTCGATTTTCCCAAGGGGAGAATCCATCTTTTTACAGTCCGGAATCTGGAACCGAGGATGGGCCTGGACAATCTTTTGAAATGTATCCATATACTGAAGAGAAACCAGACGAGAACCCATCTGATTTTGGGTGGTGAAGGGGCCGAGAGGGAAAACCTTGAGGATCTCATTGGAAAGTATGATCTGAGCGATTCGGTAACCATGATGGGATTTATCCCATCAGATCGGTTGCCTGAATATTATGGGGCCGCTGATTTTTTTATTTTGCCCACTCGCCGCCTGGAAGGGTTTGGCCTTGTCACGGTTGAGTCAATGGCCTGTGGTACGCCTGTCCTCGGAACGCCGGTGGGCGGGACAAAAGAGATCCTGTCTGCCTTTGATTCCCGATTTCTTTTTAAAGACAGTTCTCCTGAGGCCATGGCCGTGGGGGTCGAGGCGGCAATTAACAAAAACTTCGCCAGGAGAGAAGAATATGATGCATTGAGAGTTCAGTGCCGGGGATATGCGGAGAGAAATTATTCATGGAACCGGCATGTTGACCAGTTGAGGTCAATAATTGATGAGGCAATCAGTTCCAGACACAAAGGATTCTAAAGCGCATCGAGAAACGATGCTGATAAACAAAAAGCTGTTATCACATTAGCACAATCTTGATGTGGATTTTTTTATGAGATGCATCTGCTGCCTGTCCAATAAAATCAGCCATCGTCCATTAGGAATGGATGGATATTATCTCTGCATTTGTTGTGGACTTATCTTTAGGTCTGACATAACAGAAAAAGAACTTCGAGAATCGCTAACAAAACATTATCAACATGATGACCCTTACGAAGAAGTCGCCATTTCCAAACAGATCTTTTTCAATTCATGCCTAAAACGTCTTGCATCGCATTATAAGGGTAAGATGTCGATTCTGGATGTGGGCTGCGGATATGGATATTTTCTTGAAGTGGCTTCGAAAATGGGGTGGGATGTTTCTGGAGTGGAAATCGTCAAAAATGCGGTTTCTGGGGCCAGGGGGAGAGTGGGGGGACGAAACGTATTTCATGGCAGCTTAAGAGATGCGGGATACCTCGATAATTCATTTGATGTTGTTACCCTGTGGGATGTTTTATTTATTTTTGAAAGCCCCTTCGAAGAGCTTAGAGAAACTTACAGGGTAATGAAGGAAGGCGGAATAGTCGGCATCAGGGTAAGGAATGTTTTGTTTCAGAAGGTGCTCCGTCGCGTTTATTTCTTGCTCCAAAGGGCCTGTTCTCTTATAACTATCCAGAATCCTACTGTATTTCATCAATACTGCTATAGCAAAAAGTCTTTGCATCTGTTATTGGAACGGGCTGGGTTTGCTAACATTCGTGTAACCAATTCTCCTTTAAGCGAGGGAGATCCCTATGGTTACAATGAAATAAAGTCACTGGTAAGAGCGATAAAAATAATCATAGCTTTTGTTTCCATGTGTGTTTTCTCGATAAGCGGTGGGAGGTTGGTCATTGGGCCGTCTCTTTTAGTCTGGGCCGAGAAAATGCCGACAAGTAATAAAAAAAGCGTGGGGCAGGGCTATGTCTAAAGTCAAAGTCATGCATATTATAACCCGGCTTGATAAAGGAGGGTCTGCTCAAAACACATTGCTTACCTGCCGGGAGTTGAGCAGAAAATATGAAATGGTACTTGTCCATGGCATTTCACTTGAATCTCAGATGACCGATCAGGAGAAAGAGTCGGTTGATCGAGGAATAAGGGAGGCAGTAGAGAGGGGCGTAAAGGTTATTGCTATACCGTCTTTACTGAGAAGGATATCTCCGGTCCAGGACCTGAATGCCCTCTTTTCTTTGTGGCGATTGTTGATCAGGGAAAGGCCCTATATTGTTCATACCCATACTTCAAAGGCAGGGATTCTTGGCAGGTTTGCGGCCAAATTGGCTGGCGTACCGGTTATTATTCATACCCCTCACGGACATGTTTTTTATGGCCATTTCGACCCGCTCGTTTCCAAATTCTTTGTCTTCACAGAAAGACTGATGGCCAGGATTACGGACGAAATAGTTGCGCTCACCCAGACAGAGAAAAATGACTATGTTGCCCTTTCGATTTCCAGCCCCGAAAAGGTCGCTACGATTCACAGCGGGGTTGACGTAGATCGATATATGAATATAAAAGTAAATATCGCTGAAAAAAAGAGGGGATTGGGTCTGAACTCAAAGGGGTTAGTGGTCGGTACGGTGGGTTGGCTACTTCCCATTAAAGGCCCGATGTACCTGCTCAAGGCCATGCCGTACGTCTGGGAAAACCACCCCAAAACATCCTTAATTTTTGTCGGAAAAGGTGATTTAGAAATAGGATTGAAGAAAGAAGCCCGCCGGATGGGTGTATGGGACAAGGTTACATTCTTAGGATGGCGCGATGATATCCCGGAGATTATGCAGGTCCTGGATGTTTTTGTTCTTCCTTCACTGAACGAAGGAATGGGGAGGGTGCTGGTAGAGGCCATGGCAGTGGGAAAACCTGTCGTTGCAAGTCGTGTCGGTGGCATCTTGGACCTGGTCAAGGAGGGCCAAAACGGATTTCTTGCCGAACCCGGCGATGAAAAGGGCCTCGCTATTGCTATCAAAAAGCTCTTAGAAGACAAGAAGATACGGGATGAAATGGGCAAAAAGGGGAGAGAGATGGCACAGGATTTCAGTGTGGAAAAGATGATTGAAAAAATAGATGTTCTATATGAGTCACTGTTACATTCAGACCTCGTTGAACGGAAAGTGCCTAAAGTGCCTAAAGTGAGCTAAAGTGCCTAAAGTTAAAGGATGCTTCGCCCATTTTTTGTGAAGATCGATTTTCTTAAAATAGGCCTGATAAAATCTGACGGATTCATTTACAATATACTGAGGGTGTATGTTTTAGATTGGTCTTAAATGAGCCAATCGGGAAAAAGCTTCATTTCAGTAAATTGCTAAATATCGTCCTGATAGGCGGGATTAACACCATAGCCTTTTGAAATTATTAAAGGTGAATCTTGAATTTGGGGTTTTCGTTCAGGCACTAACTATTTTACGATTTCTGTATAGAACCTTGACAGGTAAATTCCTTATTCGGAGTCTAAGCGTAAGCCTTTTATAAAATCCTTACGGATAAAGTTCATCCGAACTGGTTTTATTGGTTGGAGTAGTTGAGAAATGAAACAGGTTAATAAAATGCATTTAAAAAAATTGGTTTTTCTAATCCCTGCTTTTGTCTTTTTAGGCTTTTATTCAGTAACAGCCGCTGACTATATCCAGGTTTCCGGTCTTATTGACACCAGGACTACCTTCAGTGATGGAGAACTTGATCTTGAATCTCTTGTGTTACTTGCAAAGAAAAGGGGCTTTAGTGTTCTTTTTATTAATGATCACGACCGAATGGTAATGGAATACGGCCTGTTTCCATTAGAGAATGTTCTTAGAAAAAAGGTGGAAATAAATTCAATAAACAAGGAAGGGGCAAAGAAGTATTTAAATGCAATCAGGGATGTACAACAAATGCACCCTGACATGATTATCATTCCAGGTTCTGAAACCTCCCCCTTCTATTACTGGACGGGCTCATATTTCAAAGGTAATCTGACGGCCCATAACGCCGAAAAGCGCTTCTTGACAATCGGTATGGAGAAGCCTGACGATTACAAGGATCTCCCGATCATCCACAACGGCTTTTCCATTCATTACATGAAATACCTGTGGCCCCAGTTAACGGCGTTTTTGATCTCCTTTGTCCTTGGTCTTTACCTCATACGATGGAAGGGATTTTGCAGGAAACTCGGTCTTGTCATTAGCGGACTCTCTCTGCTGTTTTTTGCAAATGCGAATCCTTTCAGGAGTTCCCCTTTTGATCAATATCACGGCCCCCAAGGGATTGCCCCTTACCAATTAGCGATAGATTATGTGCATTCAAAGGGGGGTATGACGTTCTGGAACTATCCGGAAACACATTCCGGTGTCAGGAGGATGGGACCGATCCGGGTGGATACGCCGCCATATCCTGAGATTTTGTATGAAACAAAAGACTATACCGGATTTGCCGCCCTCTATGGGGATACGATAACGGTTACGGAACCTGGCAATATATGGGACAGGGTTTTGTTGGAATACTGCAGCGGCGTGAGACGTAGTCCGCCATGGGGAATATCAACCGCTGATTTTCATAAAGATGGTCAATCGGGCGAGAAATTAGGGAATTTTCCCACAGTGTTCTTGGTATCAAGCAGGACAAAGGAAAAGATTCTGCTTGCAATGAAGCATGGGAGGATGTACGCTTATAGAGGTAATTATCCTCAACAGATTGTGCTGAATGATTTCTCGGTCTCGTCATTGGGGAATAAAACAAAAGCAATTTCAGGAGACGAAATTACGCTCAATGAACATCCGAAGATTCATATCTTTCTCTCCTCAAAAATGCCCACAAAAAACCGTGTAAGCGTAAGGTTGATTCGATGCGGAAAGGTGATTGAAACATTTAACAGTCTCTTGCCGATGCAGATCGATTATGAAGATAAGTATCTCAAGCCCGGCCAAAAGATATATTACAGGCTCGAAGTAAGAGGGTGCGGTGCCCTCATCTCCAACCCTATTTTTGTTGTTTTTGCATAGGCGAGGTTTAACCTGGTTCGTTGGCGCAAACGTTACCTTTTAATAAAATGAGAAGGCATCAGGAAAGGAGGGTAAACAATGAAAGAGAGCGGATTCGGAACGTTATTTGTAAGGAATCTGGTGATGGCCATACCGTGGGGCATCATGTTGCTGGTCGTTTTTTTTATCGCAGAAATATCCCTCAAGCAGCAGGTCAGGGAAGGGATAGAATATGGGATAGTCAGAGCTGCTAAAGAAACGACAAGGCTGGTATTTGACTACAATGTAGTTACCAAGGTCAAGAAAAATACCAAGGAAGGGGTTGAATTTATCGCCAAGACATGGAGAAATGAGATAAAAAATATTTTGAACGACCCACAGGTTAAGCAAGATATTAAAGAGGCGTTGGAATATGCGGGTGAAAAGATGAGGAATCAAGATCTCCGGGGGCATAGGAGAATTCAGCAGTAATGATTGTCGCCGTGCATCAGCCGCAATACCTGCCCTGGCTTGGCTATTTTGACAAGATTCGCAGGGCGGATTTTTTTGTCCTGTTAGATAATGTGCAGTTCAAGAAGAACGAATGGCAGAACAGGAACAAGATAAAAACGGCCCAGGGGTGGCAATGGTTGACTGTTCCGGTTAAGTACAAGTTTCCTCAACTGATCAATGAGGTGACAATCAATAACACGGTAAGATGGCAGCATAAGCAAAGACAGGCTATTTTAAGCAATTATAAGAAAGCGCCCTGTTATCATTATTTAGACGGTTTTTTCGATGAGATTTTCTCTCATGCCTGGCAGTCGATATCTCAATTGAATATTCGCGTGGTAATCAGACTGGCTAAGATCCTCGGGATTGATACGCCTATTTTCGTAGCGTCTGAGCTGGGGGATTTCCCGAATGACCCGGACGAGAGACTTATTGCCATAACAGCGCATTTTAAGGCAGATGCCTATCTCGCTGGAAGCGGCGGCAGACAATATATGGATCTGTTGAAATTCAGGGAAAGGGGTATTGAAGTTTTGTTCCAGGATTACAAACACCCTGTATATGACCAGCGTTTTGGTGAGTTTGTACCGTATATGTCGGCAATTGACCTTATTTTGAACCACGGGGAAAACAGCCTGGCCATTTTAGGGAGGAGTCAATGAATATTCTGGCAATTGGCGCCCATCCTGACGATATTGAAATAGGTTGCGGCGGTACCCTTATTAAATATGCACGGAAAGGTCATAACGTATTCCTACTCCTCATCACCAAAGGTGAAAAGGGGGGTGATATTGAAACAAGACACGCCGAGCAGCTCAAGGCAGCGGAGATAGTCGGTGTCAAAGATATATATTGGGGAGATTATCAGGACACAGAACTGCTTCACAAAGGCAGAGAGATCATTCAAACGGTCGAGAACCATATTAAAATCGTTAAACCCGACCTTATCTTTGTCAATTTTTATGAAGACACCCACCAGGACCACCGAAGGGTAAGTAGATCGGTCCTTTCCGCCACCCGTTACGTGAAAAATGTCCTCTTTTATGAAGTGCCAACGACGAGTAATTTCACCCCGCACGTCTTCGTAGATATCTTCGAGACACTCGAAAGCAAGATAAAGGCGCTCGAGGCCCATCAGTCCCAGGTAACAAAAACCAATATTGAGGATCTCTCTATTGTCGAGATAGCCCGATCGGCTGCTACCTTTCGAGGTATCCAGGGGAGGGTGAAGTACGCAGAGGCCTTCTCTGCTCTCAGGCTCTTTATGGATATTTGACCGGTCAGAGAAGAGGTTTTATTTGGACCTGATTCCCCACTCCAAGCCTACCTTGGGTAATAAGGAAATCAAGGTTGTCTCCGAGGTCATTGCCTCGGGGCATATCGCCCAGGGGCAAACAGTTTCACTGTTCGAGCAGTCGGTCGCTCAAGAAATCGGCGTCAAAGGTGCAGTGGGCTGTAGTTCAGGGACAGCGGCCCTACACCTGACGCTCCTTGCCATGGAGATAGGGGCAGGAGACGAAGTCATCTTTCCCAGCTATGTCTGTTCTGCCCTCCTTAATGCTGTCCGGTATGTAAAGGCAACGCCGGTATTGGCCGAAGTAGACCCTCGCACCCATAATATTGATCCAGGCGACGTGGAAAAGAGATTGAGCGGGAATACAAAAGCCATCATTGTTCCCCATCTTTTTGGTCTGCCGGCAGACCTTACCGAACTGACATCCTTTGGCATACCGGTCATAGAAGACTGCGCACAGGCAGTGGGGGCGAGATACAAAGGTAGAAAGGTTGGTGCTTTTGGTCACGCAGCCATTCTCTCTTTTTACGCCACTAAGGTGATGACCACAGGGGAAGGGGGGATGGTTGTTTCAAACAGCCGGGACTTATTGGAGCGGGTCAGGGACCTCAGGGAGTATGACCAGAAGAAGAGCTCGGCTGTACGCTACAATTACAAGATGACCGATATGCAGGCCGCTATGGGCCTCTGCCAATTAGAACAACTTCCGAATTTTGTCAGGAGGAGAAAGAAGATTGCACGCGACTATTACAGTGCCTTTGAAAAACTCCCGGTCGAGCTGCCCTTGAGGGATGAAGGCCATATATACTACCGATACATAATTGGTCTGAGAGAGGACGTAAAGCCTAAAATCGATACCCTGGAAGGCAAAGGGATTATGTGCGCAATGCCGGTCTATATGCCAATCCACCGCTACTTAAAGCTGAGCGGTTATCCTGTTACAGAAAAGATCTGGAAGGGTTCCCTCTCCATTCCGATCTATCCATCCCTGAAAGAAGAAGATATCAGTCGGGTTACACGTGAAGTTTCGGAGGTGTTAAGAATTGAGGAATTGAGGGATTTAGGAATTGAAAGATTAGCTTCAGTTCTTTAACTTAAAACACTTCAAACTTTAGGCACTCTAAACTTGATAGTCTCGTAAAAAGTCTCCAAGCCCGTCATTCCCGCGAAAGCGGGAATCCAGAACTGGTTGATTTTACTGGATTCCCGCTTTCGCGGGAATGACGACAACGGGTGCTTTCCGACTTTTTACGAGGTTGTCAAACTTTAGCTCACTTGTAACCTTGATGGTCTCGTAAAAAGTCTCCAAGGCCGTCACTCCCGCGAACGCGGGAGTCCACAAGTGATTGAGTTCCCTGGATTCCCGCGTTCGCGGGAATGACGAAAACAGGTCACTTCCGACTTTTTACGAGTTTGTCAACCTTAGCTCACTTTAGGCACTTTTCCGTTTTATCCGGGTAAGGGGGTTAATAGATGAAAATGAGGCTGGACCTGGGTATTTCACCCAAAATCTATTCTGTAGGTCTGTTCCTGACCCTGCTACTCCTGGTCCCGTCTATCAGGTTCTTTTTCGCAATTGCTGGTTATCGATGGCTTTACATCCTTAGCCTTTCTTTTGGCCTAAGTTTTTCAATTACCCCGCTTCTCAGGTTCATTGCCTTCAAATGGGGTATCTTAGACGAACCTGGTCCCAGAAAAATCCATAAAGAGCCAACCCCCTTACTTGGCGGAGGCAGTGTGTTTTTTGCCTTTGCGCTGGGGATTCTGATAAACGGGATCTATTCTGTGGAATTGATCATGATCCTCTTGGTTTCAGTAATAATTTTTATTGTGGGAACTGTTGACGACATTAGAGAAATACCTGCATCGATCAAATTCCTGATCCAACTCTTCTGTGCCGGGTTGGTAATCTCTTTTGGAATAACGGTGACCGTTATACCGTTGAGTTTCGGGCTTATTGGTAAGATCGGTAACATTGTGATAACCATCATCTGGATTATAGGGATTACCAATGCCATGAATTTTTTGGATGGCATGGATGGCGCAGCTGCGGGTGTGGGGGCTATTATCTCTTTTTTCTTAGGGGTATTGGCCTTTCTGACAGATCAACCGTTCTTAGGCTGGATCTCCCTGTCAATGATGGGGGGGTGTCTCGGTTTTCTTCCCTACAACTTCAAGATGAAAAAGAGGGCTTCTATTTTCTTAGGGGACGCCGGGAGTACATTTATCGGTTTCGTATTAGCCACCCTTGCAGTGTATGGGCATTGGTGGATGGGTGATAATAATCCAATCGTCTCGTTTGCATCACCTCTCCTGATCTTCTGTGTCCTTATTGCGGATATGGCCTACATTACCGCATACCGGATTTTCACGGGAAAGGTCTTGAATTTCAGGGAATGGTTAGAGTATGTGGGAAAGGATCACCTCCACCATCGCTTATTCTTTCTCTTGGGGGGCACAAGGAAGGCCGTTTTTTTTATCTATGCCTTTGCCATTACCTTCGGCATCAGCGCACTGGTTCTTCGTCATGCTGACACACTTAATGCTGTTTTGCTGCTCATCCAGGCCGTATTTATTGTCGTCTTAGGCACCATTCTGGAAAGGCAGCTGAGACTTGTGACTAAGAATAATGACACGTAATTCCGAACTCTACAGGAAATCTCCGGGAGAGGTACAACCCATCTTCCAAAAATACCGGTGTGCTTTAGCTGTAATAAGGATATTTATGAGATCAGTAGATCCCGTGAACGGCTACTTTAAATGTTAGCCCATCCTTTGGTCAATAAAATCATTTTACTGACCTTCCTTATAGCTTGATGCCAATTCTTCTCTTCAAAGACAGTTTTATCATGCTTATAAGCTGAAGAACTCTCATACAGTAAAGCTGCCATGCCTTTCTCTCAGAAAAGTTCACAAATACCTGCCTTAATATTTCCAGTCTTGGGAATAAGGTCTCAAGAATGAAATTGAAACGCTTCTTCAGTCTCCCTTCAGGGGAAAAAAGCAGCAGCGGTGCCCAGGCAGGCAAGGCCCCCTTTTTCTTTCTCTCTCTCAACAGTTTTTTTTCCAGCAGGAGGAGTTTCTCATCTCCAAACAACTTGCGGGCTTCCGGTGGAAATTGAAAATCAAACAGGTCGCGGAGCAGAAAAAAGACATAGGAAACAGACTTCTGCTGCCCCACATACAAGGCTCGATCCTTAAGCGCTTCCCAGTCAGACCTCTTCCAACCGGCAATTACATTCTTGATATCAACCAACCAGATCAACCTGTCAACATTATGCTTGAGTGCATGTAGACTCAGATATATAACCTGGTCATATTTATTTAAACACAGGGTCTCCTCGCCCTCAAAGTCTATGCTTTGGGCATTATCATAGAAATGGTTCTGTGAAAAAAGAAGCTCCCGGGCCTTAATACGTTCCCCGAGAATGTGGGAATGAAGATCGATGGTGGTTGGCCCTCTCATAAAGGTGTTCGGATAAACAGTTCCTCTCCGGTAGCCCTGAAGGGTAAGGATTCTGATCAGCTCAGGATAATCTTCGTTTGGTATCCATAGATCAATGTCCATCATCGGTCGCAGGCCAATATCATTATAGACCTGATTCAAGAGACTGATTCCTTTCAAGAGAACAACCTTTATTCCGTTTTGATTGAGTTGATGGAGAACCTTTTTAAAATCGTGAATGAGTTTCAGGTTGAAAAACGTGTTCCGGTGATACAGGAATCGGATGCATTCAATTTGTTCGTCGTTGAGGTTTTTCAGTTCACCCGATTTCACCATATTCTTGTACAGAAAACCGGTCAGGCCCTCATCAATAGCCATATTGATCAAATGGTCAACATCCATACCCTGATTCATGAGACGATGGAGGCGCTGCTGTTGATACAAATCCGCCTTCAGCTCAGCGGAACAAGCCAATATCATTTGTTCAATAGAGATCATTCAAGAAAACCTTCATTGCCTGTCAGATGAATCTGTGCGGGGGAGAGATGCCTCGTCAACAAAGAGGCGAAAGGGTCGCCGGATGGTCCACTGTTTTCTGTCCGGCAACAGACGACCGATTACGCGTCCTGCCATGAGAAGCTGAAACTCCATTCCATCACGTCTGGTAAAAGAAAGCACTTGCAACCGCATTCGAGCCGGTAACCACCGTCTAAACAATTCTAATTGAACCAAACGGTGATAAAGAGGACGGAGAAAGTAAAATATCATTGAACCTGTAGAGCGGATAAATCTTACTAGAAGCGCACATGAATAACCCTGCAACCCCCCATGTACCGTTCTCAGGCGGTTCCCACGTTTTGTTTGAACCACGCGTCCAATAATATGATCGGCGTTGAGGTTCCAGTTGTCGACATGGTTATTATTGTCGCCCCTGGTTCTGATGCCCCGATTAGCAATGGAGATAATCCTGTGAATAATAATGTCGCTGCTGTCCGGGGGACGAAATGCGATAACATCCCCGCATCTAATAGTGTTCCCTTTGTAATGAGAGACATAAAGTATATCAGAAGTCTTCAGGAAAGGCTTCATGCTTGACCCTTTATAGGCTATTATTTTTGAGAAACGGTCGCTCATATGTAAACCTTTTTACCAGGCTCTAATTCAGATATTGCTTGACTTTTAAGCTAAATTATGAATTTAGTCAAGAAGATGTTTTTCATTTGATACCTTTGACAGAATGTTCAGGATGAAATAATCTTATCCATCCATGCCTGCCCCGCGGAATGCGGGGTTGATCCTGTCAGAAATTGTGCGCCCTAATATACTCTTATCTTTGCGAGCTTTGCGCCTTGCGCGAGACATTTACTGTAAAATAATTTCACAATCGACAACTTTTATTACACCATGTTTCGAGGAAATGCAGGGCGAATTGAAATCCGAAACGTCTTTTATCTTTAATTAACAGATATATACGTCAAAATAATCAATTGCGGCACGAACCTTGCCGTAGATTAAAGAATGATAAAGGGAAAATTGATATATTGCGGAATATGTGCTACTGTCGTGTCATGTGTCAAGTGTTTGATGTGAAAGAAAGCAGAACACCACCAATGTCATTCCCGCGAACGCGGGAATCCAGGATTTATGGTCACTTCGGCGCTTCTGGATTCCCGCTTCCGCGGGAATGACGGTTATCTTTGCGACATTACATAGATGTCACGACACTACATTAAAACCCAAGAAAACGGATTGAAGCTAAAATGTTCGAAATTAAGAAACGAATAATAAAAAATTCAGGAGTAAAGACATGACTGAAAACAAAAGGCCTGTTGTTAATTCTTTTGTAGCCCTTCGAGAAGAATTCGACGATTGGGCCATACTGTTTAACCCTGACACCACAGATGCTGTCGGCATCAATCCTGTTGGTGTTGCCGTGTGGAAACTGATGGATGGACGCAGCAGCCTTGAGGAGATCGTGACAAAAGTCCGGGACTGCTTTGGAGATGTACCGGATGCCGCATACAAGGATATACAAGCATTCGTTGAAGATCTGGCAGGACGCGGTTTTGTAGGTTATGAGGTTGGAGACATCGGCCAATGACCGGACAATCCAGTGGCATGTTGAAGACGCCCGCATTAAAGATCATGCGTACACCACGCAGTGTAGATGTTGAGATTACCTCGCGCTGCAACCTGCGATGCCGCTACTGTTATTATTACGATAATCCGGCTGTGCAATATCA
>Ga0208902_1000545_pt1 | contig 19297 bp, 17 predicted proteins | sample AntAceMetag02UKH_FD_184767 | JGI IMG/M metagenome (GOLD analysis project Ga0208902, IMG submission 184767) | Saline lake microbial communities from Ace Lake, Antarctica - Antarctic Ace Lake Metagenome 02UKH (SPAdes) (version 2) | ecosystem: Environmental > Aquatic > Non-marine Saline and...
GGCGTTCATCCGGGAAGAGGTGGAAGTCAGTGGCATTCTGAAAAAGGAAAAAAACAGGCTGATAATAAAAATAAAGGAATACAGGTTGAAACCGGGTTTAAAATCAGCCCAGAATTCTATAAAGCAAAACTCAAAGATTAGAAAAAAATAGAATTCATTCTTTTTTGCAAAACAAAAAATCTATTGATTAAAAGGGAGATTTAAAAATGAAAAAAAATAAGAAGTTCTTATTTGCCGGGTTTCTGGCCATGCTTATGATTGCCTTTCTCTCCGGACCAGCCATTTCATTAGAAGCTGTAACCATCATGGGAACAGTGACGGATGGTTATCTTTTGACCGACAATGATCAGGTTTATTATATCGGTGAGGGTGAGAAAGGTGATGAAGTGACGCAACTCGTAGGCAAAAAGGTGAAATTGGAGGGAATGGTTGAGGAAGTTGATGAAGATAAGATCATAGTGGTCACTTCATATGAAATTATTGAGGAATAGAGAGTCAAACAGGCACTCTTAATGTTCAAATGGGGGGAGAGCTTTATCGCCCTTTTGTCATCAAGTGGGGATCCCACAATAAATGGAAAAACATTCCATTAACATCGAGGAAAATGAGCCTCCGGGCCGGATGGCAGGCTTTCACACGAGAGCATTGTCATTTCGCGAACAATTCTTCCCTGAGGCAACCCGTGCTGAGTGGGACGATTGGAGCTGGCAACTGCGGAACCGAATCACCGATCTTCATGAACTGGAACGTATCATCCTGCTTTCTGAGGATGAGCGCAATGCTATTATTAGCGGCGGCGCCCTGTTCCCTGTAGCTATTACACCCTATTATGCAAGCCTCCTTGATGGAAATAATTCCTCTCAGCCCCTTCGCCGTACAGTGGTGCCTGTAATGTGTGAGAAATTGGTCTCAAAGGAAGAAGCCCGAGATCCCTTGAAGGAAGACGATGACAGCCCGGTGCCTTGTCTGGTTCATCGCTATCCGGACCGTGTCCTTTTTCTCGTTACCAATTTCTGTGCCACCTATTGCCGATACTGCACGCGATCGCGCCTGGTAGGGAATGGAAGGGGATCTCACTTCAATTTTGATCAATGGCAAAAGGCTATTGAATACATAGAGTCAACGCCTACTGTTAGAGATGTGCTGCTGTCCGGTGGTGATCCATTAACCCTTCCTGACAAGAAGCTTGAATGGCTTCTATCCCGGTTGAGGCGCATCCCTCACGTGGAATTCCTGCGTATCGGGACAAAAGTTCCCGTGGTTTTGCCGCAGCGCATCACGGCCGGGCTTGTTCGCATGCTGAGACGCTATCATCCGCTATGGATAAGCATTCACTTCACCCATCCGGATGAACTGACTCCAGAGGTGGCAAAGGCATGTGAGCGTCTCGCAGACGCGGGTATCCCCTTAGGAAGCCAGACAGTCCTTCTTGCGGGTGTAAATGACGATGTGGATACCATGAAGAGATTGATGCATGGGCTCCTCCGAATAAGAGTCAGGCCCTACTACCTATACCAGTGTGATCCAGTTTTGGGCTCAGCCCATTTCAGGACACCCGTGGCAAAAGGAATGGAGATTATACAGGGGTTGCGCGGTCACACGACCGGCTATGCAGTGCCGACTTATGCAATCGACGCGCCTGGAGGGGGAGGCAAAATCCCTTTGTTACCCACAACCATTGTTGGACGGGAGGGTGATCATTTGCTGCTGAGAAACTATAAGGGGCATATTTATCGTTACCCTGACCCAGGCCGTCAAAAGGTTTGAATCCCATATGTTTTTTTATAGGAAAACGCCATGAAGATAGGGATCACCTATGATCTTCGAGAAGATTATCTTGCAGCAGGTTTTAGTGAAGAGGAAACTGCTGAGTTTGATAGTGCGGAAACCATCCAGGCGATTGATGAGACCTTGAAAGATTTGGGTTACGAAACAGATCGCATAGGCAACATCAAAAACCTGATAAGCCGCCTGGTAGCAGGCGATAAATGGGATATGGTTTTCAATATTGCCGAAGGTCTCAGGGGCTTTGGCAGGGAGGCGCAGGTTCCGGCGATGTTAGACGCCTACGATATACCGTATACCTTTTCAGATCCCCTGGTGCTCTCGCTAACGCTTCATAAGGCCATGACCAAGCACGTGATTCGAGATCACGGGATCATAACCCCCGACTTTTGCGTTGTCATGACGGAATCTGACATTTCAGGGGTTAATCTTCCCTTCCCTCTTTTTGCCAAGCCTGTTGCAGAGGGGACAGGAAAGGGGATCACCCATCACTCAAGGATATTGACTGAAAATGAACTGATATCTATGTGCAGGAGGCTTTTGTCCGAATATAAACAACCCGTTCTCGTTGAGGCCTTTCTTCCGGGCAGGGAACTCACGGTTGGGATTCTGGGAACTGGAAGAGATTCAGCGGTTATAGGGGTTATGGAGATTATCCAACGGGATAATGCGGAACCCGATGTCTACTCTTACCGGAATAAGGAAAGATATAAAGATCTGGTGGAATACCGCCTGGCAAACGATGGAATAGCGGAAAAGGCCGGGGAGATGGCCCTGGCCGTCTGGCGAAGGCTTGGATGCAGGGATGCGGGGCGGGTTGACCTTCGTGCGGATGCTGATGGCATCCCAAATTTCATGGAAGTTAACCCCTTGGCAGGCCTTCACCCCCAACATTCGGACCTCTGCATAATCGCCAGCATGGTTGGCATCAGTTACACAGCCCTTATAGAAGCGATTATTTCATCGGCAATGGAACGTATTAATAAAGAGCAGCAGTTGACAGGTACATGTAATGAGTAAAAGGGTAATTGCCGTGGTCCATAATGCTCCGGTTCCTGCCGGTCACACCTTTTCCGAGGCATCTTTGGATGTCCTTACACAGGTGGAGAATATTGAGAATGCTCTTGTTGAGCTTGGGCATCCAACGGTGCGCATACCCTTTACGAGGGATATCAGCGCATTTATTCAAAGAATGAAGGAAGAGAAGGTTGAGATGGCATTCAACCTGTGCGAGACCGTGGATGAGAACCCACAACTTGCCGGGCATCCTGCCGCTGTCCTTGAACTCCTTGGGATTCCATTCTCGGGTTCCCCATCCATGGCCCTCATGCTCACAACGGACAAAGTCATGACCAAACGCCTGCTGATTGTCAGGGGAATCAGAACGCCCAATTATCTGATTTATGATGGCACACACAAATTTAATGCTCAAGTTTTGACGTTCCCTGTCATCAGCAAACCAAGGTTCGAAGACGCCGGCATCGGTATTGATCAAGATTCCGTATTCCAGGATGAAGGAGAGTTAAAGAGAGGGCTTAGAGATTTTTTCAACCTTTTCGGAACCCTTCTGGTAGAAGAATATATTTCCGGCAGAGAATTCAATGTTTCACTTTTCGGGTATCCTTCAGCAAGTGTCCTGCCGGTTTCGGAAATCGATTTTTCCGACTTTCCGGAAGGACGTTACCCTATTGTCGGTTACCGGGCCAAATGGGACAGGGACTCTTTCGAATACCAACACACTCCAAGGAAGTTTCCACAAGAGTTCCCCCATACCCTGCTAAAAACCATGGAAAGAACTGCCCTTGAGAGTTTTCATCTCCTTATTCTCAGGGATTATGGACGGGTTGATATGAGGGTCGACGGCAGTGGAAGGATTCACGTCCTTGAGGTTAATGCGAATCCATGTCTGAGCCCGGATGCCGGATTTGTAGCGGCAGCCCAAAAAGCCGGTATGACGTATTCCGATATGGTAAGGGAGCTTGTAAATTTCATCGAAAAAAGATCGAGGAACAATGAAAATCAGGCCTCTCATATTTCATGATAGGGAAAAGATATTGAGACTTCTAAGACAGAGAAGTGTCTTTAACGAGAAGGAGATCCAGGTAGCATTGGAGGTTATCGACGATACCCTCCGTCAACACGAGAAGAAGGACTATCAAGTTTTCTGCGCTTTCGATGGTAATGGCGGTCTCGCAGGATATATTTGTTTTGGGCCTGTTCCAATGACTGATGACTGTTATGATCTTTACTGGGTTGTAGTCGATGATAAATTTTCGAGGAACGGGGTCGGCGGAAAGCTACTTGGATTCATGGAGGAATTTGTGACCAGAGAAGGGGCCCGGCGCATCTACGTGGAAACCTCCTCGACATCGCCTTACGAGCCTGCAAGGTCCCTTTATAAAAAACATGGCTACCAGATGGTATGCTTATTGATGGACTTTTATCGGGAGGGGGACCACAAGATGATCTTTATGAAGGAGGTTTGCGGCATTATCCCCCAATAAGACGATGATTGAATATTACGGCGAGGAATCATAAGTTACCGCGATTTTGATCATTTTGAGATTCCTTTAAAGCGCATCCAGAATATCGCACTACACATAAACGCACAGGAGTCACATACAAGATGAAAGTTCTAATCATAGCTGCAGGTCGAGGCAGCAGGCTAAACGAATTAACTGACGATAGACCTAAAGCACTATTTCCTGTTTTGGGACGCTCATTAATCGAAAGAGTGATTTTAACCTCAAAACAAGCGGGCATTAAAGAATTTGTGTTTGTTGTCGGTTATTTGGGTGATAAGATAAAAGAAGCCCTGGGCAACGGAGAGCGATTTGGGGTAAGGATAGATTATGTCAAGAATGAAGAATGGCAGGAAGGTAATGGAGTTTCTGTTTTGAAAGCCAGGGAATTATTAAATGACAATTTTGTCCTCTTGATGTCTGATCATATCTTTGATGTTCGCATTTTGAAAGAACTTGTCGATCATCAGATAAAAGGCTCTGTCATGTTAGCAGTTGACAAAAAAGATCCTTTACCAGGGGATACGAAAGTTCTGGAAAAAGAGGGGAAGATTGTTGCCATAGGAAAAGAGATAGATGAATCTAATTGTTTGGATACCGGTATCTTCCTGTGCTCACCAAAGATGTTTTCGTATCTGGAAGAAGAAATCAAAGAAGACAGGACCGAACTTGCAAATGCCATTGCCAGGGCTGCCAAGAATGAGGATGCTGAGATTTTTGACATTACGAGCATTAGCCCATATATTTCAAGTATGCGCAAAGAGATCAAGGCATTCTGGATGGATATAGATACAAAAGAGGATATAGTTAAAGCAGAAAAAATTCTGATTGAAAATGCCTGCAAAGGGACGAACGATCTCCTTGCAACATATGTAAATAAACCAATAGAGGATTTTATTGTTAAACGGGTGGCAAATTATGGAATCACACCCAATCAGATTACAGTTCTAACCAATATAATCGCTTATGCTTCCACAATTTTATTTTTCAAAGGATATCTGTTGTTCGCATCTCTTTTAACCTTTATCGTTTCATTTATGGACGGTGTAGATGGGAAACTCTCAAGAGTAAAGATCTCTTCTTCCAGAACCGGAAAAATGGAGCATGCCTTTGATTTCCTCTTTGAGCACTCCTGGTATATTGCTTTGGCCTTTTATTTATCAAAAACCGTTGGGTTAAGTTCAATTATCCTGGCTACATTTATACTCCTTTTTGATGGTTTTTCACACTACTGCCAGCGGGCTTTTGAAGATGCAGAAAAAGGCTACCAACTGGTAGATTACGGGGAACTTGAAAGAAAATTTAGAAAATTTGATGGGAGAAAAAACACCTATATCATTCTTATCCTGTTTGGCGTTTTACTTAACGTGCCATTTTACTCTTTGATTGCCATAACCTCCTGGTCATTTATCAGCGCAGGATTCTATTGTGTAAGGACAATGAAACACTTGCATATGATGGATCGCAAAGAACACCTGTGATCAAAATCATGTATAATTATACACCCACGGAACCTCACTATTGGGTCCGTGAAGAAAAGCAAAATGGACAACGCATCAATCATTACTGCATACAAACGGTACGCCCGCAGCTATGATTGCCTTTTCGGGCGGATACTCGATCCGGGTCGAAGACTTGTGGTCGAAAAGATGAACTGCCTGCCGGGCGAAAAAGTCCTTGAGGTCGGCGTGGGCACAGGACTATCACTACCCTGTTATCCTGACCAGACTTCTGTGGCGGGCATCGACATTTCTCCCCATATGCTTGCCAGGGCGAACCATCGAATTTTTTCGGAAGGGCTGCGTAATTGCTCACTGAGCCTCATGGATGCCCAAAATATGAGTTTTGCTGACGGCTTTTTCGACAAGGTCGCTGCCATGTATATCGCTTCTGTTGTGCCCGATCCTCAAGACATGGTCTCGGAGATGAAACGGGTCTGCAAATCCGGTGGAGATCTCCTTATTGTTAACCATTTCAGCAATTGCAAGCGCCTAATAAGGGCGTCTGAGACCATGCTCTCGCCGCTTGCCAGCATAATCGGGTTCAGGCCACTGTTCTCCATGGACGAGTTCATCTTGGACACCTCACTCGATGTGGTGGAGTCTATCCCCGTAAATGCATTCGGATACTGGACCTTGATACGTGCAAGAAAAACCTAATCAATGCCCGGTCCGCGGTGCGATTTGGGTGTTTGATGGCCGAGAGACATGTTTCACAGAAGTTCACTCAGATTAGACGGATTGTGGTGCCATGGGGGATTTTTTTTGCAGGCGAAAATTCGTTGCGAGCTTGTTTGGGAGGAGGCGTGCTCCACGGACTGGTTGGCAAACATCATTTGAATGGAAGGGGATATTTGCAATGAAAGTGGAGAGAAGCATGAAACGCACAATTCGCGGCACTATCTTTCCGGTGGCGTGGGATAAAAATGATAACGTCGTGGGGATAGTTATCGACACTCCGGATCAGGCTGGATATCTTATCGATCAAAATAAGAAAGGAAAAGAGCTTTTGGCTTACATCCGGCGCGAAGTGAAAATCTCAGGTACCATGATGAGAGAAGACGAGAACGGAGATTTGATATTTAAAGTAAGAGAATACTCCCTAATTACGTGAAAAAATGGCCTGGCTTGGACTATTATCCCTTTTTTCGTAAGTCTGTAATCGCTTCAAAGTTCTTTTTCCTGATTGCACTGTTGTGTAATTCCAGAAACGTCCGGTGTAAATGGAGGAACCCTATAAATAGAGGGTAAGATTGACATTGTAGGCCAGAAAGCACTGGCAACAGGTACAGGCCTGAAACTTATAACCCGTAAAACGGTTACACTGTTTCAGGTTCATCACGTAAATCCCGAGGCTCACATGTATCAGCGAAAATAGCAGTTTCTGGCCTTAAACTCGATTGAAGACTTCCTGTAATACTTGAATTCATTTTTACTAAGATTATGTTGTATACTAACCAATCTGCTATATATTTTGATTGTAGAGATCTGCCATATTGGTCAACCCAGGTAAAACGTGTGATATCATTATTCAGACGGTCTAATCGATGGTTGAGATAGTCATGGATATATTTGACGAGAAATGAAATTGTCAGAAATGCTCCAGACTCATTTCCGAGAACTGCCTGATTAAATTTAAGCAACTGCACATCAACTATACAGATCCAAATCGAACCGGACCAGTTTGAATCGCTTTCTAATCTCCTCTGATATATTTACGCCGATTCGGGCCATAAACAGATTTTCAGGGCGCATCATAATGTTAGGCTCGTTTGTCTGGAATGTCTTAAATCCCTGATGAGAAAATATACTGATCAGCATGTTCCGATAGTCCATAGCTGATATCCCCTCCAGATCCCATGTCCATGAGTACCCCACCATGTAGAAAATCCTCCCTTCTCTTAGTGGGTGGTCAACAAGGAACCGGAGAATCTCTTTGGATATGCCGAGGGATCGCCATGGCCTACCGATCTCGATGACCGCGACCTCCATCATGATCCGATCCCCCACCCTTTGCCAGCGTTCACCGGGATGGGGGTATTCCAAAATACCAAACCCGATGATTTTCCCATCCGGTGTAAAAGCCAAGGTCACATTGGTATCCGGCTGTGAGCCTGCTTTGATCAGGGTCTCTTTCTCAGTGACAATGGACCTGTATCTGGCATATTTTGTATACGCCTCTATAAACGATAACGATGCGATTTCATCAGGGCTGCAGAAGGAGTTTATGATGACCTTTCCCCGTCGGGTAGACCATTCAAACCGTTTTTGATTTTTATGAGGCATACATTCAGCTTGTTAAAAGTCACTCCACTCTTTGTGAAGGTGTTTTATCATAATCTGGCAATCATGGTAGGTCCCTTTTTCGTCCTGGAAATAATCCTTTATCAGGCTTTCCTTTACAAAATCCAACCGTTGAACCGCCTCAATGGCGAGATCCTCTGCGCCCACAACGAAATCTGCCTGAATCTTCTCGAGATCTAATTCCATGGCACGTCTGATGAGATCAAAGACCATCCATGTTCCGAGCCGTTTACTCCTGAAGTTAGGTGAGACGGTAATTCGAAGACGTCCCACATGCCTCCTTCCACCATACGTCCGGCGTAAAAGACTGGCATGGGCCACAACCCGTCCCTCGTAAATGGCCAGCACACCAAGGGCACTGCCTGTCTGCCGGGCGCCAATCCATTTCCTGATCACGGAAGGATCGCACGGGTCTTCTTTGAAAAACCATCGCTCCTTAGATGGCAGTTCCTGATAAAACCGGACCAGATCCTCCTGATCCCCTTCCTGTAAAGGCCTTAACGTAACCTCTTTACCGTCTGTTAAGACCACTTCCTTGGGATATCTTTCCTGAAGCATGGGTCGTCCTCTTTTGGGTTGCGATGTTGACGTTACCCTTCAATTATATCTTTTTCAGGGTTGCCTGTCAGGACCCATTATATAGCGAAGCAGATGGATTCGTCAAAATGAAAGCGTTGATGCTATTGCCTCGACTTCCATGCTTTCGAAATTTTGCGAGAAAGGATTTAGAAATTTTTCTACATATTTCAAAGTGGCAGAATTCTATAAAAGTGTAAATAAGATTAAGTATTTGAATTAATGAGAATTATTCAGATTATAATTTAATGGCATACTTTATGCTGTAGAAAGATTATGGAGAAGATACAATAGAGTTCGTCTATCAAAACAAGAAAGAATGAAAATTACCTTTTATGGAACAAGAGGGTCCACGCCCGTTGCTGAAGCAGATTTTACCCGGATTGGTGGTAACACCTCGTGTATTCTGGTAACCTTTAATACAGGAAGGATTGCTATATTAGACGCCGGCACCGGAATACGGAAGTTAGGAAATGACCTCTTGGCCCGTTCCCATGAACAATATGATAATATCTTTATTGGATTATCGCATACCCACTGGGACCACATACAAGGTTTTCCTTTTTTCAAGCCTGCATATGACCCAAGACGACATTTTACCATAGCCATTTGTGGAAAAGGCAGAAATACGAGAAAGCTTAAGAAGATCTTCTCGGCGCAGATGCACCGTGATTGTTTTCCCGTACCGTTGAATAAAATGGGAGCGAAGTTTACTTTCTGGGAACCGGACATAACCAAATATGCAAACCGCAGGGGAGTTGAAATTGTAGCCTCCAAACACAACCATCCGGCAGGTGCATATGGTTATCGTATCATGGAAGAAGGAAAAACGCTGGTCTATTGTACTGATGTGGAATACGGGGATAGAATAGATCCTAATGTGGTGACTCTTTCAAAAAATGCCGATCTTCTCATACACGATGCCCAATACACCCCGGATGAGTTGAAAGAGAAGAAAGGCTGGGGACACAGCAGTTGGGAGCAAGCCGTGGAGGTAGCTGAACAGGCTGGAGTAAAAAGGCTGGCTCTTTTTCATCACGACCCGGAACATAACGACGTCTTTCTTTTGAACATGGAAAAAGAATGCCAGAAACGATTTCCCGACGCGTTTCTTGCGAGAGAAGGCGAAGTGATTGAACTGTAAGAATAATGGACAGGGCCAACCCTGGCCTTGCGGTGTGTACGCCCAATGTCTCCTGGTATCGATCTTGCTACTGGACGGAAGAGAAGGACAGCTTCCTAAGACCGGCACGGGCACCTCAAAACTCATGAGAAACCCCTTTTTCCTCATCGCCCTCATCCCTCACATCTGAGGATTCCGCTCAACTACTTTGTTATTTTGCAAATAGCCATACCTCTTGATAACGGTCCTGTTGATCTTTTTGCTTTCGAAGTTTTGCGAAAAGAGACTTCGAAGTTCTTCTACATTTTGCTGCATGGCAGAGTCGTTTGCAAACATCAATAAGTTTAACTGCTTGAATTGCTAAGATATCTCCAGAGCATATTGTGGTCATAACTTGATGGCATACTTGATGCAAGGGGAAAGCAAGGTAGAAGAGGCCAAGAAAAAGGAAATCGAGATCAAGATCAAATAGGTCATGAATCGCCCTTCCCGGCTAAGATCAAGAAGTTTAGGAATAATGCAGTATTTTGTACCTGTAGTTGGATGGCCTTGAAGCCATCAAATCATCATTAAGAAATTGCGAGGAGGAAAAAGGAGGAGGCATCATGAAAGAAATTGGGAAGGTTTTATTTCCGGTTGTTCTGTCGGAGGTTTCTCCGAAAATAGCACCCTGGGTGCTTAATTTTGCAAAAAGATTTGACGCTGAAATCCATCTACTTTTTGTGGTACGCAACCTTGATTATCTTTCGAGCGTCTATGTGCCGGCGGTATCCATCTCGAACCTTGAGGCTGATATCATTAAAGGTGCTGAGACTAAGATAGAAGAGTTCTCAGGCTCCTATTTCAAAGGATATCGTGCCTGTAAGACAAGAGTGGTGGTTGGAGATGCGGCTGAAGAGATCCTAAAATATGCAGAAACTAAAAAAATCGGTCTCATCATAATAGGGACACATGGCCGGAAAGGGATTGATCGTATTCTTTTCGGGAGTGTCGCCGAAAAGGTGATCAAAATGTCGCCGGTGCCGGTCCTGAGCATTAACCCTTATAGAGTTTGGCCGGCTGAAGAGGAAATGGCGTCCTCAGAAGATTAGCCGAACAAAAAACTGTTTGAAGAGGAATTCGTATGACCATTTATAACTTGGATAAGATTTTCAGACCCGGTTCCGTAGCAGTGATTGGCGCCAGTGATAAAAAGGGAAGTATTGGCCATGCCCTGGTCCAGAATCTTCAAAAGGGTGGTTACAGGGGAAATGTCTTTCCGATTAACGCCAAGCACCCGGTCATAAGCGGCCTGAATGCGTATCCTTCGATCGGAGATATTGACCAAGCCGTTGATCTTGCGGTCATTGCCACGCCCATGAAAACAGTACCCACCATTATCGGTGAATGTGTGAGGGCCGGGGTTGGCGGCGCCATTATTATTTCCGCAGGCGGAAAAGAGACAGGGCAGAAGGGCCGTGAAATAGAGGTTGAAATCAAGAAAGAGGCAGACAAAGGGGGCATTCGCATTATAGGCCCAAACTGTGTCGGGGTTATCTCTGCAGAGGCAAATCTTTACGCCACATTCGCGAACCAGATACCCCTGCCAGGAAAAATGGCCTTTATCTCACAAAGCGGGGCCCTTATCGGCGCCATACTCGATCTCTCTTTAAAGAAACAGATCGGTTTCAGCCATTTTGTGAGTGTCGGCTCCATGTTAGATGCAGACTTTGGAGACCTGATAGATTATCTCGGCAATGATCCTGGCGTCAGCAGCATCGTTCTTTATGTCGAAGGGGTGACCTATCCTCGTAAATTCATGAGCGCAGCCAGGGCTGTTTCTCGAGTCAAACCGATCATCGTGCTCAAGTCGGGGAGAAGCTCGGCGGGCGCCAAGGCTGCCGCCTCCCATACCGGGTCCATGGCCGGTGAAGGCGCGATCTATGATGCGGCCTTTAAGCGGGCCGGGATTGTTCGTGTCGACACCATTGAGGAGCTTTTTGACTGTGCCGAACTGGTGGCTAAACAACCCGTTCCCAAGGGTTCCGGTCTGTCGGTGATCACCAATGCCGGGGGACCCGGGGTTATGGCCGCAGATGCCCTCGCTTCGTTCGGGCTGGAACCGGTCTCGCTGCGGCCGGAGACCATAAAAAAATTAGATGAATTTCTCCCCTCCTTCTGGAGCAGAGGAAATCCGATTGACATCTTAGGAGATGCCACGCCTGAAAGATATCGGCGTGCGGTCGAGGTCTGCGTCTCAGCACCGGAGATCAACGGGCTGGTGATTGTCTTTGTGCCACAGGCTGTCAGCGATGCCGCTGATGTGGCGGCAACCCTGTCGGAGGTCCTGCGGGGGAAGTCCTATCCGGTCTTTGCGGTCTGGATGGGAGGGGAAGGGGTAGAGAAGGGACGTGAAATCTTCAGCAGGGCGGGCATCCCCACCTATGAGACCCCGGAGCGGGCCATTCAATCCTTTATGTACATGAATTCTTACGCCCACAATCTTGAACTACTCCAGCAGACCCCGCCGAAACTCCATCATACGCTGGAATTTGATAAAGCCAAGGCCGCGGAGATTGTGACCAGAGCATTGAGTAAGAAACAAGCATTTCTTACGGAGATGGAATCCAAGGAAATATTGTCAGCCTACGGCATTCCTGTCAATCGAACCGGGGTGGCCGCCTCGGCCGAAGAAGCGGTTCATATGGCCCTGGAGATTGGATATCCTGTAGCCATGAAGATCTGTTCCAAGGATATCTCTCACAAGTCCGACGCCAACGGGGTACAACTCAACCTGCGCGGTGACAAAAATGTCAGGGAGACTTTCAGAAAGATCATGGCAGATGCGCATGCCTATGACCCAGAAGCCGAACTCACCGGGGTGACCATTCAATCTATGGTTGACCGGACGGATTATGAACTGATCTTAGGCAGTAAAAAGGACCCGCTCTTTGGTCCGGTCATCCTGTTCGGGATGGGCGGTATCATGACCGAAATCCTTAAGGATCAGGCCATTGCTTTCCCGCCGTTGAACAGACTGTTGGCCCGCAGGCTCATGGAGAACACCCGTGTGTATCAACTGCTCAAGGGCTACCGCAACCGGCCCCCCGCGGATATAGGGCGATTGGAAGAGATCCTGATCGGCCTGTCACAGCTTGTCATTGATTTTCCTGAAATTGCCGAACTGGACATCAACCCCTTGATCTTGATGGGAGATAGGCCCTGCGCTGTGGATGCCCGTGTGATCATCAAGCCTTCGAAAATCGCCTCTCCGCTTCACTTGGTCATCAGCCCTTACCCGGATCATTATGAGGTGACCAAGCGCACCAGAGGTGGACTGGATATTTTTATCCGGCCCATTAAGCCGGAAGATGCACCCCTCCTGCTGGAATTCTTCGATGGTTTATCTCGAGAGAGCATCTATTACAGATTTTTCAGCCCATTGAAAACTCTCCCCAAGAAGATGCTGGCCCGTTTCACCCAGCTTGATTATGATCGTGATATGGCCTTAGTGGCCATGGAACAATCACAACCGGAAGAAAAAATATTAGGGGTGGCGAGGCTTATGAGTAAAGCGGGGGGCATAGAACCGGAGTTTGCCGTTGTTGTGGGTGATCCCTGGCAAGGGAACGGGGTCGGCGTGGCCTTGATGGAACACCTGATTGGAATTGCAAGAGAGAGAGGCGTGGAATCCATCTGGGGGCTTGTCCTTGCCGAAAATACCCATATGCTTGCCCTGGCCCGGAAATTGGGCTTTGCTATCTCCAGGGTCCCTGGTGAAGCTGAATACGAATTGAGAGCAGACTTGAAGCCTGAAAACCGTGGCTTGAAAGGAGGACGCTAATAAGATCTCAAGAAATCCGGGCAAATCATCGTTTGAGATTTCTCGATGGCATACTTTATGCTTAATAATGAAACAGGAGAGGTAAGGCTAAAATCATAAAAAAGGAGGAACAACGATGTTAGTTAAAAATTGGATGAGCAAAGACGTGATCACTATAGATGTAAACGGATCTATGACGCATGCGTCCGGTCTTATGAAAGAAAACAATATTAGAGGACTGCCGGTCATGAAAAATGGGGAACTGGTAGGTGTTGTAACGGACAGAGACCTGAAGAAAGCCTCAGCTTCTGATGCCAACAGTCTGGATATTCATGAGCTTCTATATCTGATCGCCAAGATCAAAATCAAGGAGATCATGACCAAAGATCCGATCACCATTCCTGTCGACTATACGGTTGAGGAAACGGCTGAAGTCCTTCTCGACAATAAGCTATCAGGCGCTCCTGTCGTTAACAATAAAGGAAATCTGGTCGGTATTATAACCCAGGCCGATATTTTCCGTGTCCTGGTTTCCCTTACGGGTGTTCGGGAAAAAGGCCTTCAGTTTGGTTTTCTATTGGAGGACCGGCCAGGTTCCATCAAAGAGGTCTCTGATATTATTCGCGGGTACGACTGTCGCGTGGTCAGTATCATGAGTACCGGTGCGAATCAGGAAGGATATAGACATGTGTACATTAGGGCCTGTGATTGTGACCGGGAACGTCTGGAGCAATTGAAACAGGCACTTAAAGCAAAGGCAAATCTGCTCTACATGGCGGACCGTCGGGAAGAAAAGAAGGAAATATACCAGGAGTATGCAAGACCATCAGCCACCTGGATTACGGGATGAGTGGTGGGGGAAATCAATGGCTTGTTTTTAATCAATATGGTAAAGATATATAATAACAGGGTCCCTCGTGGGGTAAAGATGCTGTTTCCTGTAAAAGAATAGAGCGAGCGAAAGCATTTTTTCTAATGCCGGATCGGGTGTTAGACGAATTCCTGGAGATGCCATGGATGAAAATGAAGTGAACCGGAATAGAAATTCAAACCTGGATAACACCGGTCCCGCATTGATCAGGAGAGGGGCACAATCCCGTGTGCCTCTCAAGGCTGCTATTATAGGCGGCGGTAAGGCCTGTGACGACCTCTTAGTCCTTTTCAGTCAGGAACGGCTCAACAGGTTGGATATGGAAATTGTCGGCGTTGCCGATTCGGATCCGAATGCCCCGGGCATCTCCCGTGCCAAGGATATGGGAATATTTACGACCAACGATTTTACACGGCTCTATACCATCCCCGGTTTAAATCTGCTTATCGAGTTGACCGGATCGAATGATGTACGGGAGGAGATAATCCGTACCAAGCCCTTGCATGTAAGTTCCATCGATCACCGGGGGGCCCGCCTGTTGTGGGACCTGGTTCAGATTGAGACAGAGAAACAAGTTTTGCAGAGGGAGGCGGAGCAAAAACTTCGCCAGTTTTTAGAGTCAGCTCAGGATATTATCTGCATCAAGGACCTCGAAGGCCGATACCTTTACGTCAATCCTGCCACCATGCATTACATCGGGATCCCGCGTAACGAGATCATTGGAAAGACGGATTCAGAGATATTTAAGGGGTCGCTTGCGAAAGCCATGGCCGCCCACGATCAGGATGTGCTTGATCAGCAACGGACGCTCTTTTTCAATGAAAAAATGACCGTTAACGGGGAGACTTACCATTTCCACACCGTTCGCTTCCCTATCTTAAACGATCAGGGAGAGATCATTTCTTTCGCTGTTATGGCGAGGGATATGACCGAGGAAATCGAGCTGCAGGAAGAGGTGCGACAGCACAAGGAATACTTGGAAAATATTCTCGCAAACTCCTCTGATATGATCATTACAACAGACCTTCAGGGCCGCATAGTCACTTTTAATCCGGCAGGTGAGCATATGCTGGGTTACAGTCGTGAAGAAATTTTAGGCGTTGGTATTCAAAAACTATGGGAGGTTCCGGAGTCACGACAGCAGCTTCTGGCTGAGGTGAAAGCCCGAGGGGCAGTGAATAATTACCCTGCAAGGCTTATTGCCAAAGATGGAGATAAGGTAGAGGTCAGTCTTTCTTTATCACAGTTGAAGAATAGCGATGGAATTGTCTTGGGTACAGTGGGTATCAGTAAGGACGTAACAGAAGAAAACAGGTTGCGTCAGCAGCTCATGGAACAGGAACGTCTTGCCGCTGTGGGTGAGACAGTTGCAGGGGTCACCCATTGTATGAAGAACGTTCTCAATGGACTTAAGGGCGGCTCGTATATGTTGAATGTGGGATTGAAGCGGAACGATGCAGAGCTGGTGGAAGAAGGATGGGGAAATGTTCAAAAGGGGATCGAAAAAATCAGCAAATTGAGTTTAGATATGCTCAGCTATTGCCGGGAGAGAACGCCGGCCCTGATCCCCACGGATCCCCTGAAGGTAGCAAGGGAAACGGTCGAGTTAGTTTCAGCTGCCGCAGACCAGAAAAGGATCTCCGTCTCCTGTCGCGGTCAGGAGGGGCCGCCCGTGAAATTAGACCTGGAAGCCATAGGACGCGCTCTCTTAAACCTCATCACCAATGCGGTTGATGCCTGCAGGGAAAAGTCTTATCCGCAGGGAGAGGCCCCCAAGGTAGAAGTGTCAGTAAAACGAGGCAAAGGAGATCTCCGGTTTATTGTTGCCGACAATGGTGTCGGGATGAGCGAAGATACCCGGAATAAACTATTCTCCAGATTCTTCAGCACCAAAGGTGGCCGTGGTACGGGGTTAGGGTTGTGCGTGACCCAGAAGATCATAGAAGAGCATGGCGGAAATATATCGGTGCAATCATCACCAGGGAAGGGATCCATATTCACTATCAGCCTCCAGGATATCCCAGATCAGGGTTCGACCGGTAATATCTCGAAGCAGTAGTGGCTATCGAGAGGCTGGATAACCAGACCGGCGGCCTTTGGGTGATCAGTCGCCCACAGGATATACGATCGGCCTTTGGAGTCCACAGCGCGCGCCCAGTTTTCTATCTTAAGTTGAAGGTCTGCACCACACTCCTGGGAGCGAAAAAGAAGATTGCCGGTTTGCCAGACAGATCTGACACTCACCTGGTGGTCTTCTAAGGCAGCCACGGCTGTTACTGATACTTTAATGACTGGATAAGCAATGGACATCTGTATATTTTCAATTTTGTTCCCATTTAAGACTTTGGAGCAGGACTTTACCTGCGATGGAAACCCTCTGCTTGAATTGACCGATGACGGGAAGTGTAGTAGCATCAGAAAAAGCGGTTGTCAAGGAAAGGGAACCTTTCTGATAAAATTCAAAACAAGGAGAAAATCATGACAAAAACAAGGGTCTTAATAATCGATGATGAAAAGGAAAATGTCCGCTATTTAACCACTATATTGGAAGAAAACGGCTTTGATGACATCCACAGTGCCTTTGACGGTGAAGAAGGGCTTAATAAGGTAGCGGAAGTCTCTCCCGGATTGATCCTTTTGGACCTTCGGATGCCCAAGAAAAGCGGGATATTTGTATTTAACGAACTCAAAAAGTCGCAAGGATATCAGAATATTCCCGTCATCATTCTTACTGGCGAGGGCGGGTTCCTGAAGCATTTAGCCGAACTCCGCGAATATCATGAAAATATTGAATCCTTGGGAGATGAACCAACAGAAGAGGTGTTGAACCGTTTCATTAACTCCAGACCTGACGCCTTTTTAGAAAAGCCGGTAGAGCCGGAGACCCTCATGACCACCATACATAACGTGTTGATCACCTTAGAGGAGGTAGTGGCAAACCGGTGCGAAGAAATCAATGTCCTGCGTGCTCAGAAGAAAGAAGGAGGCGTTGTATTTAAAGGAAACACGTTTGACAGCAGTGAAAAGAGCCGCTGCAATCTCACTGCCGTAGCTGCCAAACTGGTATCTGTTGATGCCACATTGCAGGATGGTTTTGTCTGGCGATCATCAGATAATCAAAATATTCCCATGAATAGGGAAGATGTCCTTGCCTTTCATGCAGCGATGACGGATTGGGTCTATAATAACTACAGGGCTTCCTGGGAGCATAAGGAGGCCCTAAATGCCCTGACGACCATCAAAGAAGTTGAGGAATATGATATCCAAAAGGGATGGCCGGACAACAGGGTTTAATGTTGCGACAGGAAAAATGTGAAAATAGGTTCTTCCTCAGGGAAAATCCCAAAGGGACAGGAGGAAGAACCTATGAATAATTGGAAATCACCATCACATTTAACAACCACCCCTAAAAGGGTAAGATTTAGTGCCAGACTTTGAGTTGTTCCATTGGGTTATCTTTTTCCGACTGTCATTTCACATATTTCCAAATCTGCTCCTCATCAAGGCCTACTGTACTCACACTGTATCCTTTGGGCCAAAAGTGTCTACCCCAGTACTGTTTCTTGAGTTCCAGGTGCCTATCGAAGATCTTGATAGCGCATTTCCCTTTCAAGAGTCCGATTATCTCGGATACTGCAAATTTCGGTGGAATTGACATGACTTCGAATTTTTCCGAAAAAGATTTCGAGTTTTTTCTAAATCCTGGCTCGCACCCGGATTATCTATAAAGCAGCATCAAAAATAAGTAGTTGATTTTATGGTATTATCTCGAAATCAATTCGATGGCATGCTTTATGCTTATAAAGAAACAGGAAAGGCAAAAACCTAAAATTATAAAATAGGGAGGAATAAAATGTTACTAAGAAATTGGATGTCTCAAAACGTTATTACGGTGGATGCAAACGACTCTGTGGTGGACGCCACGAAGAAGCTAAAGGAGAATGACATCCGCATGTTGCCGGTAATAAGTAAGGGTAAGTTGGTGGGAATAGTTACGGACAGGGATCTAAAAAAGGCATCAGCTTCTGATGCCACAACCCTGGAAGTGCATGAGCTTCTCTACCTCATTTCCAAAATCAAAGTCAAGGAGATCATGACAAAAAACCCTATCACAGTTCCTTTCGATTTCACCGTAGAAGAAGCGGCAGAAGTTCTTATGAAGAACAAAATATCCGGTGTTCCTGTTGTGAACGGCCGGAATCAGATTTCGGGGATTATAACCCAGGATGATCTGTTCAGGGCAATGATCTCTCTGACCGGCCTTAATAGTAGAGGGGTCCAGTTTGCCTTTCAAATAGAAGACCGGCCGGGGTCGATTAAAGAGGTCGCCGATATTCTGCGAAAATATGGTGGTCGGATGGCAAGTATCCTCAGTTCCTACGATCGCGTCCAAAAAGGGTATAGAAAAGCATATATTCGCATGTATGAAATTGATCGGCTTAGGATTCCGCAACTCAAAGAAGAGCTGAAAGAAAACGCTACCCTGCTTTACATGGTAGATCTTCGTGAAAATATAAGAGAGGTCTACGCATTATAGATTGCCGCCAAAACACTTGAGAAATACATTTGAAAAAAGGGCCTTGTGAATCACATTTTCAGTTAGAGTGACTCATGGTTTTTCCAGGGTTGAGGAGGAATTATCATGGTCTTGACGCTTACACTGAGTCGTCCGCAGGAGACTCGGATTGCCTGAAAGGAAGGTAGACCGTGAAGACGGAGCCCTTGCCTAATTCGCTTTGAACCTCAAACCGGCCGTGATAGAAGTCCACAATGTTCTTCACTATGCTCAACCCGAGCCCGGTCCCCTGAATGCCT
>Ga0208902_1000550_pt1 | contig 19246 bp, 16 predicted proteins | sample AntAceMetag02UKH_FD_184767 | JGI IMG/M metagenome (GOLD analysis project Ga0208902, IMG submission 184767) | Saline lake microbial communities from Ace Lake, Antarctica - Antarctic Ace Lake Metagenome 02UKH (SPAdes) (version 2) | ecosystem: Environmental > Aquatic > Non-marine Saline and...
CTGCCCTGGCATTCTTTGGAGGGGGGCTGGCAATGATAAAATTCTCCGGTCACCCTCTTGTTACATTGCTCGGGTGGATTCTCCTCCTGCCGGTGTTGTCATTCTTGTTCAGGGGGTCATCACATATATTAAGGTGAATCAGGGTGTTCAGGCGGAGAAGCGAAAGACAGAAGAAGCCGAGCAGCCAAATATGTAATCCCTCGAGGTAAGGATAAAGGTGCTGGAAAGAAAAGAGCCGTTATATCGAGTTGTCAGGGCCTTTAGCAGAGTATCTTTCTCTCTCTTTTATCGTCTCGAGGTTGAAGGGGACGAATACTTCACTCGAGAAAAGGCCTTTATTGTCCTGCCAAAGCATCAGTGCTGGCAGGACATACCTATAATTGCCATTGCCACACCAAGACCTCTTTACTACATTGCCAAACATGAGCTGTTCAAAAACCGGTTTGCAGGATGGTTTCTGAAGTCGGTTGGCGGGATCCCCTTGAACCGTGAACAGCCTTTAAAAAGCAGGGGTTCCATAAGGGCGATGATTGAGTTCCTGGAAAAGGGCGAGGGGGTTGTGGTTTTCCCCGAAGGCACTTACTATAAAAACAAAATGGGGCCCGGCAAGACGGGAATGGTAAGGCTTTTGGTTTCTCGATTATCATTCCCCCTGATACCCGTAGGGATTAATTACTCAAGAAGGGGTTTCAGAATATTAGTCCGAGTCCGTTTCGGTGAACCGATCTATCCGAATAGGGAAACCGCACCAAACTCAATCCTCGACAGGGTGATGAAGAAAATTGCCCTACTTTCAGGATTGCAGTAGCGGAGTTTTATCTAACTGCAGGCGTAAGGCACAAGGCGCTCAACCAGTACCCAGTATCCCCGCTTAAAAACGGGATTTCCGCTTCGCTACAACAAGTATCAAGTTTTAAGTATCCAGAAACCAGTATCCATGAAGAAAGGAGAAAGAACCATATGACGGACCTGATAAGCGTTTTTGACCGAATAGATGGTTATAGAGACGAAATAATTCAACTCCAACGGAACCTGACTGCCAGGGTGGCATTAGGTCCTGATAATGGAGGCCAGGGTGAACACGAAAAAACCGCTTACATAAAAGGCCTGCTTGATGCGTTGAATCCGGACATTCTTCAGGAGATCAAGGCGCCTGATGAGAGGGCTCATAACGGTTATCGTCCCAACCTGATAGCAAAGTGGGAAGGCCGGAACAAAGATAGGATCGTCTGGGTGCTGAGCCACTCGGACATCGTGCCGCCCGGGGATCCCTCCCTATGGAAGAGTGAGCCGTACGAATTAATGGTGGATGGGGACCGGATTGTCGGAAGAGGGGTTGAGGATAATCAGCACGGTTTTGTAAGTTCTTATCTGGCCTTGAAGGCTATTCTCGATTCAGGGCAGGCGTTAAAAAGATCGGTGGGTTTGGTCATTGTAGCGGACGAAGAAACAGGGAGTGACTATGGGCTGAGTTATGTCCTAAAACATCAGAAGAACTACTTCAGGTCTGAGGATCTCATCATTGTACCTGACGCAGGCAATGAGGACGGGACCATGATCGAGGTGGCCGAGAAATCAATACTGTGGCTCAAGTTTGTTGTCACGGGCCGGCAGTGTCATGCCAGCACTCCCAATAAGGGAAAAAACAGCCTGTTTGGCGCAGCAAAATTGATCCTTGCATTAGAGGAATTAAATGACCGGTTCGATCTTATAGATCCCCTTTTCCGCCCCCCGCTATCAACCTTTGCGCCGACAAAAAGCGAAGGCAATGTGCCCAACATAAACACAATACCCGGTAAAAACATCTTTTATGTTGATTGCCGGATCCTTCCCCAATACAGTGTCGATGAGGTTCTTTCAGCTTCAAGGGAAATTGCAGCATCAATCAGCTCTGAAACCGATCTGCAAATTGATGTGGAGCCAGTTCACAGGCAGGATGCCGCTGTATCCACTTCACCCGATGCGTCTGTGGTAGAGGCATTGGCAGGGGCAATCGAAAAGGTTACAGGCAAACAGGGAAAGGCGATGGGTATAGGTGGGGGTACTGTTGCAGCCTTCTTCCGAAAAGAGGGGCTTCCGGCCGCTGTCTGGTCCACCTGCCCTGATTCCGCTCATCAACCTAATGAATACTGCCTGATTCCGGATATCATAACAGACGCAAAGATTTTTGCCTGTCTCTATCAGGGTGAATATGGCACGGACACTACTTAAGCGTAGGCGCCTCTATCCTGCCAGGTTCATTGGTTTTTTTGGATTGACACGAGTGAAGAAATAGCATAATATAAAAACATCCTTGCAAATTGAAGCCCTCTGACAGAGGTATCCAATATAAACAGGTAAGAATAGAAAATGAAAGTCAAGTTTTGGGGAACAAGGGGTTCTATCGCGGTCCCGGGAAAAGATACCATTATTTACGGGGGAAATACCTGCTGTGTCGAGATCGATCTTGAATGCGGCAAAAAGGTCATCATTGACGCCGGGACAGGTATAAGGCCCCTTGGTGACCGGATGATAGCACAGGAAGAAAAGGTTGAAATCCATCTTCTGTTAACACATGCCCACTGGGACCATCTGCAGGGCTTTCCTTTTTTCGATCCTATCTTCAACCCTGCTACAAAGATCCATGTAGATGGCACTCCTGCATGCATGAAAGGTCTGAGGGCCATTTTCGACAACAACATGGGTGATATTTTTTTCCCTGTCAGGTTTGGAGAAATCAAGGCCCAGATCAACTACCTTGATAAACTGCGTCATGGCCCTCTCAAAATAGGGGATACAATAATCGACGCTATTCCACTACACCATCCTCAGGGGGGTTTAGGGTTTCGATTTCAAGAAGGGGATAAGAGGCTCGTTTTTATCACGGACAACGAATTGGCCGAAGATGCCCCGGCGGGAAGGCGGCCTGAAGATTACGTCCGTTTCTGCAAGGACGCGGATGTTCTGATTCACGACTCCCAGTTTACCCCTGATGAAATCCCGAAACACAAGGACTGGGGGCATTCAGACTACGCGACCTCTTTGGACCTCGCCCTGCAGGCCCATGCAAAACGCTTGATCCTATTCCATCATGCCCCTTTCAGGAAAGACTCTGAGCTGACCGCAATTAAGACGCATTGCGAAGACCTCGCCGCAAAAAACAGGTCAGATATCGTGATCGATGCCGCCAAAGAAGGAAGTGAATTTACACTTTGAGCCCCGGCTTTTCTCTCCAGTTTTAAACTACTCAAAATATTTAGGATAATGCTTGGATATGAATAAATCGAAAGAGAATGAACTCCTTCTTGTCTTAGGTGGAGCGAGAAGCGGCAAGAGTTCCTGGGCCCTCAGGTATGCCGAAGAACAATACCGGCCTTGCATCTTTATCGCCACGGCAGAGGTGAGGGACGAAGAAATGGCCGAGCGGGTAAGACTGCACAAAGAATCCCGCGGTCCAGCATGGAAATTGATAGAAGAACCTCTGAACATTGATAATACTTTAGAAACCGACTGTGCCCACGCAGAAGCAGTGCTCATTGACTGTATGACAGTCTGGCTGAGTAACGTCCTCCTCAAAAGGGGAAAGGAAGAGGTCTCAGCCTATCAAAACCGTCTATTGGAAGTGTTGTCTCGGAGGAGACAGGCGGTTATCATTGTATCCAATGAGGTTGGCGCTGGAATCGTTCCCGAACATCCCTTAGGGAGAGAGTTTCGGGACCTGGCCGGGATACTTAATCAGAAATTAGCTGCAATAGCTGACAGAGTGGTGATGACAGTAGCCGGCATTCCCGTCAACATTAAATGAAACCTGAAATCTGCTCAAGCCTATGTACCTGGCTGAAATTTTTCTGTTGCAGATATGGCAGCAGACTGCGCTGGTGTGGTTTCAGGGATATTCTTTGCCAAACAAACAAAAAAAAGCCCTGCTTTCGCAAGGCCTAAGTTGGTTTTGCTGGTGGAGCTGAGGGGGATCGAACCCCTGACCTCATGACTGCCAGTCATGCGCTCTCCCATCTGAGCTACAGCCCCTCTTACTCTTACTCTTTCATATATCAGGAAGCATCGGGCTATGTCAATATGATATTGACATCTTTTTTAGTCGTTAGTATAATAATTATTTGTTTAGGAGGCTGTCCGAGAATGAGAAATTTTTTGCAAGGTCAAGGAAGGCGAAGATTTTAACCGCAGGAATACATTGAGTATTTTGAGGATTAAAATCTGAGCCTGACGCAGAGATTGCGAAAAATAGCCATTCTCGGACAGCCTCATAGGCCAAAGAACAGGTTAATCCTCCAGTAGCGGGACGCATTCTCGTATAACCTGCTGAGCCTATTGAAAATATTGCCGGAGTGGTGAAACTGGTAGACGCGCTGGACTCAAAATCCAGTTTCCCTTGTGGAAGTGGGGGTTCGATTCCCCCCTCCGGCACCAACTAAAATCAATAAGTTACATCAATAAGCCCTTTTTTGGAAGGGCTTATTTTTTGGGTCTGGTCAACGTTTTCGTCACCATCATACGTAGATTCAGAAATCCCTGCATATTGGGTCGGCATCATCCAATATCTGATATTGCCAATTAATAATATCTAAGGGATCCAGCAGTGTCAGCGTACCCGAATCGCCTATGGTATCCCAGTTGAGCCGGTCATATGAAATGGGTTTGGATGCCCACCCAACGGATATATGCAAATGGGGCATCAGGTTAAAACCGGACTGGCCCGGATCGGCTAACGTTCCCATGATATCCCCCTGTTTGAGCCCCCTACCGATATGAAGACCCTTGAGAGGATTTGTGTGACCGTAAATAGTTCTCCTGCCTTTGGATTGAAAACCTTGAAACATCCCATAGTGGACACTGATTCACCCGCTACCCACACTCAACCAATCCGGGCATATTGGTTAAGGCCCTATCCCTTTAAATTTGACATTTCCCGGTGATCCCATTATCATTTTCTCAATGCTTTGGACAAGATGCGGGAGGATCCTTTCAAAAGCCTCAAGTTGATATCTGCTACTGAAGGTAAATCAATACAGGAACTGCTTGAAGAGTCTGTCACTCAATATCTGGCCAACAGACGATTTACACATGAAACCTTAGATGTTCGCGAAAATGGTGCCCGGTATTCGGTCTCGTTTGACGTTTCCGCGGATAAATAAGGAGATGTCCGGAAAATCTTAAAGTGGGAGCCGATAATAATGAAAAGAATCGTCAGTTTAGCATGCTTTGTTGCGCTGGTATGGGCATTTACTTGGAGCCCATGCGTCTCTGAGGCCCTTGATCGGGCTCAGCAGAAGAATGAAACCCTGCTGTTGGCTAAGAGCAACATTGAAGATAAACAAGATTTGACCGCAGAGAGGGCATACCCCGAAATCTCCGAAAGTCTCATCTCCGGATTAGACAGCCTGACTACGGCACAAGACGGCATGCAAGCGCATGTCTCTTCAGCCCTCATGAAGGTTGGCAAAAATCTCGTGCTCGAAGATACGCGCGGGGCCAAAGAGGTTTCAGCTTACAGAAAAGTGGCACCTGCCGTGGTATTCGTGATATCAAAAGATGAGGCCTTCGGTAGCGGAGTGGTTATTGACAAAAAGGGGTATATCATAACAAACTGGCACGTTGTAGGGGACGCCCCCAATGTTGTAGTTGTTTTCAAACCCAAGAATAGCGCAGCGCTAAAAAAGGAACTGGCCTTCACCGCACAGGTAACAAAAATTGACAAGCGGCGTGATCTGGCCCTTCTGAAGATCAAAACTCCCCCAAAGAATCTTTCGTATATGAGGTTAGGGAATTCCTCAAATTTAGCTGTAGGTCAAGACGTCCATGCCATAGGGCATCCGAAAGGAGAGATCTGGACTTACACTAAGGGTTTTATCAGCCAAATCAGGTCCAACTACAAATGGACTTCCGAGGAAGGCTCCACTCATCGCGCAACCGTTGTTCAGACGCAGACACCAATCAGCCCGGGAAGCTCTGGAGGCCCATTATTTGACGATAAGGGCAACCTGATAGGGATCAACTCTTTCCAGTTTAAAGGTGAGAGTCTTAATTACGCAGTGGCTGTAAATGAGGTAAAATCTTTTTTGAGCAGCAAAAAGAGAAAGAAATCAAAGGCAGGGAAATCAGCGCCCAAATTACCTTGCGCGGTTAGCTATGACACTACGGGCCGAGGGTGGAAGAATATCCGGGGATGTCATTATAAGTCGTCATCTTCCATGCCCGACCTCTGGAAGGTCTATCGCAGTCGGAAGGAACATGCTGCCTATGTTGCCCTTGACTCCAAATGTAGGGGCGTAATTGATACGGTAATTCTTTGGGAAAAGCAGGAAGGGAAAAACATTTATTATTACTGTTTTGATACAGATTGTGACGGGATCATTGATCTGATCGGCCTCCAATATGATGGGAAAAAAGAAATTGACAGCTACAAAAAGCCCTCAAAGAGGATATCTATCCGGTCGCTCGCAAAAGAACTGGACGTCGCCTTGAAAAATAAAAAGATCCCTTACCCATCATTAAGGATCTGCCAATGAAGTTCCTCTCAACCTACCGGGGCCACATTTTCGATTTCGAGTCAGTATAAGGAAAAGATCACCGCTAATGGATCACGACCGACAAAGGTTTGGGTCTCATAATGAAAAAAAACTCCTGGAAAAGTGCCTAGCACGAGACAAGGGGGCCTGGAATATATTTGTCGAAGAATACAGCAGCCTCATCTCTCAAGCCATTATTCGGACCCTGAACAGGTATTCCGCTCCAACGGATCGTCAAATAGTTGAAGATCTCTTTCAGACGATATTTCTTTCCCTCATTGCTGACAACTTCAAAAAACTAAATCAGTTCCGTCACAAATGCAGGTTATCCACCTGGCTTTACACGGTGGCTGTCAGGGTTACAATTGACCATCTGAGGAAACGAACTGAGCATATCTCATTAAACGGCGAGAGAAATGGAGAAAGGCCCTTGAAGGAAACATTGAAAAACGGGAATCCAGGGCCAAGTGAGGTTTTGGAAGGGAAAGAGGAAAAAGAGATCTTCGAGCAGATCAAAGAGACCCTTACTGCGCGGGAGCGGCTTTTTGTGGAACTCTTTTATCACAGGGAGCTTCATCCAGAGAAGATTGCACGGATAATGAACACCAGTAAAAACAATGTTTACCAGATGAAGAGCCTTGTCAGAAGAAAAATGCAGGAAATAGTAGGCACGTTTTTATAAGAAACGCTAATAACAACCGTCAAAAAGTGTAGATACCATGACTCAACAGAAAGACCGCCTTGACATAATCATCAGGCAGGTGTTTGAAAAGATGAGAAATAGCACCCCCCAACCAGCAATATGCCCGGATGATGAGACGTTAGGTGCATACATCGAAGGTCACCTCTCTGAAAAAGAAAGGGATAGGACCGAGGAACACCTGGCTCTCTGCAGGAAATGCGCTGAAAACATCGTGGCAATCTCTGAAATTGAAAGCTTTCCCTCATATTCTGAAGAGACTTATGCCAGTCCGAATATGGTGAGAAGGGCAAAGGGCTTGATAAAGCCAAACGAGACCGACGGCATCCTCAAAAGGCTTTCTTCATGGTTTACTGCTTTCACACCGATGCCTGTGATGGCTGCCGCAGTCGTTATTTTACTTGTAGGAGTCACAGTTTTTTACCAGGTCCAGACATCTCATGAGCCCTCTTTGAAGACCCCCGTTTCAATTAAATTGACCCTTCTTGCAAGGACTCCCTCGGGAATAACAATCAGAGGTGAGACCCCTCACTATAAAGAGGTTGAGGTAAACGATGGGGAGATACTCCGGTCTGGGGATATGTTCAGGGTTCAATTCAAGCTAAAGAAGGAGGCATATGTATATATTCTGTCTCTTGACAGTATGGGTAATCTGGCAAAGTTATTCCCGGAGGGGGATGGCAAGGTCGCCGCCAAATTCAAACCCGATGCGTCATATACTATCCCTATGAAAGATAAATGGTTCCGATTAGATGATAACACAGGACAAGAAACCGTTTATCTTATTGCCTCCCCGAAGGCGCTTGAGGATATTGAGAAGAGAATCCCAATGGTGAAAAAACCGGGCCAGGATGAGATTGTGAAAATGTTTCCGGGAGCACGGATTGAGTCTATCGGTTTCAGACACGAATGAGAGAAATGAGACGAGGATCATTGAATTTCGTTTGCTGGGGGTGTTTGGTGGCCTTCATGGCCATCTTTTTTCTCGGGTTGAATATTTCTTTGTCTTATTCTCAAGAGACTGAATCCCAAAGAGCACTGGCGCTAATTAATGAAGGAAGAAAGCTTTCAAAGCAAGGCCGTTACACCGAGGCCATTCGACGGGTCGAAGAGGCTCTGGCATCAGGGGAGAAGGCTTTTGGACCAGAGGATCTGCGGGTAGCCATAATACTCAACAATCTGGCAGACCTTTACAGATCGCAGGGAAACTATTCCAAGGTAGAGCCTCTTTATAAGAGATCCTTGGCAATACGCGAAAAGGCGTTAGGGCGGAATCATCCCCTCGTTGCCGAGAGCCTCAACAGTTTGGCGATGCTTTACCAAGCTCTTAGTGATTACTCTAAGGCAGAGCCCTTATACAAGAAATCTTTGGCAATTAGAGAAAAGACGTTTGAACCAGAGGATCCTCGAGTAGCCATAATCCTCGATAATCTGGCCGGGCTCTACAAAGCTACTGGCGAATACTCCAAGGCAGTGCCTCTATACAAAAGATCGTTGGCGATAAGTGAAAAGGCATTAGGACCCGATCACCCTGCAGCAGTTATAAGCCTGACCAATTTGGCTTCGTTGTACCAAAGTCTTGGTGATTACTCTAAGGCAGAGTCCCTATACAAAAGATGTTTAAAAATAAGTGAAAAGGCCCATGGGCCAGACCATCCTGCAGCAGCCTTAAGCCTCAACAATCTGGCGGCACTGTACCAAGCTATTGGCAACTACTCCAAGGCAGAGTTCTTATGCAAAAAATCCTTGGCAATTAGGGAAAAGACATTAGGACCGGATCATTCAGATGTCGCAGCAAGTCTGAACAACCTGGCCCAGCTATACAGCACTCTTGGCGATTTTTCCAAGGCAGAACCGTTATATCACCGGTCTTTGGAAATATGGGAAAAGACCCTCGGACCTCATCACACTTTTGTGGGGACAAGTCTTGGTAATTTAGCAGTTGTTTACTGGAACCTTGGCGATTATTCCAAAGCAGAGGGCCTATTCAAGAGATGCTTGGCAATAAAGGAAAAGGCGTTAGGACCGAAACATCCTGATGTTGCAAAAAGTCTCTATGATCTGGCGGCACTGTACCACTCTCTCGGCAACTACTCAAAAGCAGAACATCTTCACAAAAAGTCTTTGACAATAACCGAAAAGACGTTAGGGCTGGAGCATCCTGATGTCGCCCGGAGCCTCAATGGTTTGGCGGCACTGTACCAAGCTATTGGCAACTACTCCAAGGCAGAGCCTCTTTATAAGAGATCCTTGGCAATACAGGAAAAGGCGTTAGGGCCGGACCATCCTGACGTCGCTGTAAGCCTCAACAATTTGGCGTCACTATACGAGGATATTGGCGAAAACTCCAAGGCAGTGCCTCTATACAAAAGATCGTTGGGAATATGTGTAAAGGCTTATGGTACAAACCATCCTTTGGTAGCCTCAAGCCTCAATAATGTGGCAGGGCTGTACCAAGCTATTGGCAACTACTCCAAGGCAGAGCCTCTTTATAAGAGATCCTTGGCAATACAGGAAAAGGCATTAGGGCCGGAGCATCCTGATGTCGCCCGGGGCCTCAATAATCTGGCGGTGTTGTACGGAAGTCTTGGCGATTATTCCAAGGCGGCGGCCCTACACAAAAGATGTTTGGAAATAGGTGAAAAGAGCTATGGGGCAGACCATCCTAACATGGCTAAATATCAAAGCAATCTGGCTGTAGGTTATGCTCTTGCAGGTGAATTTGAAAAGGCCGGACAGGCCTTTAGAAAAGCCCTCGATATTGACAATAAACTGATAGATCAAATTATGGGATTCACTTCTGAGGAGCAAAAAATCAAATTCCTCGCCATGAAAAAACATGTTTTAAATGCCTTCCTTAGCATAGTCAGTCAACACCTGTTCGATATCCCTTCTATGAGAAGAAACGGCCTCAATGTCTGGCTCAAGAGAAAAGGAGTAATCTTAGAGGTCCAAAGACGTTTTCAGGAAGCCTTATTCTATACCGATGATCCTGAAACATTGGAAACCTTCTATAAACTCTCCAGGGTTAGGACCCAGTTGTCAATGCTCACCTTTGCCCAGCCCGATGAGAAAAACCTGAACACCTACAGAAAAAGAATCGATGATTTGAAAGGTCAAAAAGAGAAATTGGAGGCCAAATTGAGCCGGTTGAGCCAGGCTTTTACCCTTAACCGGAAGATGGCAAAGGCAGATTGTGAAAAACTCAGCAATGCCCTCCCGGCCAATTCCGTTTTGGTTGAGTTTGCGAGAGTTAAGATGTTTGACTTCAAGGCAAAAAACGAAGGGAAATGGAAACCGGCTCATTACCTGGCGTTTGTTCTCCATGCTGGTAATGGTGAAAATGTGGGGATGATCGACCTTGGAAATGCCGGCGAAATCGACAAAGCAATATCTGACCTGAGGAAAGGGATCTCTTTCATGCAGGAAAAGGCCAAAGAATCCTCAAAAAAGGTCTATAATTTGGTGTTTGCGTCTTTGAAAAAGGAGCTTGGAGACAAAAAAGAGATCTTCATTTCACCGGATGGAAACCTAAACCTGATCCCCTTTGAGGTGCTCCAGGGACCTGACGGGAGATATCTCATAGAGGATTACACCTTCAACTATCTGGCTGCAGGGAGGGATTTGCTCGGCTTCGGACAGCCCGGGAGAAAACAGACTGGCAAAGTATTACTCATCGGAGACCCTGACTTCGACATGACAATGGAAGAAAGAAAACCCGTCTTGTTGAAACTGGCACAGACCAGGATCAAAGGGAAGGAAATTCCGAGACGATCCATTGATATGGGAAAATTTCGTTTTGACAGACTTCCGGGAACAAAAAAGGAGGTTGAGGGCATAAAGTCACTTCTTGGAGAAGGAAATACATTTCTTTATACGGGAAAGGAAGCTCTGGAAGAGGTGCTGAAGAAATATAAAGCTCCGCGCATAGTACATCTTGCCACACACGGCTTTTTCTTGAAAGATCAGGGCAACTGGGAGATTCCACCAAATATGCCGGGGAGGGCCGCCTATTCATTCACCATGCCAAGACCGAAAACGAAAAAGAAGACCAAAGTAGAAAACCCCATGCTTCGTTCCGGGTTTGCACTTGCCGGGGCCAACAGGGTTGGAGAATTGGCGGGCGTTCCAGTTGATGACGGGATCGTAACTTCCGAGGAAATCCTTGGTCTTCGGCTTAGAGGGACAGGGATGGTTGTTCTCTCTGCCTGCGATACCGGGCTTGGAGAGGTAAAGGCCGGTGAAGGGGTGTTCGGGTTGAGACGTGCCTTTACCCAGGCCGGTGCCAGGAGCCTTATCATGAGCCTGTGGCCGGTTCCTGACAAGGAAACCAGGGAACTGATGGAAGAATTCTATAAGAATATCCTTGAAAGAAAAATGAACCGTTGCCAGGCACTCAGGCAGGCCGCTTTAAAAGAGATGAAGATCGTTAAGGACCGCCACGGGGATGCATACCCCCTCTGTTGGGGAGGTTTTGTGATGGTTGGAGACCCGGGAAAGCCTTCTACCGGTCAGACCATCCAATAAGACCAGCCCTTCATATATCACTTTTTTCACACATCGAAATATATCCCAAGGCCAGAAACATCGAAAGCTTGAAAGTTATTCCCATTCGGTTGAGGTCGAAATTCGGGCATTTAAAGATTCGGCAAAACTTTTTTATAAGATTTTGAGATAGCCAGCGTCTAATGAAATAAAGGCCACACAAACGGAATCTGGAAGTCACATTATTAACGATTTTAAAACCACTAAGAAAGGAGAAAAGTCATGAAAAAGATCTTGTTGGCCATTTGTCTCGTTTTTTTATCCGCAACTTTCTCATTCGCAGGGGATATCGTTCTTCTCCCCACTATCTCCACACCTGAACCCGGTAAAATGGATATTTACATTGTTACAAACGATAAAGGCCAAACTGACACTGTTGCCGTTGTCGGGTTTAAGGACGGTAGCGCTGTTGCAGTCGATAGTGACGGCAACTCCACTTACATCATGAAGCTGGACGATTAAGGCCTGACTTATCACATTCAGCCCCAGCTCCGCTGGGGGAATAACACCCCTGACGTCACTCTGCCGGTCAGGCGGTCATGAAAAACTGTAAGTACAAAATCCGGAAACTGTATGCCAATTTGTTATGCCTAAAAGGAATTAATTATGGAATTGAATACCGTTGCAACTCAAGCGATAGAAAATAGATCAAATTTTGTGGCAAGACTCTTTAATGGCGATATTTCCCTGCCAGTAACTTATTGGGTCTTTGTCGTTCTTATTGGCAATTTCGCATTCCAGATCGTTGATAAGATAATTGAGTTAAATTACATCGATATAACTGCGACTCAGACAGGTGCGTGGTTTGTAATGGGCTTTTATTGGCTCGCAATCGGCTATACCATTTTTATGCTAATCGCAACCTGGAGGAGTGCGGGAAAATTTCAAGGAAAGGCTATTTGGGCTCGCTGCGCTCGTCTTGTCGTTGTCTTTGGAACGCTTGCATTGATCTGTAACTTCATTGTCGGTCTTCAACAACGTAGCGATATTGATCTTACGTTAAGTGAACAAATTAAAATGATAAATAAAAGTCTTCCAAGCATGATTGATAAGGACACGAGATTGGATCATGCATCAATTCAGGATAGAGACCTTTACTACAACTATACTTTGGTGAATTGGTCTGTGGAAAATCTGGATATTTCACGATTTACGTCCGTAATGACTCCAAAGCTCAAAACGGGTCAATGTTCAGATGAAGAAGTACGCGCCCTGTTGAATGAAGGTAGAAAGGTCGTATATATGTACCGTGATAAAGCCAGTAAACCTGTTGCGAAAATTGTAGTCGAGGAATCAGACTGCTTGTAAGGCATAACGGGGCGCTGAACTCAGACTGGCAAAAGTGGCTCGGTTTTCGCTTCCCTGCAACCACCCCGCTTTTGCCAACCGGTGAGCTTAGTCGTCAGTTTTAGAGGATAATGAGATGATAAGTCCTACGCAAAAAGTTTGCCCAATTTGCAAACTCGACAAACAAGACGTCAAAGTCTGGGACTATGGCGAGCGTCTTTCCCTCGAATGTGCTCGTTGCGGACAATTTACTATTACGAGAACTGCTGCTTCTACGGCAGAAAAGAAAGCCCTTGGCCCGAAGCTTACGGCATGGATAAGAGAGCGCACAGAATCAGGCGCGGAAGTTCCAGAGATCAATTCCAATACACTCAAGGAAGTTGAAGCAGCACTGCCCACTTATCGAGTTGCCGAAAAGCAACTCCTTCTTATGCGAGCCCTTGAAAAACGAACGCAGTTTCCAGGTCAACCTTTGGATGTCATTTCCCAGTTCGATTACCCGCTAGCCTGGGCTGGAAATGAGGAAGAGTACCGCTATTTACTCCGCTCGTTAATCGAACGAAATCTAATCCGAAGAACAGACGGTCCAGCTGATCTCAGTGATTCATTTGCTTATAAAATTGAAATCACTGCTGCCGGGTGGGATTTCTTAGAAGAACATACGCGCTTGGCCGCTATTAGCGATCAGGTTTTCGTTGCTATGTCCTTCTCACTGGACTTAAAGCCCGCCTGGGAAGTCGGCATATTCCCTGCTTTGGCAAACGCGGGATACAGACCGTATCGTGTAGATGCAGAGCCACACATTGATAGAATCGACGCAAAAATAATTACAGAAATTAAAAACTCGCGCTTCCTTGTTGCTGACGTTACACAACAGAGGCCAGGGGTATATTTCGAAGCTGGGTATGCGCTTGGTTTTGGTCTGCCAGTGTTCTGGTGTGTACGAAATGACGACCTCAAAAACGTTCATTTCGATACACGCCAATACAACCACATCGTTTGGGAAGATGAAAAACATTTGGCCGAGCAACTTCATTTGTTCGTTACTGCCATCATTGGAAAAGGATCGGCAACCTAGCCATCGGCATTCAGCGGACGGAAAAAGGCAGCTGGTTTTCCGTAAAGACGGTAGATGTTTGAAATTCCTTTGCCCGCCGCTTATGCTGAGTGTTCTACTTCGAAAAAAGGAAAAACCTGCAGTAAGAGGCGCAACGCCGTAGAACTTTCGAGACGTTAAATTATCATATCAGAGACCAACAGTCACCAGCATCATTGAGGCCCATCATACGTAGATTCAGAAATCCCTGCATATTGGGTCGGCATCATCCAATATCTGATATTGCCAATTAATAATATCTAAGGGATCCAGCAGTGTCAGCGTACCCGAATCGCCTATGGTATCCCAGTTGAGCCGGTCATATGAAATGGGTTTGGATGCCCACCCAAAGGATATATGCAAATGGGGCATCAGGTTCAACCCGGACTGGCCCGGATCGGCTAACGTTCCCATGATATCCCCCTGTTTGAGCCCCCTGCCGATATGAAGACCCTTGAGAGGATTTGTGTGACCGTAAATCGTGCAAACCCTGCCGGTATCCCTGTCCGGGAAAGCGTGTTCAACTATGACAGAGTTGCCTAAGAAATCATTGATGATGCTGACTACCACGCCGTCAAACATGACCGGGATCCTAATTTTTTCATCAAGACGGACGATCCTGTCTTGCTGATCCTTGTACAGGAACAGATCCAGCCCCTCGTGCGGTGTATTCCGCGTCCCTTTATCGCCCCACCACTTGCACACAGCATGGAATAACATGCCGGGACAGAAGATCCAGTCCTTTAAACCGGGGGCACCCAGTCCATTTTCCCGGATCAGCCATTCGGTAAACCGTGTCCTGTTTAAAGATGGCATCATAGAGGACTTAGGGGTGTATCAGGGGGAGGCGCGCATAGGGGCTCGAGTCCCACACCGCTCCTTAGGTCATTCGGTTTTTCAATTCAGATATTATCGCGGGCACCACTTTTCTCACATCACCAACAATTCCGTAATCGGCTATCTTGAAAACTTCAGCATTGGGATCTTTGTTGATGGCAATGATCATTTTTGACGCGCTCATGCCGGCCGTATGTTGAATAGCGCCTGATATTCCGCATCCCACATAGAGTTCGGGTCTGACTGTCTTCCCGGTCTGACCGATCTGACGGTCGTGAGAAACCCACCCGGCTTCCACAGCAAATCTGGTTGCTCCCAACTCTCCGTCTAATAATTCGGCCAACTCCTTTATCATGTCAAAAGTCTCTTTATCCCCGGCCCCCATGCCTACAGCAACAATCCTCTCTGCATCCTGAATATTCACACCCTCGCTTGCCCCTTTAACACTTTCAAGGATCTTCACCTTGCAGGTATCTTCATCAAACTGGAGCTCAAGATCAATTATCTGACCCTCTCTACTGTCATCTTTTTCGGGCAATGCCATCACACCGGGCCTGACAGTGGACATCTGAGGCCTGTGCTCCGGGCAGATAATGGTAGCCATAACATTGCCGCCAAAGGCCGGCCGGGTAGAAACAAACAGCCTGTTTTCCTCGTCAATATCCAGACCGGTGCAATCAGCCGTACATCCGGCATTTAACCTGAAAGACAATCTCGGGGCCAGATCTCTTCCAATGGGTGAGGCCCCCACGATCAACACCTCCGGCTTTCGGGCCATCACCTGTTCTGAGATGATATCCGTGTAAAGTTCAGTTCGGTAATCCCTCAAAAGGGGGTGATCGGCCACAATGACTTCATCGGCGCCAAAAAATATGAGTTCTTTTGCAGTACCCTGTACTGATTCACCGAGCAAAAAGGCGGTAAGGACCACGCTTAACTTCTCTGCTAATTCACGACCTTTACCCAATAATTCCAGGGAAACCCTTGCAGGTTCTCCTTCTGTTTGTTCTACAAACACCCACACCCCGCGGTACTCACTGATATCAATCTTTGATGCCATTATTCATTTCCCTCACCCGGATAAACCGGTCTTAGTGAAACGGTGATCCCGCATTCATGAAACCAGAAGCGGGGAACAAAAAATCTCACGCAAAGGCGCAAAGCTCGCAAAGAAAACCTACAATCCATTCGCAACTCGAAAAATGCCGTCCTTTATCAGCGAAGCCCCAGAATTGATGGGCCCATAGGAAGTCTCCAAGGCCGTCACTCCCGCGAACGCGGGAGTCCAGTCTTGCTAAAGACGGGATCCCTGGATTCCCGCGTTCGCGGGAATGACGAAAACGGGTCAGTGACTTTTTACGAGACCCTCAATCCCTCAATTCCTAAATTCTCTTATATAATATATTTTTCTTTCAACTTCCCGATGAATTTGCGCGCGATGTCCTCGGGTCCGCCTTCAAGCATTTCAACTTTGCCTTTAATGAGCTTGGGCGTATACACCTTTCTCAGCTTTGTGGGTGAGCCCTTGAGCCCAAAATTTTCTACCTCTCCATTCAAATCATCCGGTTTCCACACAGGTATCTCCTTGCCATAGGCCTCAAGAATGGTATCCATGGGCGCGACCCGCGGTTGGTAGGCCTCCCTTTCAACCGTTATCAGGGCGGGCATGGGCGCCTCTAACAGTCTATCGAGATCTCCGAGTTTTTGTTTTACCCTTACTTTACTATCCACTACCTCGATATCCATCGCATAGGCTAATTGAGGGATACGCAGATATTCGGCTAATTGCGGACCCACCTGTGCGGTCATGCCGTCAACGGCCTCTTTCCCGCATATTATGAGGTCATATTCGCCTATCTTTTTCACCGCCAGACCTAATGTGTATGCAGTTGCCCAGGTATCAGATCCGGCGAACTGTTTGGCTGTCAACTGTATCGCCCTATCGACACCCATGCCCAGTGCCTCTCTCAAGGCCTCCTCAACCTGAGAAGGCCCCATGGAGATAACGGTCACTTCACCACCATTCATTTCCCTCAACTGAAGTGCAGCCTCAATGGCATTCTTGTCATTGGGATTAATAATACTCGGGATTCCTTTTCGGATCAGTGATCCTGTTTCAGGATCCCAGCTCACCTCTGTTACGTCCGGGACCTGTTTGATACATACTATAATATTCATTCGTTCACCTTCGCATCCCAGCTTCAGATCATCTTCGGCCGCGCCTCAATCGCAGGTAAGCGAATTTGTGAGACTCCGAAATCCTCGGAATAGTGGGACTATTGCTGCGGTTTTGCTCAATCGGCGCAACCAGGTAAGCGAGCTGGCGAGACTCCGAATCTAACCTAAATCTGGGCGCCAATTCTGGGAACTTATTTTTGCGCGCGCCCTTACTACTTCCCAGGTTATCTTCGGCTTTTAAGAAGTGCGCTTCCTGCTATAGTCTTATTGATTTCAGAACTGCTTGCAACTACGCCCGCGTGCGCTGCATAGCGGAACAGTCGTTCCACCTTGTATTCCTTTGAATAGCCGTAAGAGCCGTGAATCTGCAACGCCATACGGGCAACCTCCTGGATGGCAGGGATCACAAACACTTTTAATTCAGAAGAATCAATGTCGATCGCATTTCCCTCATCCTGCAAGCAGGCCGCCCTGTAGGTCAAATACCGGCATGCCTCAACCCGGCCCTTCATCTCTGCCAGCATCCACTGGAAGCCCTGCATAAAACCCATCGGTTTTCCCCCTACAATCCTTTCTCCAAGATACTTTACCGACTCATCTAAGGCTGCCTGTCCAAGCCCTACCATATAAGCGGCCTGCTGTATCCTTTCCCCGGCTATCCATCGAAGCAGTATCTTGAAGCCGTTTCCTCTTTCTCCGAGGATACTGGTTCCGGGAACCCTGACATCATTCAAAAACACATCCACGCAGTTCATCCCCTCGAGTCCCATAAGGTTCCAGGGCGCTGAAGAAGTGTAGCCTTCAGAAGATTTGTCGACTATGAATGCAGTAACATCTCCCTTCTCGCCCTTAAGGGCTTCATCTTTAAAGTAAAAGACGCCGTAACCCTTCTTGTTGCCACCTGTAATGTATCTTTTTGTGCCGTTTACAATGAAATCACCGTTGTCAGGAACAGCCGTAGTGGTTAAGGCCCTGGGATCCGAGCCTGTACCGGGTTCGGTAAAGGCCGTAGAGGCATACGCGCTTCCATCACAGAGCGGGGGAAGGAACTCCTTCTTCACATCTTCTGAACCCCAGTAGTCTATGGTTTCAGCCGAGCTATTGTTCATAAGCATGGGATAGGCGCAGACCGAGCCTGTCTTACCGAGTTCTTCTGTAATGAGTATGGTGTTCAAGTTGGTCGTCCCCACACCACCGTATTCCTTTGGTATGTTAAGGCCCAGCATACGAGCCTTTGCAAAACTTAGGAGCAAATCATCGGGATAGTCATCCTTCTCGATGATTTCATCTATGATGGGATCAATCTCTTTTTCGCAAAAATCCTTAGCTGCCTTGACCATCATCTTGCTTTCCGGTGATAAATTAAAATCCATTTCTTTCTCCTTTCGTTATTGAGTGCTTACCCGTTATCTTTTCTCATCTCGTGCTTGTACCACACGATTCTCTCTTGTTACCCTTTTTATGACCCTGTTTCAAGGGTATTATCCTAACACTCGTAGTAACGGGGACTTTTTTACTTGACCGAACACGAGATATTCAGTTATATAAACAGGCATCAGATAGATGAATAGCCTTTAATTAAAACAACTTAGGGTTGCATCTTAATTATTAACCGTTTGTTTCGAATAATTAATATTTAAGATGTGGCCCCTTTTTCCGGAGCCTGAAACCTAATCGATCAAACACGATAAGAAAGGGGGAACTTGTCTATGGACTTTGAATTTTTGCCTCAAGAACAGAAAGTGCTGAAAGAGGTGCGTGCCTTTTTGAGATCAGAGTCTTACCCGGGGCTGAAAGAGGAGTCATACGAACTGGGTCATTGTTACGGGGGTTCTGAGGGCAGGAAATTCATCAAGAAATTCGCGGCAAACGGGTGGCTTACACCAAGCTGGCCCGAAGAATATGGGGGCATGGGGGCTTCCGCCATGCTGACCTTTGCCATCAGGGATGAAATGGCCCGTGCCGGAGGGATTCCCCTTATCTTTGTGGCTGCCCACATGTCCGGCCCTACGATCATGCATTTCGGCAGTGATGAGATGAAGAAAGAGTGGCTGCTGCCAATTGCACGGGGAGAGTACGAATTCGCTCTCGGTT
>Ga0208902_1000554_pt1 | contig 19151 bp, 25 predicted proteins | sample AntAceMetag02UKH_FD_184767 | JGI IMG/M metagenome (GOLD analysis project Ga0208902, IMG submission 184767) | Saline lake microbial communities from Ace Lake, Antarctica - Antarctic Ace Lake Metagenome 02UKH (SPAdes) (version 2) | ecosystem: Environmental > Aquatic > Non-marine Saline and...
CTGAGGCAGAGAAGAAGAAAAAATGCGAGAGCAGCGATATCTTCTCACTCTTTAACCTTACAAAGTGGATACGGAGGATTGCTGAATGATACTCACTGATATCTGGTCGTTCGCGATTATCGTGCTGTTTCTGTTAATTCTGATCACCATGGGTCGTCTTGTTATAGGACCGACTGTAGCAAACCGGATTGTTGCCTTTGACGCGATCAATTCCCTTACCATTGTGGCGATGATTCTCTTTGGTGTGCTCTATAAGGTAGTAATGCTCGTTGATGTGGCGATTGTCTATGCCCTGCTCTCCTTTGTCGGTACCCTGTACTTTGCCAAATATATCGGGGGGGAACTCTGATGAACGGACTTATCGGCGTGATTATCCTATTGTTCATCGGAATTGGCCTTTTCGTTAACATTCTTGGTGTGATTGGACTATACCGGTTCCCGGATGTTTACACCCGTCTTCATGCGGAGACCAAGATGACAACCTTTGGGGCGATCTTTCTGACGTTCTCAGTTATCATCTATGGTCTTGCTATGCTGTGGGATGGTGGGGGGAGTGAATACATTACTCTGTCTGTGCACACGTTCATCGCCATTCTGGCTCTTGCGTTCACGAACGCGACCGGTGCCCACGCGATTGCCCGGGCAGCGCATCGTTCGGGAGAAAAACCCGTTAGCGTTGTCGACCGTCTTGAGGAGGCAGATTTATGAACGAAATATTTTTCCATCTCATTTTAATTGCTGGTATGCTTTTTGCAAGCGTTCTGGTCTTTTATTTCAAAGATCTCATCTCTGCAGCGATTGCCTTTGGTGTGCTTTCTCTTCTGCTTTCGCTGGAATTTTTCATTCTCCAGGCGCCTGATGTTGCGATTGCTGAGGCAGGTATCGGTGCAGGACTGACAACCGCTATTTTTGTCATTGCAATTCGTGGCACAGAACGTTTTGAAGGAGGTGAACCATGAGAAAAATTGTCTCGGTGGTAGTTCTTCTCGTGCTGGCAGTAGGATTTCTGGTCTCCGGAAATATGCTTGATTTTGGAAATCCGGCTGAATCGGGGATGGATGCCTATATGTTGGCAAACGGGCAGGTCCAGACCGGTGGTAACAACATTGTGACCGACGTGGTCTTTGACTACCGTGGATTCGATACTCTTGGCGAAGCAACAGTGCTTTTTACTGCCGTTCTTGGTGTAGGTCTCGTCTTCAGACGAATCCGCAATAAACAGGAGGAAGAATATGAATATGAGTAAGATTGTCCGTGCGGCGGCACATCTCCTCTTCCCTGCCATTCTGGTCTATGGTTTTTATATTGTAGTGCATGGTCATCTGACACCCGGCGGAGGATTTCAGGGTGGTGCAGTCATCGCAACCGGATTTGTTCTTCTGTATGTGGCATTCTCCTACCAGCGTCTTCAGGAATGGTTCCGCCTTGACGCGTTTAAAAATGCTGAAGCACTGGGACTGTTGCTCTTTATCGTAACTGCTCTTGTTGCACTGGGACTTGGTGCGACGTTCTTCTATAACTGGATGGCAAACACCGGCGGTCTTTTTGGCACGCCGGTGCCATTTGGCCCAAATCCAGGATATCTGAATACGGCCGGAACGATTCCAATCATGAATATTGCTGTTGGTGTTGAGGTGCTTGGAGCTATGAGCGTTATTTTGTTCTATATGTTACGTGGTATCAAAGGAGGGGATGAATAGATGTATCTGAATCTTCCGTTTATCGGTGCCGGTCTCCTGATGCTGATCGGGATCGCTATCATTCTCATGCGCAAAAATCTCGTGAAGATGATAATGGGGCTCTCCATTGTTGAAGCGGGTGTCAATCTGTTTCTGGTAGCATCCGGTTATGTTGATGGAGGTATCCCTCCGATCTTTACGGCAGCAGGTGACACGGTTATGGTTTATCCCACTGTACAGGCGATGACGCTTACCAACATTGTGATTGGGATTGCGACGACAGCGCTTCTGCTCTCGTTTGTGATTATCGTCTACCGCCGGTATGGCACAGCAGACGTGGATGGGATGAGGAGGCTTAGAGGATGATGGATTTCCTTCTTGCTCAGGCCCCGGCACTCCTGTTGGCACTACCTATGCTCGGTGCCTTCCTGACGCCGGTTTTGGGACGCTACTCAGAAACCGGGCGCAATGCCTGGGTTGTTCTGGTTTCATTCCTAACCCTCGTAACCGCCACTGCTCTTGCGTGGGTCGTCTATACGACTGGCACGTTTGTCTATACGTTCGGAGCAGTCAGTCCCTCACTTGGGATACCTGCTGACTCCGGAGGCATTCCTATCCGGATCCTCTTTGCAGTCGATGCGATGGGTGCCTTCATGGCTCTATCTGCCTCAATTGTCGGCTTTGCAGTTGTGCTTTACTCTCTCTCGTCGGTACGGAAACTCTCCGGGAAAGATGGTTATTACGCACTTTTACTGCTATTATTAGTCGGCATCTTCGGGATGGTCTGCACCGGAGATCTCTTCAACTTATTTGTCTTTCTGGAGATCAACTCCCTTGCCGGGGCGGCGCTTGTCGCGTACCGGATAGATAAGGGAGTGGCTGTTGAAGCCGGTCTCAAATATGCATTCATCTCAACGCTCGGGGGACTGATGTTCCTCTTCGCGGTGGGACTTTTGTATGCTCAGTATGATTCGCTCAATATCGCATACATCGCCTCTCAGATGGCCTTTACCTTCCCGGACAAGATTGCTCTGGTTCTGATGATTGCGGCACTTGCCCTGAAAGCCGGTGTGGTGCCGATGCATTTCTGGACGCCAGATGCCTATTCAATGGCCCCGTCGTCAATCACGGCAATTCTGGTTGTTGCCTCGCAGGCAGGACTGTATGGGCTTTTCAGAGTGCTGTTCAGTCTGTATGGCGTTACGATGGATTACGTAACGGTTGGGTGGATTGTAATCATACTCGGTATTTTGTCTATGTTTATCGGTGTGACAATGGCGATTCCTCAGAAGGACATCAAACGTCTTATGGCCTACCACGCGGTATCCCAGACTGGTTATATGCTACTGGGTGTTGGTGTCTGCCTCGCGGTACTGGGTGATGCCACTCAGATGGCAGCATTTGGTCAGACGGCGATGGAAGGAGGAATCTTCCACATCATCAACCATGCCATGTATAAGGGTCTGCTCTTCCTGACGGCCGGCGCTATCTTTTTGCACACAGGAACCCGTAATCTGAATAAGATGGGAGGTCTTGGCCATTCGATGAAGTGGACGATGCTCTTCTTTATTATTGGTGCCCTCGCCATTGCTGGCATCCCGCCCTTTAGCGGATTTGCCTCAAAACTGATGATCTATGAATCAGTCTTTGCCTTCTCGCCTATTCTCTCAATTATCGCGATGGTGGTCTCGGTCCTGACCCTTGCCTCCTTTGTGAAGGTTTTCCATGCGGTGTTTATGGGGCCAAAACAGCCTGAGTTTGAAGGGAAAGGCGAAGTGCCAACACCAATGCTCGCTGGGATGGCAATCCTCGCAATACTTACGATTGGGTTCGGTATTTTCCCGCAGCAGGTTGTTGATATTCTGATTACACCGGCCGCAGATGCTCTGATTAATCAGGGTGACTATATTGCATCGGTTTTGGGAGGGATGATAGCATGAATGTTGTTGAGACCCTGGCAACGGGGTATGGATTCTGGAACCCCCTGATGTGGGTGGTGGCCTTTGCCGTTGCCATCATTATCGTGTTTCTTCTGCGAAGCAAAGGAGTGGAGGCAAAGAATGAAGGAACCCAGCAGGGCCAACCCTATCTCTCAGGGAACGCAGCGCCCGACCCACGTTCGATTCATATTGGTGGTAGTAACCTGTACTGGGGATTTACCGGAGCGCTGAAAGGGTATTATGACCGGCTGATTCCGATGCATTCCGGAATTCTTACCGATTATGTCATATGGTTCCTTGCAACCATTGCTGTGCTGATTCCGATAGTGGGGGTGATCTTATGAGTGCTATTACTGCAATCAAACGTTCTCTCTGGGTCTTCCACTTCAACTCCGGCTCATGTAACGGGTGTGATATCGAGATTGTCGCGGCATTAACGCCCCGATATGACCCAGAACGGTTTGGTGTGAAGCTGGTGGGATCCCCAAAACACGCCGATGTGATGCTGGTGACCGGCGCAGTGACTCACGATATGGCTCCCCGGCTCAGAAGAGTCTGGGAACAGATGGCCGACCCTAAGGTAGTCATTGCTGTTGGAAGCTGTGGTATGTCCGGTGGGGTCTTTTATGACTCTTATAATCTGGACGGACCCATTGATGAGATTATTCCGGTTGATGTTTATGTGCCGGGGTGTGCCCCACGACCGGAGGCAATTATTTTTGGTGTGGTACAGGCAATACAGAAACTTGAACGGCTTGAAAAAGGAGGGAGCCAATGACACGGACAGCAATGAGTGCTGAGGCACTGATGACCCGTCTTCAGGGGGAACTGGGTGATCGTATCACCGAAGCAGACCTTCGCACAAAGAGTGAGGGAGTAAAGAAAACACAGACATCGACAATCTGGTTGCGTATTAAGCGTGAAGCGTTAAAAGACGCACTCCGGGCGGTTATTGCAATTGATTTTCCTCATCTCTGTGTAATTTCCGGGGTTGACTGTGGTGATCATCTTGATCTGAACTATCATCTGTCGGTCTTTTTTGGGATTCCAAACGGCGAGATAAAACTCACGTTTTTGGTGCCGCTGCCAAAAGACGATCTTAGTGTGCCGACGATCTCAGATCTGATCCCCGGCGCTGCCTATGGTGAACGGGAGAAGCAGGAGATGCTCGGGATTACGGTTACTGACATTCCTGACGGAAGGCGTCTGTTTCTGCCGGAAGATTTCCCTGAGGGAGTGTATCCGTGGCGAAAGGATGAGACGGGTATCCGGGATGATATGATAAAAGAGCTCTGGAAAGTTGGCCGGCCGGAGAATAGACCACTTCCTGACGTGCCGCCGAAAGAGAAGAAGAAACCGGCTGTGAATAAAGCTGATCCGGATGTGGAGAAGAAGGCTGAACCAATAAATGAATCTGTTCAGTCCGAACCGGAAAATCCGGTTCCTGAACCTAATGATCAACCCTCGTCAGAGAACGGAGGTGCGCTATGAGCAATGGTAAAAAGAGTGTCTGTTATAATGTGCCGATTGGGCCGATTCATCCGGCGCTTAAAGAACCCTGTCTCTTCACGTTTGCGATGAACGGCGAAGTCGTCGAAGAGGCAGATTTTGCGCCGGGTAAAGCACACCGTGGTATTGAGTGGATGGGTATGCGTCGGAATCCGGTGCAGATTGTCCATCTGACAGATCGAATCTGTGGCATCTGTGGTGTTTCTCACACGCTGGCATTTGCCCGTGCCGTGGAGCAGATTGTGGAAATTGAGGTGCCGGAACGTGCTGATTATGTCCGGACAATTATTGCTGAGTTTGAACGAATTCAGTCCCATCTGCTCTGGGCGGGTGTCGCTGCTCACGAACTGGGATTTGATACCCTTTTCCACCTTGCCTGGCAGGTCCGGGAAGAATCGGTTGATGTTGTTGAGTATATTACCGGCAACCGGATCAATTATGGTATTATCCAGGTTGGTGGGGTACGCCGTGACATCAGGCCCGAACAATACGACCGGATTTTAAAAGGTCTTACATACTATGAAGATGTAGCCGGAAAACTCCTGAAACTCTTTTTGGATGATAAGACGATTGCTATTCGCAGTAAAAACTGTGGGGTGCTTACCTATGAGGATGCCCTGAAGCTTTGCTGTGTTGGGCCAACAACACGTGCTTCAGGCGTGAATATGGATGTACGCCAGGATGCCCCGTATGCGGCCTACGGTGATATTGACGTCCGGACAATTCTGCCGGATGTGTACCGTGATGGGAATGTGTACCGTGATGGGATCTATGGAGATGTGTATGATCGCATTGTGGTTCGGATCTTTGAAGTGCTCCAGTCGCTTGAGATTATCAGAACCTGTCTGGATCAGATGCCTCCCGGTCCGGTACTCTGGGAGGAGAAATATCCGAAACTTCTTGCTGCCTGCAAAAAGGCAACCGGTGAAGCGGTCACCAGTGTAGAGGCACCACGTGGTGAGTGTGTCCATTATCTCCGGATGAATGCGAGTGAGAATCCGGAGGCCTGGAAAGTTAAGGCTTCGACCTATTCGAATCAGCTTGCTTGGCTGAAGATGGTGGCCGGTGAACAACTGGCGGATATTCCGATTATTGTTGCATCTATCGATCCATGTATGTCCTGTACGGACCGGGTCACCCTGATCAAGGGTTCTGGTCCGGAGATTATTACTAAAGAGGGTCTGCACCGTCTCTCAGTTGAAAAGACACGGAGGATTTTGCCATGAGTCTGGCCATTGATCTTGGTGTGGTTGTTGGGGGGACCATTGCCATCAGTATCTTTGGGATTGTGTTTGGTTTCTTTCTGTTAGGAGTTGACCGCCGGATTCACGCTCACATGCAGGCCCGGGTCGGACCAATGATTCGTCAGCCGTTTCGGGATCTTGCAAAACTTTTAGCGAAGACGTCAGTGGTACCGGATAATGCAGTTGCTTCGATCTTCAATCTGGCACCGGTCATTGCTCTGGCCGGAGCGATTGTGGTGCTTTTGTACCTACCGTTTGGAAGTTTTGCGCTACCACTCTTTGGTGGATGGGGTGACCTGATTCTTATTCTTTATCTGCTGACGATTCCGTCTCTTGCGATGGTGGCCGGAGGTTTTGCTTCTTCATCACCGTATGCAACGATTGGGGCACAGCGTGAAATGGTTACGATGATTGCCTATGAGTTCCCTCTGGCAATTGCTATCGTGGCAGTTGCCTGGCGACTTTCGGTTGCCGGGGTCGCGAATCCTTTTACAGTTGGTGCTGTTGCGGCAAATCCGGTATGGGGTGTCGTGGGACCACTGGGTCTGATTGGATTTTTGATTCTTTTTGTGGTGCTTGCCTGGGTGACCCCGGCTGAACTTTCACGGGTTCCCTGTGATACGCCGGAAGCAGAGACTGAACTCTGTGGCGGTATTCTGGTTGAGTATTCAGGAAGAAACTTAGGTCTTTTCTCGGCAGCAATGGGTGTGAAAACAGTGGCAATGGTATCCCTTGCGGTGGTTCTTTTCCTGCCCTGGAATATTGCCGGAGTGCTTGGTCTTTCCGGAACTGTGGCGTATGCTGCGGATTTTATCTTCTATGTTCTTAAGGTATTACTGGTGATGATTGTTTCAGTTACGCTTCTTCGGACCGGTATGGCACGGTTCAGGATTAATCACGTGGTTACGATGTACTGGGGGATTCTTGGTATTGCTGGCCTGGTTGGTCTGGCACTCATTATGGCCGATGTCTTTCTTGGTATGGGAGTGATCGCATGAGTCTTCTGCCCGCTATTCCGAGTATTATAAAGCAGGTCTTTAAGAAACCGGCAACGAATCTCTTCCCGGCAAAGTATCTGCCACCCTCGATTACTGACTATATGAAAGCAGTCGGTGAGGGGAAAGCAGCAATGCATCCCCCGATTGCCATTCCTGAAAATTTCCGGGGTCGGATAACCTATGATCATGATACCTGTATTGGGTGTAAGATCTGTATCAGAGTCTGTCCGGCTCATGCGATTGAGTTTCTGAACGAGACGAAGACGATTCGGATTTACGTGGATCAGTGTATCTTCTGTGGGCAATGTAATGATGCCTGCCCGGTTTCGTGTCTGCATATGAGCGGGGATTTCTTCCTTGCCAATGAGGACCGTTACGCTGAAAGTCTGATTGTAGAATAGTAAAAAAGAGTAATTTATGGATGGAAACCATCCTGAATACTTTCATTTTTCAGTTTTCTCGAATCTCTGACGATTTAGTTCTGAGATTTCCTTTAATTGACATATTGGACTTTTTTTCAGAAAATAATAAGGTCTTCCGGGTAAGAAGGTATCTTATGCTTACGATTTTGAACCGGAGTCATGAGAATGTGATAGGTATTGAAGCCTCGGAAATAATCACCGAATCTGATATTGAAGAAATTGTACCACATTTTGATGCACTTATTGAGAAATATGGCAAAATCAACTGGCTCATCATCATAAAAACGTCAAGGTATGCAACCTTGCGGGCGATGTACGCAGATCTGATGTGGCTGATTAAGAACCTGAAACACTTTGACCGGATGGCTATTGTCGGCGATAAAAAGTGGGAAGAGCTTGTGATAAAAGCTGACGGTCTTATCTTTGGCGAGAGATATTTTGATATTTCACAGATGAGTGAAGCCTGGGATTATGTTGAAGGGAAGATTCCGTAAAAGACAGTATTGGTAACTTCACCGAAATATTTAATTTTTTGTCTTCTTCCTTCATTGTTTCTTTCTTCTGATTTTCTCTTTTTAGAATCCCGTTGGTTTTATCCGGCGCCTATCTTGTGAGAAAGGGGGAAATGCATACTTATTTCACTCCAGAAGGGACACGTTCATCTACATGGAATTTCTCCTGATCGCCGTTGCCATTCTTCTGACCGGAGTTGTGGCTGGATTTTTCTCAGGCATGCTTGGGGTTGGGGGAACGTTCATTTTAACGCCGGTATCGTACTGGATTTTTACTGACATGCTACATATCGAACCGACGATTGCGATTCGGGTCTCGTTCGCCACAAGTCTTGCTGTGGTCCTCGTGACAACAATCTCCGGTGCATGGGGGCACCGGTGTAAGAAATGCGTTCTGCTTCGTGCCGGAATAATTACCGGTTGTGCGGGTCTTTGTGGTGGTCTTCTGGGTGGCAGCATTGCAACCCGTATCCATGGCGATACTCTGGCATTTTTGTTTGCCGGGTTGCTACTGGTCGTGTCGGTCAGTATGGTGCGAAAACGATATGAGTATGAGATGGGGGATATCACTCAATGTTCAGTGGTGTTTTTGGTTCTCATCGGTCTCTTTGCCGGGTTTTGTTCCGGACTTCTGGGCATTGGTGGGGGGCTAATCATTGTTCCCGCTTTTGTGATATTCTGCCGGTTTCCGACCCATAACGCTGTCGGCACCTCTGCGGTGTTTATGCTGATTACGGTGATGGGTAGTCTGGTTCCTTATATTCTCAATGGACCTGGTGCTGCCGTGTCACTGCCATTTCTCCATCTGGGATATATTGATTTGCGGGAATGGTTCCTTTTTATTGTTACTACCATTCCGATGTCGCTTGTTGGTGTCTGGGCAGCACACCGGATGAACGCTCAGTATCTGCGTTGGATACTTGCTGCCCTTCTCTTTTACAGTGGGATTCGGATGTTGTCGGGCATATTTTGAGCTTCACTCGTATCCGGCAGACATTGCTCTGTGGTCACCCTCTGATTCTCTCTAAAAAATTGGCTTTAAAATAGCGGGATATTTTCAAATCGGTTTTCTACAAGAATCCTGAGAAGTTGGTGCATTGCTATTTCGACTGATGATGAAAGTCCTTCGCCGTATCCGGTATCTTCCGGTTCGATACCAATGAATACGATCTCGCCAGCTGACTCTTTTAAAAAACCCATAAGCATTGAAACCGGCATCTGATGAGTGGCCATACCTGCTTCAGGCACGTTTTCTTCTGGAATTTTACAGAAGGTTCCGGGGGTTTTTCCCATAGCGGCAGCATCGATCAGAACTAATGTTTTCGGGTGGTTATTCCTGATCACTGAAGAGAAATTTTCAGGCACCGTGCCACAGTCCAGACTCATCCATCCCGGTGTAGAAAAAGCCCGTGCTATCATGACGCCGACCCCGTCGTCCTGCCGGAGTGTATTTCCCATGCCCATCAGAATATTCATAGTCTGCCTTTGAGATACAATATTTCACTTGTGAGGTATTAAATGGCTAATCAGAATTATGGAGTTGAAATACGAAAAACCTATAGGAATCCATTGATTTAGAAGTGCTGGTTTGAAATCCGGTATTGACTGCCGATAAAGAGAAAGACTATCAGAATAAAGGGGTGGATAACTATCCTTTCCACCCAATGGGGGTTTACCTCACGAGATACTGGTGGTGGCAAAACCATGAAGAATTCATTCAACAGGGAGGTTGTTGTTACTTTTAAGCAAAGGATAATGACTGCCACGCCTGTGTGCCTGATAATGTCGTTTTGTCAACTGGAGTGCGCTGGTTTCCTTTGCCCCGGTAAAGCGTTTCGTATTGGGTTTGGTGGTTGTCAGGTTTTGATACGAAACGCCACTTTCAATTGTCAGAGTGTTTAGATGGAAGGAAGCCAATGGCATTTTGGCCGTACATACATCTTCACAAATCTTCGTAGTTCCCATGCGGTAAAACCCATCGTTGATTATGGGCACCGTTGTACCAGACTATCATTAATCTAAAATGATATGTATTCTCGCGGCAGTAAACTTGACAAAAACAATCTCAGGCACAGTTTTCTGACCCTGAAGATTACAGAAAAAAGGAAGAATATTTTGATACGAATTGAATTTTGGTCTCTCTTAGGCTTTGTTTGTTGTTATTGCACAGAGGGTAACTCCTATACCCTTTCATAACGACACCCTATTCCTACCTTTCATCCGGGCATTTTGCCGTGTGCCAGATATTTTGAAAAGGAGTGATCGCCGATGAATGAAAAGCCTGAACATTCTGTCCTGAAGGAACTTCGTGATGAGATTGCGCTGTTAAGAAAGGATATTCACGGTTTTGGAAAAAGTCCTGGCGTAAGTTCCTTTTCCATCTGGCCGGATAATGTCAGTAATGAGTTTGTGGATAAGATTTATTCTGATTCGGTGGAACCAGTTGGTGAAGAACTACATTCAGGCATGGTAGTTTCCTGCCCGAAGCATGACCAGTGTCACCGGGCTTTTATGGATTTTCTGGAAGAGACGGGAATATATCGTGAAGATAGGAGTTATAATCCGGAAAATGCCCAGAAATATACTGAAAAACTTGCCTATCTCAAATCGACGGCGCCCTACCAGAAATGTTCACAGTGCTTTGAAGAAGCAGAGCGGCTTTTTGAAAAACAAAAAAACCTGATTTTCTCTCAATGCTCTTTGGATGAAAATGTTTCTGAAATGAAGGCTCTGGGATCGATTCCGGCCGAAGAGATGGTCTTATCATATATTGAGCCCCTTGCAAATCGCCATCGTTTTCTTATTGCTCGGATCCTTTTTGAGGGGGCCACGACGTTCTCCGAACTCTCAAAGAAGACAGGGCTTCGTTCAGGAAATCTTATTTTTCACCTGAAGAAATTACAGGAATCGGGTTGCATCACTCAGCACCATGAACGGGGTGATTATATATTGACGCAGAAAGGGTTGCTTCTTCTGAATGCCTATGTCAGTGTCTGGCAAAAGATCAATCATCCTGATTGATTTTCGGGTCTATTTTAGGGTTGGTTGGTTTTAGTTTTTGGTATCTGTTAGCCCACCTGTTGCTATTAATAAAAGAACCACGATACACTCTTCGTACCTGGAGTATCAAAATGAAGATCACTGACATCAGCAAACTCCCGATAAGTAAGAATCCGTATCAGGTGGATGCACGGCAAGTCTATGACAGTGAGTATGCCACTGCCGTAGTCATCACATTACAACCGTGAGAATCACTAAAAAAGCACATTACGCCGGTAGATGTCTTTTTCTATGTTCTTGAAGGAACCGGTATCGTTGAGATTGGGGATGAGCAGGAGACCATTACAAAGGATATGCTGGTGGAAAGTCCGGCAAAGATCCCACACCGCTGGTTAAACGAGAGTGACCGTGTCTTCAGGGTACTTGTCGTCAAGGTGCCCCGGCCGACAACAGAGACAAAGCTGCTCTGAATAACTGGCAAACGGAAGCAAAATGATATGTTAGTCTTTCAGAGATTGATGACAAAAGAGCAAAAAATGGAGAAATAATATGAATGGTTCTATGATGTCTATCCTTGGATTTGTGTATGCAATAGTTGGAATTCTGGTTTGTGCGGTGTTGTGGCAACGGGGCTATTTATCGCGAAAACGCACCGTTTTTCTTCTCATTCTGACAACCCTTGCCGGTTTCATCCTCTTCTCTCCCGTTATACCCTGGCAATTTCAACAGCTTATCATACAGATTGCAACCGGAGAACCACTGATAGTTGCAGCTTTTATCGGATTGGCTCTTCTTTTATTGCTAACGTTTCTTTTTGGCAGAATATTTTGTGGGTATTTTTGTCCGATAGGGGTTGTTCAGGAACTGGCGTCATGGATTATTCCGTGGAAATGGCAGGTTCCTGACAGGAAAATTCCGATGGTGGTTCGGTTTGTGGTATTTTTAGGAATTATTGTTCTGGCTTTCTATTCAGTCAGCGTTTTGCAGATGATCGGCGTCGGTGCTTTTTTCCATCTTTCGGTCTCTTCGCTGGCGTTCTGGATATTTGTTATCCTGATTCTTCTTTCATTAGTAGTCTATCGGCCTTTTTGTCGGTTCATTTGTCCGGTTGGGTTGCTGTTTGCACCGTTTGCTGCCAAAAGCAGGTATGCCTTTGTCAGGACTGATGCTTGTATTAATTGTGGGAAATGTGAACGTGCCTGTCCAACTGGTGAGGCAGGGGTGGATGCTTCAAAGTCGGAATGTTATATGTGTGGGCGCTGTGTGGAAGCCTGTCCGGTAGAAGGGGCGCTGATCTTTAAGAAAAGAAATTGATTGTCAGATTATCAAATTATCAGAACCTCATATTTTCGGATCAGCAATCTGTTCGTTTAGCCAGAAAATCGTTCATTCTGTCTTATTCTGATTGTGGGCCGGATTCCTCTGAAACGTATTCGTCTTTTTTTTTCTTCCACCCATAGACTTAAGCAGGTTGCAGGTCACTAAGCAGATTACCAATTATAATGAGGTGACACGAAGATATGACAGCAGCAGAAGATCTGGGCGCGATTCTGCAGCGTGACCGGCAATCCTATGCGATTGTGCCACGCACGCCTGCAGGTATTGTCAGTCCGGAAAACCTTGAAAACATCGCAAAAGTTGCACGGAGATATGAAATCCCTGTAATAAAGATGACATCCGGCCAGCGCATGGTACTGGTGGGAATAAAGGAAGAAGACATTGAAAAAATCTGGAATGAACTGGGGATGACCGTCGGGAAGGCAACGGCCCCCTGCCTTCATTATGTGCAGACCTGCCCCGGAACGGTGGTCTGTAAATATGGCAAACAGGATTCCCTGACGCTTGGCCTGGAGATGGAGGAATTATATCAGGCAATGGCTCTCCCGGCAAAACTGAAGATGGGTATTTCCGGATGTCCCCGTTGTTGCGGTGAGAGTTATGTCCGTGATCTGGGAGTCTTTGGCAATGCAAAAGGCTGGACAGTTATCTTTGGTGGAAATTCTGGTGGAAGGCCAAGAATTGCCGATGTTGTAGGAAAAGATTTGACCCGGGAAGAAGTGCTTGATCTCTCGAAACGACTCCTTGAGTATTATCGGGATAATGGCAACCCTGGCGAACGAACAGCACGTTTTGTCGAGAGGGTCGGGTTTGAGAATATCAAATCCGATGTTTTGAAGATGGTGCCCTATCTGACTCTGGAGAGCTAATAGTCACATTTAATCTTCACTTTTTTCCGATTTTATATTGTATTCAGAAATTTTTTTTGGATTCTCATGCTTTTTTGTGAAGGTATTTCTTTCATTTTTTAATTTTCATTTCAATCGTTTTTAGAAATTCTATCATTTGTTGCTTTAGTTCGTCGGATTCTTTTTATTTGAAATTGAAGGGAAAAATCACTCTGGCCTTGTATAATCTGTTGATAGCTTTTCATTAGAAATGAATTATTAAAAACAGAATAATTGAGGTTTTTCATCCATTTTAATTGCTATATGGTGATATTCTATAATCAGATAACATTTTCAGATGAACTGGGGAAACAATCAAATACTATAAAAAAAGAGTTTTAATCAGGCACATCAATGTGAAATTAAGAGAGAAAACCATTGCCAGTATGGCAGCGGTGTGGATTGGCATTTTTCTTGTCTTTTTAGTAGTCATATCTTCTGTTTCTTTGAGTGCAAATGCAGAAATTGAACATAATATGATGTTAGATGATGTTGGCAAGCTTCTGCGGGATCTGGATCATTCTTCTGAAATTCTCAAAATTGAAGTCATTGAATATGCCCACTGGGATGACACCTTTGAGTATATGAGTGGCAGTCGTCCGGACTATTTTACGGATAATATTTTTCCTGAAACGTTTGAGAATCTTCATAGTGATCTGGTCCTTTTCTTTGATGATGAAGATCGTTTTCTGTCTGGTGCTTCTTACGATAAAACCAGTGGCACTCTGAACAACGTGACAGATGAAATACTCAATAATCCGGAGATTCTTAGTGCGGTGGCAGCACATGAAACAACAAGTGGTCTTACTATGGTAGGTAGTACACCAGTGATGTTAGCTTTCACTCAGATACTTCATACAGGTGGAGGGGATCCTTCAGGAGGTATGATGGGCTGGGGTCAGACTCTTGATGAGGAAGAAATTGCTTCCCTCTCTTGTCGTATTGGGTTGCCACTGGAAATAATTCCCCTGACAGAAGTAAACGGTCCTGCCCTTTTAGAATTTGCCTCGACTGATACGCCGGCAACGTCTACTCTGGTTCTTCCGGTGAATAATTCAATTGTGGCAGGATATGGGTTGCTACAGGATCTTTCGGGAGATAATGTTGCAATTCTGAAGACAGAAAATGACCGTCTGGTCTATCAGCAGGGACTGGATACGCTTTTTCGTATGGTTCTTTTCATTCTGCTAGCCGGGATAATTTTTGGGATAACGTCTGTTCTTCTGATCGACCAGTTGATTCTCAGGCGTTTGTTGTTCCTGCAGAATCAGGTGGAGGATATTGGTAACCGGGGCGATACTGCTCTTCGGGTTGATAGTATTGGGAATGATGAACTTGCAGAACTCTCTGATGCGGTAAATCATCTGCTTGAACGTCTTGAAGAATCACAGGAGGAGACATCTGCGAGTGAGCGAAAAGCACATTCACTTCTGAATGCGATTCCTGATATTCTGATTAGTATCAGCAGAGATGGTATCATTACAGAATTTATCTGTCCTCCGAATCGTAATTATATCCTGCCGGAGTCGTATTACCTTGGTGAACCGATGGATAAGATTTTTCCACCTGAGATCATTCCGGAAGCAAGAATTGTTTTAGAGAAAGCTTTCACGACAAAAGAGGTGCTGAAATTTGACTATTCACTCCTTCTTAAGGGACATGAAGTCTGGTATGATACCCGTTTTGTTGCAGTTGACGAAAACTACGTGATTGCGCTGCTTCGGGATTATAGTTCAGAAAAACTTGCAGAACGGTCCTATCAAGAGGCGAATGCCAAACTAAATCTCCTGAATAGTATCACCCGGCATGACATTCTCAATCAGGTAGCAGCACTACAGTTGTTTGTTTCCTTAGCAATGGATACCTGTAATGATGATCAGTTAAGTTCTGATCTTCAGAAAATTGAGACAATAGGGGAGACTATTCAGAAACAAATTGAATTTACAAGGGATTATCAGGAATTAGGTGTTCACGGACCGCAGTGGCAGCGCATGGATACCATGGTGAAAGAAGCCTGTTTGCAGCTTGATATTGATGGCTGGAATATTGAACCGGATTTCGGTGATCTGGAGATCTTTGCTGATCCATTGGCTGGTAAAGTGGTGTACAATCTCATCGATAACAGTATGAGGCATGCCGGACCTGATGCTGATATGATCTCGATGAGCTGGTCTCCGACAGATCACGGAATTGAGATCGTATATGAGGATAATGGGATTGGTATGTCGCAGGATGCCAAAGAGAAGCTGTTTGAAAAATCATTGCGAAAGAGGCATGGTTTTGGTCTCTTCCTGACGAAAGAAATCCTTTCTATTACCGGAATTACTATTCAGGAAGAAGGCCAGCCGGGTAGTGGGGTGAGGTTTATTATCAGTATTCCTTCCGGTGCATTTCGGAATTCAGGCGACACTTCGTCTGAAAAATAGTGGTTGGGAATGAAATTTTCACTCCCCGGAATTTATTTTTTATGGGCGATTTCACTATTTGATTCAGTCGAAAAAAAGGATTAGTTCAGCTCCCACATTCCCTGATGGTATTCACTGCTGAGTATTCCCTCTTCAATGAGACTTTCACGTTCAAGCTGAACATTTCGCCACCAGGTTAATTTTCCGTTTGGCAGGCGTCCAAGGTCTGCCGGGGTGAATGACGAACCAAGGCGTTTCTCCATTTCAGTTCGAATATCATTTGACGTGGCACTTCCTTCCTTTTCTTTTAGAATTTCCAGCAGGATTCGTCTTAGTTCTTCTGAGGGTGTGGTGTCATTCGACTGGTCACTTCCTTCGGTTTCATCGGAAGGTGGAAATGATTGTTCCTTTTCCGGTTCATTTATCCGAATGATTCTGTTTCCTGTAGTCGATGGCGGAGAAGAACTTAATATCTCGCGAAGGTTTTTTGGTTTTGTATCAGAGACTGTTTTTTGGAAGAGATCCGGTTCGGGTTGTTCTTCTTCAGATACCGTATCAAAGGTTTTTTCAGGTTTTTCATTAAAATCCGGAACCTTTTCCTGCTGAATGGTTTTGGTGACTTCCTGTGATTCTACCTGTTTTTCCGATTCTTCATTAAAATCCGGAACTTCTTCCTCCTGAATCGGTTCGGTGACTTCCTGTGATTCTACCTGTTCTTCCAGTATTTCCTCCTCAGGTTCCGCTTCGGCCACACCGTCAAATTTGTCAAGGAGTGCTATGAATTCGCCCTTAAGAGTTTGTAACGTTTCTTTGGAACTGGCAATCTGTTTTCGGTGCTCCCTGAAATGACTACGGAGCTGAAACAGGTCGTCCGGGACTGTTACATTTGTTTTTTCAAGTTCAGTAATTGCATTTTCGACGGCTTTTAACTGTTCTTCAAGTTTCGTGACGTTTTCTCCGGCTGCATGTTTCAGTTCATCTATTTGCGTGTCAAGTTCACGGATTAATTTGATAACAGTTTCAACCATGTCTTTTCCCTCGGGTATTTTTTGATCTCTTGTTTTTGTCCTTCCGTTTTTGGTGTTTTGTTATAAAAATCACTTCGTGATTTTTCATTTAACCAAGTGTGAGGCTGGCACCTCATACCTGTTTATTTTGGAAGCAGCCAATTCATAGCGACAATTCCTAATTTGAGGAATATGTTCTGATAGGTATTATAGCTTTAGACTTTTTTGGCAGGAATTTCATTCAAATCTGGCTGAATAATCTTTTTAAAAAGAATAATATACGGAATTGTCTCATTTTGATCGTCTGCCAGAATGGTTTTAACAGCAAAAAGAGTTGGTGGCAATTGGATTCACTGGTGTTTCATAATTGTCCAATGGTGAGAAAATCCGATCATCTTACTTTTTGGTGTTGTCCGTTGGCATTCCGGCCGGGCATACGATCTCGCAAACGCGGCAGTGGGTAGTAGCACCGCTGGACGAGGGATCCGATGCTTTTTTCGTTTGGGCAGCATTTTTGTCTGCGTCTGTTCTCCGTTGGCACCGTTCCCGCATATAGGTGCCACTGGCAAACGCATCACACGGACACTGTATATGGCAGGGAGCTTTACAATCCTGACAGGGATGATAGTGTTGTAGCAGGGGCTGCTGTGGCAGTTCAAGATCAACCCAGAGAGCCCGGAACCGGATTCTCGGGCCAAATCCCGGGACCAGTAACAGATTGTTTCTTCCGATGACGCCAAGTCCGGCAAGTACAGCGGCATCTTTGAGATAGATTCCACCGTCGGTTATCTGGTAAGGAATGTCACGGGTTTCGGTCTTTGCGGTGATCATAAACCAATCGGTGAGTTCCGAGTTAATATGACGTAGCAGACGATCCCCCAGGGTGCTCCTTTCCTTTTCCCACCAGTCAAGTTCCGGGATGGCGGGGTCATGATAGAGTCCCAGTACCAGAATCGTTCCGATATCCGCTTGAAATAATGGCTGGCCTGCTGCGAGGGCTGAGGGAGAGTCTTTCAGGCAGGCTGCCGGTACCGTTGCTGCGACGGTGGCGCCGAGGGCATGGCTTAATGCAAATGCCCGGTCGAATAGTGTCCGGGATGATTTCATTGGGTCATCAGTTCCTTTGGGTGCTGTCAGGCATAGCCGGATATTTCGAAATCGATAGTGCTGGCGCTGTCATGACAGGCTTCCCCGTAGATGAGCGTCTCCTCAATGGCCTGCCGAAGCAGGGTCGGATAGGCGGCCCCGATCATATCACGGATTGGTTTACCGTGGCAGAAAAATTTGAACGTCGGAGTACTTTGAATGCCATATCGCTGGGCAATCCACCCGAACGTGGCGGCATTGAGGCGAACAAACCTGATGGTCTCGTGAAATTCCTGAGCATATTCAGCAAAGTATGGCTCCATTGCAGTGCAGTGCGAGCAGCCAGGCAGATAAAACATTACGACTACCGGCTTATCATTTTTCTCGACCAGTTCTTCCTAGGTGCCATCCGTTGCTTTAGTTACAAAATCAGAAGTCATATTCCCACATGAGATATGATGATTTTCATTTGCTATAGTTGTATCTGGGTGTGTGAAGTGGTGAAATTATTCAGAGCAGATTCACGTTTTGTTGGTCTGCTGAATGGTTCTGACAGCTATAATCTCAGGAATATCGTCTCCTCCGAGTAGTTGGGTGATTGCCTGTACATACGGTTCCTGTCGGGTCATACTGGGTGAGGTTTCGGGTGTGTGGCGATCGCTTTTCCGCCCCATTTGTGCATGACCTGTTGCGATGAAGTGCAGAAAATCTTCTTTGGGTAGTCCCCATCGTACATTGATCTTCAGGTGCACAATATCCCGGTTTTTTGGGTTCGGAAAGAGAAATGCCCGGGTGCCGGGAAGCGGAACTGGTTTGCCACCGTTTGAAACTGAAAGAGCTATGACCAAGTCCCAGAGGGCGTTGCATGCCAGACTCCCCTGTGGGCAGATTCGGCAGAACCGATTGGAGGGTGGCAGGCCATTGCCTTCATAATAATGACAAAAATGAATGTCCATTGGTTTTACCAATTTATGTATCAGTTTGTAGGTTTCACGGGGTGGTTCTTCTGATTACCGGACATGAATTTACAGGTTGATCAGGGTTTTTGAGAATCAGCGTTTCCGGATACATCAATGTTTTGAACCTCCTGGTCCGGTGAAGACGGAATGAGCGGATAGTCATAG
>Ga0208902_1000555_pt1 | contig 19145 bp, 16 predicted proteins | sample AntAceMetag02UKH_FD_184767 | JGI IMG/M metagenome (GOLD analysis project Ga0208902, IMG submission 184767) | Saline lake microbial communities from Ace Lake, Antarctica - Antarctic Ace Lake Metagenome 02UKH (SPAdes) (version 2) | ecosystem: Environmental > Aquatic > Non-marine Saline and...
GGTGATATCGAACCGGATTCTCTTCCGGAGACGGTTGTCTCTCAGGTAGAGGAGATTGTTACAGAGATTGCCGCTGACGGAAAAATCCCGGTACTGCTTGGTGGTGAACACTCCGTAAGTGTTGGTGCTGTGCGTGCCCTGAAGCCAGAGGCAGTTGTCGTTTGTGACGCGCATCTTGATCTCAGGGATGAATTTGGTGGTACACCCTACAACCATGCCTGTTCAACCCGGCGATTTTATGACGATGGAGTCCGGGACATTACTATCATTGGGGCACGTAGCGGGACTCGGGAGGAATTTTCATTTGCCCGTGACCATCTGACACTTTACATGGCAGAAGATGTGAGAAAACAGGGAATTACAGCTATTCTGGAAGAGGTTACAAAAAGACTGGAAGGTAAACAGGTGTATCTCTCTATAGATGCTGATGCTATCGACTGCTGTCTGACCCCTGGACTTGGCACACCTGAACCGTTTGGGTTAACGCCGCTCGATATCCGGGCAGTGGTGAAGTCTGTTGGCCCTCTTGCTATAGGGTTTGACTATATGGAGGTCTGCCCGATTGATCACGGGCAGGCGGCCACCGTTGCTGGCAAACTGATCATGGAATTTTTAGCAGTTCATGCCACATCTCATAATATTACAAACAGTTTAGAGTGATGTATGAATGGTTTCTGTACTCATCTATGATGATTCAGCATTTGTCAGAAGTGTCTTAAGCGGGCATCTGAAGCGAATGCGCAATCTTGAAGTTGCCGGGGTCGCTGAAGATCTGGAAGATGCTGTCTCACTCATCGAAGAGACTTCTCCTGATGTGATGACCTATCATGTCGGAATGCTACAAAAGAAGGAACATGATATTTTTTCACAGTTTTCTTCTCTTGCTCATCTCCCGGCTATTCTTTTGCTTGCTGACCCACGGCCGGAAGACGGGATTTTCTGTGATATGGCCCTTGAAAAAGGGGCCGATGATTTTCTGATACTTCCTCCCAATAAAAGTCGGATTGAAGATGTGATGCCTGCTTTTGCTGAGAAAGTATTCCGGCTTGCCTATCTGTCCGGTACACCTGAGAAGAGGCGGAGTATTGGCTACCCTGCACAGGAACTTGTCGTAATTGGTTGTGGTGAGGGTGGATGTGAACAAACAGAAAATCTGCTTGCTGCATATCACCCGGACGCCCGCACTGCTGTACTGGTTGTCCCGGATCATTTGCCCTGTGGTTTTTCCCGACCATTTGCACGCCGCTTGGGGCGTATGACCGCCGCACCGGTTTCTCCAACTGAAGAGGGACAGATTCTGTGTGGTGGGGAGGTCTATGTCTGCACGGCAGGATTTGTGCCGCTTCTCAAACGAAATGATGATGGAGCAGTCATCGTAACTCATCCTTCATTATCTGATGTGCCTGAAGGAATTCTGCCGGTTGACGTTGGTTTTGCCTCAGCAGCCGAACAGGTAGGTGATCAGGTCACTGCCGTCCTGCTGAGTGGCAGAGGCATTGATGGTAATGAGGGGTCAAAAGTAGTTTATGGGGTAGGAGGAACGCTTCTTGCCATCGATCCGGAATCCTGCAAATATGATGAGATGGTAAGTTCTGCACGCATTTATGGCGCATTAACCGATTGCATCAAAGAAGAGGATCTTGCAGGAGAAATTGTCAGAAGACTGAAGAAAAATAGGCAGAACCATTCTCAATAATTCTCATCTATCGTTTCTATTTTTTATCATGATCTTTGATCATGGTTTCGGGAATTCTCAAATCACATGAAAATGCTTTGAGATAATAATCTGAATGTAGTCAAAGAAAATTTATTTCAGGTTATGCTGGCAGAATTTGAAAAACAACTGAATGATAGATATCTTCCCTATCCTTTTCCTATCTCAGCGTAATAAAATTCGCCAACCGAGCGCTGTTCCCGATCCAGATAACTGCCCGGTTTATTGATTCGCGGTCGGTTGTTCTTGTCACGCCGGAAGGTAATACCAAGTTCCTTTAAGAAATGGTTCATCCCTTCCCGCATTGAGAATGGTCCTTTTGCAATGCCCTTCACTCCCGGGACGCCATCAAAAACGAGCATTCGATCTGAGATCATATCAATGATGTAAATGTCGTGGTCAATAACCAGCACACCTGCATCGTTGTGTTCTGCATGGCGTTTGAGGATGCGAGCCAGTTTAACCCGTTGTTCGACATCAAGGTGAGCGCTGGGTTCATCAAGCACGTAGAGGTCTGCGTCCTGAGAGAGACAGAGGGCTATGGCAACCCGCTGTAGTTCACCACCGGACAGTTTGTCTATGGGTGACTGAAGAAGTATCTCCAGTGAAAGTGGCGCGAGAATTTCATTCTGGTACCAGGAAGTGTCATACTTGTTTGTCGCACGCCGCAGTAGATACTCCACATGATCTGAAGAATCTGCCTTGATGTACTGGGGCTTAAACGCAATCTTCACACCTTTTGTCATAGTGCCTTCATCAGGCGCGATTTCTCCTGCAAGAAGACCTGCGAGAGTACTCTTTCCGATACCATTTGCGCCGACTACTCCCAGTACCTCACCACAGCGGATCTCTCCGCCTTCGACATGCAGCGTAAAAGACGGATACTTCTTCACAAGATGAGGGAATTTCATCAGTGGTTCGTGGCAGCTATTACGTTCTGATGCCCGTTCTTCAAACGTTACCGCATACTCCCTGAAACGGACATTCTCCTCCTGTAAAAATCCCTCAAGGTACTGATTGATACCAATTCTGACTCCTTTCGGGCGGGTGATAATACCAAAGACGGATGGTTTTCCGTATGCGACATTTACGGTATCTGCGAGCATATCCAGAATCGCAAGATCGTGATCGACAATAACCACCGGTTTTTCTTCAGCGAGTTCGCGAATCAGATTTGCCGCTACCATGCGCTGGTAGATATCGAGGTATGGGGTGATTTCATCGAGAAAATAGAAGTCTGCCTCGCGGGAAAGACAGGCAGCAAGCGCAACGCGCTGCAGTTCTCCCCCGGAGATCTCAGTTATCTTTCGATCAAGAATCGTCGTGAGCTTGAGTTTTTCGATATAATAATCTAATTTTCCCCGCTCATCGGTGGTCCTGAGCAGTTCAGTGACAGTCCCTTTGAATGCCTTGGGAATATAGTCAATATATTGGGGTTTGAGCGCTGGCTTTACCGCACCGTCAGCGACCTTTCGGAGGAACTCAAAAAGTTCGGTTCCGGTATAAAGTTTTAAGATATCTTCCCATCGTGCCTCACTCTCAGGGTTGCCGAGGTTGGGCATTAACTGGCCGGAAAGAATGGAAACAGCAGTACTCTTTCCAATACCGTTTGCTCCAAGTATGCCGGTCACTTTCCCTTCAACCGGGGTTGGCAGACCATACAGCGAAAATCCATTCTGGCCATACCGGTGTGTCGGAAGATCCAGCTCTTCAGGAAGCATGACGATATCAATCGCATCAAACGGACATTTCTTTACACAGATGCCACACCCGACACAGAGTTCTTCAGAGATTACCGCCCGTCCGTTTTCACCGATAACAATGGTTTCGTCACCTGTGCGTACCCGGGGGCAGTAGAGAATACATTCGGTGCTACATTTTTTGGAATGGCACCGATCCTTATGAACAACAGCAATCCGCATAGGTTATCACAAATAAAAGTGGTTTAAATTGTCAGAAGAAGGGTCCAGGAGATAAACCAGAGTGAAAAGGTCATGAAACCCTGGAAGAACCAGTCCTTAGCACCAAGTTTGGTATAATCAATTTTGAAAATTAAGAAAATATATTTCTGGAAGACGATAAACGCCAGAAGAACTAAAATCCCAATAATTCCCCGTGCCTCTCCTTCCGGTGTTGAAGTGTCTCCGATGACCAGAAAACAGATCGTTCCCGCTATAATTCCTAATATACAGGCAATTGCCGTGCGGTAGACCCGTTCAGTATATTGCTTTATTTCATCCTCCGGTGTCTCTACCGGGGTTGAAATATTTGTTTCGCTTATATCCTTCTCCTGACTCATGACGACACCAGTGGTTATTATTGGTACTCAGACAATATTTAATTTGGTACATTCATGGCGACACAACGTGGAATGAGCGGAATCGACCTGATGGCAGTCAGCAGTGAGCTTAGCGTAAAGCTACCGCTCTGGATTGGCAAGATCTATCAGTATGGTCCGGGAACGTTCGGGGTGCGCCTCAACGGAGAAGACAAAGCAAAATATTATCTTCTAATCGAAGAAGACCGGCGTTTGCACCTCACGGATACCCTGCCGCCAGCACCGGGAAATCCTTCGGGATACTCGATGTTTCTGCGCAAATATATTCGAGGGGGAAGAATTCTTGAGATTCGTCAGCATGGTGTGCAGCGGATTCTCGATATCACGGTTGGGAAGAGTGAGACGCAGTATCATATGATCGTTGAGCTTTTCAATGATGGGAATATTCTGCTCTGCGATGCTGAATATACTATTATTCAGCCACTGCACCGACGAAAATATCGGGAACGGATGTTGACAACCGGCGTAATCTATGAATTTCCCGGTGAGGACGTAACGCAGGTTTCGGAGGATCATCTTCGGGAAATCCTTCAGACTTCTGATCAGGATTTGGTGCGAACCCTCGCGACCCATCTGATGCTTGGCGGAAAATTTGCTGAAGAAGTCTGTGCACGGGCAGGTTTTGAAAAAAACAGTCCTGCGGGTGAGGCAGAGGCGTCGCAGCTAACAACGGCTTTTACCGAACTGCTTGATGAAATCCGGAATAAACCATACCCTGTTATTACTGCAAAAGGATGCTGGCCTATTCTGTTGCAGGGTGAAGAAGAGAAAGAATCATTTGCGACATTTAACGTAGCCCTTGATGCTTTCTTCCCAAAGGCAGCAGAGAAGAAACCCGAAAAGGAGAAAGGGCGAAAACTTTCAAAGGAAGAGAACATTAGGCACCGGCAGCGGGAAGCAATCAAAGGATTTGAGAAAAAGATTTCACGAAATGAGGTACTTGCTGCCTGTCTCTATGCCCATTATTCAACAATTGATGCCCTGATTACAACTCTGCGTGCAGCATCCTCTGATCATTCCTGGCAGGAAATTGAGTTAGCACTGAAAAAAAGCGATTTGCCGGCAGCACAGATTATCACTAGGATTTACCCTGATGAATCGGCGGTTGATGTCCTTCTTGATGAGAACCGGATTAAGATTTATGTTCATGAGAGTGTGGAGGTTAATGCCGGGAACTACTATGATCAGGTGAAAAAATTCCGGCGGAAAAAGGAAGGTGCGATTCGCGCTTTAGGCGAACGGCTCGCTCAGGATAAAAAACAAGCGAAGAAAGAAAAGGTCTGGAACTTTGAAAAGCCGAAATGGTATCACAAATTTCGTTGGTTTGTTACCTCTGATGGTACCCTTGCATTGGGAGGAAAGAGTGCCGGAGAGAATGAAGAATTGGTAAAAAAATACTTCGAGGGCAATGATACATTCCTGCATGCTACCGTCCATGGTGGTAGTGTGGTGCTTGTCAAAGGACCCACAACCTGTTGGGACGAGGTTGGTGCATTTGCTGCCTCCTACTCAAATGCCTGGAAATCAGGATATTCTTCGGTAGATGTTGATGGGGCATCACGGTCACAGGTTAGTAAAACACCGGAATCCGGAGAATTTGTTGCAAAGGGTTCGTTTGTCATCCGTGGCGAGCGGCAACATTTCAAAAATATGTCGGTTGGTATTGCTATTGGTATCAGAACAGAACCAACTGTAGCGATCATTGGCGGCCCCATCCATCCGATAATTGATCAAACGGTGCACAGTGTAATTCTGCGTCCGGGTATTTATGAACCAAACGATGTTGCAAAGAAGATCCTCAGGGAATTCAAGGGAAAAATCTCTGCTGAGGAAGAGAAAGCATGGAAACGGGTACTGACTGGTGAACAGGTCGCGAAATTTGTTCCACCAGGAGGTTCAGAAATAGCGGAGATTCGATGAAAGCAGACTTCCGGGATTTTAAACAGCGAACTGGAGAAATACGACTATTTCCTGAGACGATTGACGACCTCTGGCATCTTCGTCATCTGGTGGGTGCAGGTGATCTGGCATTTGCCCTGACCTTCCGGAGTCTTGATGGTGCAACCGACAAACTCCGTCCTGAGAAAACAGAGAAAAAACCAGTCCGTCTGGGCATTAGGGTTGAAAAGGTTGAATTTCACCCTTCATCACTGCGTCTGCGCATAAGTGGACCCATTGAGCACGGGCCTGATCTCGGTTCGTATCATACCCTGAATCTTGAACCCGGACAGGAAGTATCAGTTATCAAGACGTGGCGGCCGGTTGATCTGGAACGGGTTGACAGAGCTGTTGCTGCTTCGACACAACTGGTCCATGTCGCGACGATTGAAGAAGGCGAGGCCCAGATCTTCCGAATACGGCAATATGGCCCTGAAGAAATTGCTGTAATTCGTAGCGGTTCCGGGAAACGGGAAGGGGTTGACGCCCGCTCTGCGTTTTTTGCAGAAGTGATTTCTTATCTTCAGGCTACTGAAGGACCATTAATTCTTGCGGGACCTGGTTTTGTGAAAGAGGATTTGGTCAAAGTAATCCGAAAAACAGCACCTGAACTTGCCGTCCGATGCACCACGGCAGAAACCCGAAGATCGGGACGCGGGAGTGTGCAGGAAGTGATTGGTAAAGGTGTGCTGGACAGAATCACCGAAGATCTGCAGCTTGCCCGTGAGGTGCAGTATCTCGATGAACTTCTTAAACGGATTGGTGCTGATGACAGAACCTGTACCTATGGCTTTGATGCCGTGTTGCACGCGGTCAGGTTTGGTGCAGTTGAGACGCTACTGGTGGTCGATGAAAACCTCCGGGATCAGAAGACTGAGGATCTCCTGGAAGAAGCTGAAGGAGTGCGGGCAGCAGTAGTGGTCCTCTCAGCTGATTTTGAACCCGGTGCTCAGCTCAGTGCCCTTGGAGGGGTTGCAGCATTGCTTCGTTTTGCCATCTGAATAATGCTCGTATACCTTTGGACATGAATTTGGGAAAACATAATAATCTTCAGGGGAAATATCACATCAATGCGATCATTGGTTCCTGTGCTTGCTTCCATTTTGATTTTAGTACTGGCGGTGTGTTCTGCTGGCTGTTCTACTGCCCAATTTGGTGATGCTTGGTACGAAAACGGATCACTTTCTCTTGAGATCCAGAATGACGGCGAACCACGACAGATTGGTGTGCAGGTTACAGTCTTTGATCTTGCGAATTTCAGGCAGGTAGAACTTGGAAAATATGTTCAGGCCATTGATCTTAAGGCTGGCACCAACGTCTACCAGTTACCTATCGCTCTTTCTCCAGGCCCCTATAAACTCTGGCTCTATAGTATGGAAGAGGGGGAACGAACCGGATGCCAGATCAAAAATATCGATGTTTTGCCCTGACCCAATCAAATGGTGACAATATCATGTTTGACTACACCATACCACCCGCTATGTTATTTTTTTGCGTATATCAGCCCTAATTTAATCAGAGGGACTTATCTATGAATCAGACACTTCAAAACCGGACCCGGATGACTGATGCAGCACGGAGCATTGCCCCTGCTGATTGTGTTTTTCAGAATGCTTTGGTATTTCACCCTTTTACCTGTGAATGGGAGAAGACGAACATCGCGGTTAAAGACGGCATTATCATTGGTCTTGGGGACTATGAAGGAACAGAGACGATTGACTGTAAGGGTTCAAAAATTATTCCGGGTCTTATTGATGCCCATCTGCATATCGAGAGTTCCCTGTTAACTCCCGGAGAATACGGGAGGTTGGTGCTTCCTCATGGTACAACAACCGTGATCGCTGATCCACATGAAATTGCAAATGTTGCCGGTGCAGCTGGCATCAGATATATGCTGGCCGAAAGCAGGAGAACACCACTTGATATTTTTTTCATGTTGCCGTCCTGCGTGCCGGCGACACCCTTTGATAAAGCCGGTGCTGAATTATCCGCCTCAGACCTGCAGGAATTTCTTGGTGACGACCATGTCTTAGGTCTTGCAGAGATGATGAATGTTCCCGGTGTGCTGGCAAACGATCCCACGGTTCTTGAAAAGCTTGATCTCTGCTCCTGTATTGATGGGCACGCACCGCTTTTGTCCGGGCCTGATCTTAATGCCTACATTCTGGCCGGAATTCAGAGTGACCATGAATGTACCAAGGCAGAAGAAGCAGCAGAAAAACTTCGGCGCGGTATGTATCTGATGCTGCGTGAAGGTTCAACCGAGCACAATCTCTCAGCACTCCTGCCGGTTGTGACTCCCTGCTCGCTTCCCCGTTGTTCGTTTGCAACCGATGACCGGCACGCAGATCTTCTGGAAGCAGACGGCCATATCGACGACTGTATCCGGCGGGCGATTGCTGAGGGCTTAAAACCTGAATTTGCTTATCGCATGGCAACACTATCGGCAGCTGAACGGTTTGGACTGCATGACAGGGGAGCTATCGCACCGGGATATGTGGCTGATTTCTGCTTCATTGATGATTCCGAAGAATTCACAGTTCTGAAGACTGTGAAGAATGGTGTCATTGTCAGGGATCTGAACTACCAGAAACCAGGTAGGATTGATGCTGTCTTCTCCTGTCGTCTGCTTCTGCCTGAAGATCTGAAGATCGTAGGGAAAGGGAATGCACGGGTTATTGGTTTGGTGCCCGGACAGATTCATACTTCAGCGTTACAGTTCCCAATCGAACCCGAACAACTTCCTGATTTTGACCGGGACATTCTGAAAATGGTCGTATGTGACAGGTATCATGCCTTAGGTTCGGGGGTGGGTCTGGTGCATGGATTTGGATTCACCCACGGTGCTCTTGCCTGTAGCGTTTCTCATGATTCGCATAATATTATCGCAACTGGTGCCAGTGATGAAGAAATTTGTAAAGCTGTCAATGAAGTCATTCGCCTGCAGGGAGGTATGGTGGCAGTTTGCGATGACGCCATAACAGCGCTGCCACTTGACTGTGGCGGACTGATGTCCACTCTTCCGTATGAAGATGTCTGTGAACGTCTTAATGCCCTGAACAACGCAGCAGAGCAGATGGGAGGCATTGCAAGTCCGTTTATGTATCTCTCATTTCTGGCTCTTACGGTAATTCCTGAACTTCGGCTTACCAATCGTGGTGTTTTTGATGTCCTCGCCTTTGCTGATGTTCCACTCTTTGAAGATGGACTCTAACAAGTCACTCATTTTTCTCGTTTGGATCACAGCATGGTTACCAAACGGTTGCTCCGGTAAAGGCAGTAATCAGCAGAATAAGTATTGGCTGGTGCACAAGATAGATCAGGAGTGAATGGCGTCCGGCCATTGAAAGAAAAGCGGTGCACTGACCCGGTCTGAACGGGAGGGTGAAGCCCCGCTCTCCTTTGGGGTATGCTCTTGTGCCTGCACAGATGCCAAGAAGTACAACACCAAACCATGGAATCAGTGGTTCATAGTCCACACTGTAGAACGTTTCCGGCCGAAAACCAAGCCAGATGAGCCATTCCGGTCCCGGAATCATCGAAACCAATGGGCCAAGGCAAAGGAGGAGAATGCCCACGATAAGGGCAAGGCGTGGTTTTCCCAGTACAAGTGGGGAAAGTATCACAGAAAGTCCAATCAGATGCAAAATTCCAAAAACAATAAAACCTTCTCCCAGATACAGCCAAGTCACAAAGGTAATCAGAAAGCCAAGTGCAAGGAGCTTCAGTCCCCGAATGAGATATTTTTTTATGTTTTTTTGTCCGGGAAATCGCTGTTCTGTGCGTGCGTGACTAATGGAGAGAGATATCCCTACGATAAAAACGAAGATAATCGCACAGGCGTATGCAAAAAATCTCCAGAAACCTGTTGTAACCGGAATATCCATGACGCCAAAGAACGTCAGATCAAATAGTGTATGATAAAGAACCATCATCCCAATAGCAATACCACGGGTTCCATCGATCTCAGGAAATCTCGAGGTACTGCTTTTGGTCATCGGTGGGATTGTCAGCATATGCTACTTATAATTTTTGTTCAAAACAAATAGGTATAGTAGTATGAAAGATGAACATATCATTGAAGCAGCAGGACGGACGCGGGTCGTCATCAGAGACGGTGTGGTCGTTTCTGTCGGAAAACCAATGATTCAGTCCTGCCCACTTGCGAAGCGCTTTTCTGTCCCGGTTGATCCCATCACTCCGGAACAGGTGCAGAAAAATATTGAAGGAAGAATCGCATCGTTTGGAATGTGCACTTCGGAACGATCTGTGGAGTGTTCTGATGATTTTGTTCTCTTTGGTGCGTCTGAACTTTTAATGCAGGGACTTCGGTCTGGTAGTATCGATGCGGTAATACTCGCCTGTGATGGTGCCGGAACTGTCATCGCACCAACACCTGAGCTGGTCCAGGGAATAGGGGGTAAGATGTCAGGTCTTGTTAAAACAACACCCATCCCTGCGGTTATTGAGCGGATTGAGGCAGCAGGCGGTATCGTAGTTGATTCAATTCATGCATCAATGGATCAAATTCGTGGTGTTCAGGAGACCTATAAAGCAGGATATTCTCATCCCGCTGTGACGACTGCATCGGCGGCAGAGGCAGCAGAATTGCGATCACGGTATCCTGACATTCTGTTAGTTGGCGTACATACAACTGGCCTTTCTTTTTCTGATTCAGAGATTTTGATTGATACCTGTGATCTTCTCTATCCCTGTGCGTCACAAAATCTCTGGAATCTGGCAAAAGATAAAGCACTCCTTCAGGGTGGTGCAGCCGTACCGGTCTTTGCATTGACCCAGATCGGAAAAGAGCTTGTTCTTGAAAAAATGAGATGTTCAGATACACCCCTATTTGTGAAGAATCAGGCACTCCCGGTTGTCGGGACGAAGAGGCCTGAACCACTTTGTTAATCTGAAAGATTCAGGATTGTCAGGATTTCACTGAAGGTATTGATGGTGTGGTGCGGCTGAATTGATGGATACGGTATCTTCATCCAGTCTCCATAAATCGCATACACCGAGGTCATTCCCATCGTGTTTGCTGGTTCGATCTCACGGCGGGGGCTATCACCAACGACCCAGTAACGCTCTGGAGATTCTGAATATTCAGTAATCCCAAGAGAAGTCAGGGCAAACCTGAAACATTCTTCATCGGGTTTTCTCCTGCCTGAGAGATCGGGGGTGCTCATGCCTGAAAAAAAGTGGTCGATATCATTCTTACGAAGCCTTTTTTCTGCTTCTTTTGATTCGGCATCGGTAATAATGCCCATAGGAATGCCCTCTGCTGACAGGGTGTGAAGTGTCTCCTTCACCCCATCATACAGATGTGTTTTGGAGAGTTTGACCTCTTCATAGGTTTTTGATGCCTGATGAAAAAGTTCCTCATCCTCAATACCAAGATCATGCATGTATGCTCTGATATTTTCGACATTTTCATATCCCCGTCCTCCACTGAGAAAATAGCGTAAGAGGGTTGTTGGGTCGCCCTGCTGAATGGTGTCTATTACTGCCTCGCATGAGGCGATTTTTGCTGAATAAAAGTCGTGGAGCGTATTGTCCATATCAAAAAGAATGGCTTCAGGGAATTGGGCTGTCATCTTCCTGTACCTGTTTTGTGAAGAAAGTTTATGGTTCCTCCCCATCCGGCATGTTTTGCTGGTTTCCCGATAAAAACTGCATCTTTGGAATTTCTTTATAGAGCCATCCGGAAAGCAATGGAACAACCCGGGGCATGATGACATAGGTGAGCAGGGAGATGGTAATGGCTGGTGTAATTGCTAATTTTAGAACAAGGGGGAGTGGTTCGATAATCATCCATTCCAGCGGAATCGTCACGCAGAGCAGTGCCAGACAACTGCCCATGTAACAAGTGTCATCTTCCACTTGGGCGGTGGTGCCATGACCCGCGGACCGGGAAGAGAAAACCAGGTCTCAAGGCCTGAGAGAGTAAAACGAGTTGCTGGTTCAGTTGATACAGCATACATTCTCTGAATAATATGTCTATGAGTTTCGCAGGAACGCCAGGATGCCAGATGGGTTTCAGAATCGAAAGTGAAGAGAACTTTGTAATCGTTCCGTCCTTTTTCAGGGCGGATTACACTCACAGAAAGGCTGCCTGGTACCGTTTCGCACTGTTGATAGGTTCAGAAAGAGCCTGTTCAAATAGTTCTTCTTTACCCCGTTGCACCTAATGCACAACCATTCCTGTCACCGGCTGTTCATCTGTTGCGAGAGACGAATCCTTTCGATGAGAAGCTTTCACAATATAGTATTTTTTTGCCCGAAACAGATAGCATTGTAAGGTTACGAAAGTAGAAGAAAATGCACGAACAATTGGGGCTTAAAAAAAGTGAAAAATTAACTGAATTCCTCAAAGGAACCAACTGCTGCCGGAGCGAACTTTTTCAGCTCTTCGAAGAAGTAGGTTCCCATTTCCGGATCAGAATCCTGTATTGACTGATTAATTGTTCTGATAAGCCAGCCACTCAGGTCATTTCCCTGATCGAGGGTATTCATAATCACAACAATTGCTTCGTCAACGTCAATTTTGTTTTTCCATCGGTATCCCATATCAAATCACCTCCGTGTGATATGTGATACTAATCACTCACAATATATAATTATTATCCAGGATTTTCAGGAAGAAAAAACTCAGCCTTACTATTATTGAATATTTTTCTTCAAAAAATGAGTAAGAAATAATCGAGATCATCGAAAAAATGAACAGAATTCTTTAGTAATTAAACTTCAGAAAAATATGCGAGAGGCAGGATTTGAACCTGCGAACGTCTACACGACTAGGCCCTGAACCTAGCACCTTTGACCAACTCGGTAACCCTCGCGCTTCATCTCTATTTGTGCTTTATTCAGATAAACCTGTCCATTCAGACCGCAATTATCGAAAAAATAAAAAAATTGTTCAGGCCTTTTCAGCTTTTTGTTTTTCCTGTTCTCTCAGAATGTGGCGCTGGAGTTTTCCTGATATAGTGCGGGGCAGTTCATCCACAAATTCAATGGCCCGTGGATACTTGTAGGGTGCTGTATTTTTCTTCACAAAGTTTTGGATCTCTTTCACGAGGGAGTCTGATGGGGCAAAGCCGGGATTAAGAACCACAAATGCCTTGACAATAACACCACGAATCGGATCCGGACTGCCGACAACGCCCGCTTCAGCAACTGCGGGATGCTCCATGACAGAGCTTTCAACCTCATAGGGTCCAATACGGTATCCTGAACTCTTAAAGACGTCATCGTCCCGACCAACAAAGAAGTAGTAGCCTTCTTCATCAGTGTATCCCCTGTCGCCAGTGTAATAGAATCCATTATGGAAGGCTGATGTATTAGCTGCATCATCGCCGATATACTCAACGAACATCCCAACCGGACGGGGGTCACACCTGATGGCAATCCTGCCAGGTTCACCCTGTGGGACAGGCTGGCCATCTTCGTCATGAAGTTCGACATGCCAACCCGGAGATGGTTTTCCGATTGAACCGACTTTCGGCGTCATATTCGGGAAGGTTCCAATCATCAGAACCAGTTCAGTCTGTCCGTATCCTTCGTAGAGGGAAAGTCCTGTTCCTTCTTTCCATGCTCGGATTACTTCCGGATTGAGTGCCTCACCCGCACTGACGCAGTGACGTAGCATCGTCAGATCAAATTTGTCTAAATCCGCCATGATTAGCATTCGATAGACTGTTGGTGGTGCACAGAACGTGGAGACCTGATATTTCTCAAGAATTGGAAGAATCTCAGTTGCATTAAATTTCCCACGATAATCATATACCATACAGCAGGCGCCCTGAATCCATGGGCCAAAGAGTTTGCCCCACGAGGACTTTGCCCATCCGGTATCTGATAATGTCAGGTGAACGTCATTACTTTTCAGATCCAGCCAGAATGCCCCGGTAGTGATGTGCCCGATGGGAAGAGCTTGGTTATGGAGCACCATTTTCGGGTCGCCAGTGGTTCCGGATGTGAAGTAGATGACCATCGGATCTGAGGATCTGGTTGGTTCAACTCCTGCAGTTACCAGTTTATTTGAAACAGGCGCCGGATAATCAAGTTCCACCAGATAACTTGCCCATCCATTCAGTTTTCCGTCTGTCACGAGAAGTGATTTCAGTGAGGGACAGTCTTTACAGATTGCATCAATCTTCGAGGAGTTTTCCATATCGGTGATTAGCATCCTGAATTTTGCGGCATTTGCCCGGTATTTCAGATCCTTTGGTGTCAGCATTGTTGGGCATGGGCACCAGACTGCACCTATTTTGATACAGGCAATGACAAAAAACCACCATTCAGGTACCCGGTGGAGCATAATGCCTACCACATCCCCCTTTTTCACCCCATATTTCAGAAGCATATTTGCTGCCTGATTAGATGAATTCATGATCTGGCGGAATGTATAGACTTTCTCATAACCATTCTGGTCCACCCAGATCATGGCTTGCTTCGTTCTATCTTTTTTTGCTAAGGCATCAATGACATCGAATCCGAAGTTAAAGTATTCAGGAACATCTATAGAAAAAGATTCATAGGTTCCGTCATAGTCTGCAAGATTTGGCTGACACTCGTCCTGTGGTTCGCGCAGAGAGAGGAGATTCCTGAGTACATTAAAACCATCCTGCGTAGGGTTCCGGAGGATCGTGGTACAAGCTTTACTGATCCATTCTGAACGTGAAAGACCGTCATGGTCTGAAGTCCTGTCAATCTGACTGGCAAGATCATCATCCATTGTGATCGAATAACGCACCATAGTTACACATTATGGTGCATCATACTTTAAACTAATTATAAAGTGCACCACAAAAAAAGAAAAGGATATTATCTGGTGCTCTCGATTATTCGGAAGAAGCCTTGTCTACAATACTGACTTCACGTTCACGGAGTTCTTTTCGTTTGATTTTCCCGCCTATTGTCTTAGGAAGTTCATCAACAAATTCAATGAGTCGGGGATATTTGTATGGTGCAGTTGCTTTTTTGACATAGTTTTGTATTTCTTTGACTAAAGCATCAGATGGTTCAAAACCGCTGTTAAGAACGATGAATGCCTTAACGACCATGCCCCGGATACGATCCGGTGAACCAACTACTGCTGATTCCTGTACTGCCGGATGTTCGAGAAGTGCACTTTCTACCTCAAACGGACCAATACGATATCCAGAGCTTTTAATGACATCGTCATCTCTTCCTACAAACCAGTAATAGCCATCATCATCCCGATATGCTTTATCTCCGGTATAATAAAATCCATTCTGGAACGATTTCGCGTTTGCCTCATCGTCATTAATATATTCAACTAATAGTCCGACTGGACGGGGTTTTAATGAAACGGCAATACGTCCCTCTTCGAAATTTTTAACGTTCTTTCCCTTATCATCCTGGAGTTCAATATGCCATCCGGGTGATGGTTTTCCCATAGAGCCCGGCTTATTTTCTATGCAGGTAAATGAAGCAATCGCACAGCAGGTTTCTGTCTGTCCGTATCCCTCGTAGATAGTTAGACCAGTCCCTTCCTTCCAGACTTTGATAACTTCTGGATTGAGTGGTTCTCCGGCACTGGTGCAGTGGCGAAGCTGAGTAAAATCAAACCGTGAAAGGTCGGCAAGAATTAACATCCGGTAGACAGTCGGAGGGCAGCAGAACGTGGTGACTTCATATTTTTCAATCAGTGGGAGAAGTTCAGTTGCCTTGAATCGTCCACGGATATCAAAAATTAACTGACAGGATCCGGCAATCCACTGACCGAAAATTTTCCCCCATGCACACTTCGCCCATCCGGTGTCTGAATAGGTAAAATGAAGATCTTTCTCTGTTACATCCTGCCAGAGTTCAGCTGTCACTTTATGTCCAAGCGGATACCCCATATTATGAAGTGCCATCTTTGCTTTGCCGGTTGTACCTGACGTGAAATAGACTAACATTGGATCGGTTGCTTTTGTCCGTGCCGGCATACTTACTGAGTGATGGGAGACCGGTGCAGGGTAGAGCAGTTCATACTGGAAACTGGACCAACCTTCACGTTCACCATCGACTACCATCCGGGAGGCAAGTGAAGGACATTCATCGCAGATCTCTTCAATCTTTTCAGAGTTCTCAATGTCAGTAATGATCATCTTGAACCTCCCGTCGTTGATACGGTACTGAAGATCCTTTGCTGTCAGAAGCGTTGGTGATGGACAGATAACAGCACCTAGTTTAATGAGAGCGATAACAAATATCCACCATTCAGGCACGCGATGCAGCATCAGCATAACACGATCTCCCTTGTTAATACCATATTTGAGGAGAATATTTGCTGCCTGATTGGAGGACTTCATAAGATCCCGGAATGTGTATTTCTTCTCGTCACCATCCTGGTTTGTCCAGATCATCGCAAGTTTGTTTCTGTCTTTGTGTGCCCATTCGTCAATGACATCGTATCCGAAGTTAAAATATTCCGGAACATCTATCCGGTAGTTGGCAAAAGTGTCATCATAGTCTGTCATATTGAAGGGAATATCCTTTGAACTCAAAGGAATTTCACAACTTTTGTCTGTTCCGTCCTGTGCCCGTGTTATCTCAGATTCTGGAATTCGCCACAGACGACCGATTTTCACTCCATTCATCGTACCTTCACGAAGCCAGGCATGAACGGTCCGCGTCTCCACTTTCAGCTCGTCTGCCACCTCCTGAGGTGTTAGGTACATTTCTTTTTCAGTACTCATACCCTAAAATTGTGAATTTAAAGTATTTTATTGTTTTTTAATGTTGTTTTGTGTTAGATTAATGACTGTTGGCCGGTATTTTGACAAAAATATTCCAAATAGTAAATTCCGAAGAATTTACATGATCATGTTCTTGTAGGGGTATAACAGGGGTATCCTTATGATTTAAAGGAGCATATATACTAGATAATGGATGACGAAAAATATGCCTCGCTAAAGATTGAAAATATTGTTGCGTCAGGCAGTATTGCACATTCACTTGATCTTGAGGACCTCTCTGAAAAGATAGATGGTTGCGAGCTGAATAAAAAACGTTTTCCGGGTGCTGTCTATCGCCTTGAGAAACCAAAAATGGCAGCACTTATTTTTTCATCCGGAAAAGTCGTTTTAACCGGGCTGCAAAGTCATGAGGGTCTTGAAATCGGGCAGGAAAAGATTCTCAAGCAGCTGAAAGAAAATGGTGCTGAGATTCTGGAAAATCCCGATGTCAAGGTCACAAATATTGTCTGTTCTTATGATATGGGACGGAAAATTAACCTGAACCGTGTTGTTATCACGCTCAATCTGGAGAATATCGAGTACGAACCTGAACAGTTTCCGGGTCTGGTGTACCGCATTGAGAAACCAAAAATTGTTGCGCTCCTTTTCTCATCAGGGAAAATCATTCTTACTGGTGGGAAAAATCTTGATGACATCAAGGCAGGTCTTGATGTCCTCGAGAAGAAACTGGAAAATATTCTCTAACTTTTTTTTTCATTGCCAGAAACGGTGCGTTTTGATATAAGACCGTTCAGCTTTCAGAATCTCTTTGTAGAATTCGTCGCCTTCTGCCATTTTTGCAAGAATACGTGATGCGGTTTCCGGTCCAACGCCACGTGCAGCCAAAGCACGGACAGCTTTTTTCCCTCCGGAAAGAACAATATTTGCATTTCTGAGAAGTTTCATCTCGACAGCACGGTCTTCTTCTGACTTGTTCTTTTTCTTTGTTACACGGATTAGATCATCTTCCCAGGGTTTGAGTGCCGCGATGAGTTTTGCACCACAGAGTGGACAGATTGGTTCGTCATCTACCCGTGCAACGGTTCGTTTCGACTTCCATTTTCGGCAATTCATACAAAACAATAGCACATGGTCCTGTTCGAGCCGGTTTTTTATCGCCCGGAGGACTGCCTGATCGACACCTGGCGGTGCTACGAGGTCATGAGACGAGGACAGACCTGCATTCCCCAGAGGACTGAGTGGACCAAGTGAAATCTGTGTTTCTCCTGAACGAATTGATCTAATAATGTTCTGTGCCGCGTTGACATCCATACTCTCAGAGAAAAGCTCACGATATACTTCATCCTGTAGAACGGTTCCTTCAAACAGATTCAACATTCGGTGAATACTAATTTTTTCAAAGTCCGCATCGGCATCAATGGCACCAAATTTTCTGGCAACCTGAATCAAACGCCACTTAAACAGTGAAGTCCGTTTCAGAGCAATCTGAAGAATGCCGGGGATATAATCCGGGTCGAGGGTTTCCAGGACTTCCAGCACATCAGCACTACGTACGTCGGAGGGCAGTCTGAAGAGAATCCGATAGGCACCGACCTCGATACCAACAGACGTTCCAAACCGTGCGGATAGCAGAATTGAAATAACTCGTGCTAATGCTTCGTTTGCCTGATGACCTCCGCAGACATTCAGGATAACCCCTTCTTTAAAATATTCGAGAATAAGATGTTGGTCCGTAGGAAGGAGATGGTTCCCGTGATCCATCGCTCCAAACATTTCATGAATGACCTTCAGGCACCTGCCGTCATGGGCATAGTCCTGAATCTCACGTGTTCTCCGTATTTTCCCCACCTCCTGTGCGACGGCAAAGGGTACCGGAATTTGCTCCCCTTCCCATGACGGGAGTTCTCCTTTGAGGCGTCTGGCCGGCTCGACGAGAATCTTTCCTTCTTCGATACTGAGAACTTCCCAGACCTGACCTTTGGCAATAAATGCTGCACCGGTATGAAGCCAGGTCACCACAAATGATTGATCCAGCGACCCAACCGCCCGGCGGGTGGTGATATCGATGATCAAAAGACTTCGTTCGTCATGAATCATAGAGAGGTTGGTGTTCATGTACATCCGGGTTCTCCCGGTGCGACAAACCATACCCTGATCAATGCGTACAAGACGGTGCACCGTGAGTTGGTCGGCAACCCGCTGTATGAGTTCATCATCATCACAGAAGCAATACGACCGGGAGACAATGCTGTTCAGTTTTGGAAAAGAGATCTCTCCATATTCTGCAACAATCGCGGCAATCTGGTTTGCCAGAACGTCTGTAGCGCCTCGTGGCACGAGCAGATTCTCACATTCATTAGCCTTTGCTTTCCGGGAGATGACCATCGATTCCAGCAGATCGTCAAAGCCGGTCGTGAGAATTGTCCCGCGGGAAACCGTATCAAGG
>Ga0208902_1000556_pt1 | contig 19141 bp, 8 predicted proteins | sample AntAceMetag02UKH_FD_184767 | JGI IMG/M metagenome (GOLD analysis project Ga0208902, IMG submission 184767) | Saline lake microbial communities from Ace Lake, Antarctica - Antarctic Ace Lake Metagenome 02UKH (SPAdes) (version 2) | ecosystem: Environmental > Aquatic > Non-marine Saline and Alkaline...
ATTGTGTCATATAATAGGGCAACTGATTATCGTCTATACTCGTAATGACCATTTTAGAATAATCATCAATTGAAGATTGGATCTCGTTTTGAGTTACGGGTTCATTCTTAAGTTTATTGATCTGATCTTGCAAAACTGCGACCAATTCATCTTTTTTATCAACCGAAGTCTGGCTTGTGAGACGGAAGAAACCATAACCTTCCCCACTGTTATATCGTGCGTATCCATAGTAAGCAAGATCGTTAGTACCGCGCACCGCTTTATGAATCCTACCGCGTGAGCCATTCAATATTGCCATGATCACCTTCATCGTCCAGTGATCGATATTGTCATTATCTCGCGGTGGAGCAACACAGTTGAGATCAATATTTACTGGTTCAAAATCATACTCTTGCACAAATGTATCTTCAATGTCGGGAACAATCAGAGGAGATTCTGTCCCCGAGATCTCTCCTTTTGGAAGATGGTTGTAAAATTCATTTGCATATGCTTCTGCTTCACTAATAGTAAGATCGCCAAAGAATGTCACGATTGCTTTTGATGCTTTGAAATAATTGTCATGAATGTTCTCTATATCCTGCTGATCAAGAACCTTAATGATCTCAAGTTTTTTTAAATCTGAAACACCAGCCGGCTGTCCGGAATAGAGTTTTTCACTGCGGAATTCATTATGAATAGATGAAGCATTACTCAGAGATCGCTGGTATCGCGCGTTTGCACGTTCCTTTGCGAGTATGATCTCCTGTATGGGAAAGCTCGGATTGTTAAAGGCATCAATAATGATCTCCTGAAGTCTTGGAAAATCGTCTTTCAGGCATTTAAAATCGAGATATGTTCCATCATTGCTCATCGAAATATCCAGATCAATTGCATGATCTTCCTTCCACTCTGTAAGATCGAGCGAATCAAATTTTTTTGAGCCCTTGAGCATAAGGTTTGCCATAAAAGAGATAGTGCCAACAGTTTCTACAGTCTCATAATCCTCACTGATGGGAAGGTACAACACTCCGCTGATTATCGGTTTTTCAGTATTCTTTTTATAGATTAGAGTAAGATTTTTAGAAATTTGAATCTTTTGCGGCTGTATTTTTTCAGCCAGGAGTTCATCTTTCTGCTCGAGCATTTCTTTAGTACCCTTAGGTAGTGCATAGAAGATGACACGATTTTTGGGAACGAGATATTCTTTGATGCAGTTCATAACATCCTTCGCAGTGATCTGCTCAAATGCATTGATAAAGAGCTCATCAGAATCCGGTATACCGAACATCATAAGATTCCATCCGATACTATTGCAATCTTCATCAACTCCCGGGGTACTCAAAAGCTGATTTGCCTTATATTTTGAAATAAGATTTTTAATATCTTTATCTTCGATCCCCACGTTGCTATACCAATCGATCTCCTCATCAATGATAGAGACGATTTCTTTCACCTTGGAAGGATCTTTTGCTTCAAAAGCAATAGTGATCGATCCCTCGGGCATCTGCATTGAAACATTCGTATAGGCATATATGTAGTTCACCAATTGAAGCTCTTCGACTAGTTTATATTTAATAGGAGATTGCCTTTTCCAAAATAAAATATCGAGTGCTGCTATCAATTTGGGATACTGCTCAAAATCTGCGGCAGGAAGTATCTTTGTAATTATAACTGTGGGTTGTTGTATCTGGAACTCTTCCATATATTCGACAGTTCCACTCCGTTGATTCTGAGGGGGAAGATAGACCGGATCAAGCTGTCCCCTTTCAAGTTCATTAAAGGTTTCCTCTACTTTTGTAAGCATTTCCTCTGCATTCAAATCACCAGCCACAACAAATATCATATTGTTGGGTACATATCTTTTATGATAATAATCTGCAAGCTCGTCTCTGGTAATAGTTTTATATAATTCCGTATAACCAATGACCGGATATTTTCTATTTGAAGTTGGAAAGATAAGCTCATTGTTTTTTTGATATACTTTTGATCGAGGTGGTGTTGAGCGCATCACGATCTCCTTGAGGATGACCTGCTTTTCACGGGCAACTTCTGTCGAATCAAAGGCGCAAGCATGCATCTGCTGGAACAATATTTCCAACGCTTTATCTGCATATTGTTTATCAACAGTAATGTGAAAAGCAGTAGCATCAGTTGTTGTATATGCATTAACGAGTGCCCCCATCTCCTGTGCCATTGCTTCATATTCAGCTTCAGTATGAAAGGTGGTTGAGCCGCCAGCAACTACATGTTCCAGATAATGAGAAATACCTGCTCCCAGATATTCCCCCTCATTAACAGAGCCGGTTTTTACAAAACAATAGAAACCAATCGAATTATTATTATGATTCTCTTTCACAGCGATCTGCATGCCATTGGAGAGGGTCTTGTATAGAATGTTGTTCCCAAAAACAGAAGAACAAATACTTAGTAAAATTATCAAAATAAAAGTGAATATCATTTGCTTCTTCATTATTATTTTATCTCCCTGAAAATTTAATTTTATTAAATATAATTTCGTGGCACGAGATTACTTGTAAAGTTTTATAATAAAAGCTACAATAAAATTCATAAGAACATTATGTTTTATGTCAATTTGGGTAAAACAAATTATACGATAAAATAAATTTTTGCAAAAATTGACATTCTTCATTATATTTTAATTTATTCCATTAATTGGAGGTACCCATGAAAAAGTACTTTGTATTAGGTTTTTTAGTTTTAATGTTACTGTTTGCATTAGCAGGATGCAATTTATTCAATTCAAGCAAGGATAATTCTAAAAATATGGATAACCTTGTTGCTGATCCTGAATTTCAATTTAATACAACCCGTTCTGTAGAACTGAACATAACTTCCATCGATAAATACGGATTCTTCTATCCTTATGGACATTTTGAAATATGGAAAGACGATCCGGCAAATGGAGGTACAAAAAGGGTTATTTCTATCAGAACTGACGAGAATGCTCAATTTATAAAGACCCTTTCACTACCAACATATTATGGATCAATTTTCCTGAAATCCGGAACGATCGTCCAGAAACTCTGGGTCAATATCGCGAACTCAACCGAAGGTTCGATCCTCGATACATTTGTATGCATTGCTCCTGTATATCCAGAAATAAAAGGTCTCAAGTTTGATCCTCAGACTGCCAGCAATGATGGATATGTTTTCACTCTTGAGAATATGGAAGACAACTGTAATGGCACCACTACAATTACAGTCAGGGTGTGTAACAACAACAACAGGGGATTAAGTAATGTTGCAATAAGCTTACCTCCGGGAGTCATTCCCTCTCAACCTACAAATGGTTCTACTTATCAAGGTGATGAGAATAGTTATAATGTGGAAAACCCAACGAATAATCCCTATTACAGCATCAAATTCGAGACTATTGGTGAAGGTGTAAAGAACGGACAGTGTGATGTATTCCGTTACATTATACCAACTGATGATGCAGAAGCAATGACTGAGATTACAATTCGGGCTAAAGCAGCTCAAATTATTGGAGAAGTAACTCTTGATGTTGATTATACGGGTACTTGCAATGACAGTGATGGAGATGGTGTAACTGATGATTGGGATGATTATCCCGACGATCCTGACAGAGCATTCAACCGATATACTCCAGCCGAAGGTCAGTATGGCACTTTTATGTGGGAAGATCTTTGGCCCAATAAAGGTGATTATGATATGAATGACCTCGTCATGGATTATAATGTCATTGAAGTAACTAATGCTGATCATGAAATTGTCGATGTAATCAATAATTTCTATCTTCGAGCAGCAGGTGCAGGTTTCTTAAACAATGGTTTTGCAATTCAGTATCCATCCTACTGGGAGGTGACTGACATAGCTGCTGATGGCCTTAATATGGCAGAAATTGAAGCCGATAACAGAACTGTTATTTTCTTTCAAAATCATCGTCAGGTATTTGAAGTAAGCGGTGACGACTGGATAAATACCTATCCAACCTATCCATTCATTCCAACTGTCACATGGTCAGTAAAGCTCTCAATGACCGAAACATCAAAAGCAAAGGTTGTTCTTCCACCTTGGTATCTAGCTCCTTTTAATCCATTCCTACTTGCGAACGGAGTCCGAAGCCACGAGATACATCTTCCTGATTATCCCTATACTTACGAGATGAATACCGCCCTTCTGGATACTGGGGATGATGCAACAGACCCGAGTTCAGGTATCTATTTCCGAACTGCAAATTATCTCCCATGGGCTATCCTTATCGCAGAAAGCTGTGATTATGCTATTGAGATGACACAGATTTCAGATGCTTTTAATTACTTCGTTGAATGGGTACAAAGCGATGGAACCCAAAAGCAGGACTGGTACCTTGACCTTCCGGGATATCAAAATGAAGATCTTATCTATCAAGTTCCTGCAAAATAGCACATAAATCCATTCTAAAAATTTTATTTAAAAAAGTTAGAAACTGATGAATCGGTTAATGTATTTTCTTGGGATTTCTAACATATTTTTAATCAAACATTTTTTACAGTATGCTTATACATTATTTGAAAGAAATCAGGAAATCGAATATAAAATTAACTTGAAAGAAAAAAAGCCTATCCGATAAGGGATAAGCTTTTTGTATATAAGTTTGAAATATGGATTAGTGTTTAGGTGGGAAATAAATATAATTATTATCCCGATAACCTGGGCTTGTATTTGAATACCAGTCATCATAACCATAACCTTCATCATGTACCCAATCAGCAAAATGTAGAAACGCCCAAGTAATCTGATACGTTTCCAGCGGATACACTGTCGCTTCTGTAACATTTACCACCCAGGGAAGATTATTACCTGTTCTGAAATAGAATCCAGTTGCTGGAACTGAAGCATCATCTCCTGTATCAAATAGCAGTGTATTCATTTCCGAGGTAGGTGGATAATCTGCCAAGTGAATTTCATGAGATCTTGTGTTATTTACAAAAATAAATGGATTGTAGGGAGGGAAATTCCATGGATCCGTTTGTCTCTGCAAATCCTTTGATTCACTTATTGGGATTGTAACTTCCCATTGGACTGTCGGAACGATCATTCCTTCATCGGTAGTATTTATCCAGTCAGAGCCAGAAACACCAAAAATCGTACGTTGATTATTGAAAAATCTCACTACATTATCATTATTTTCCACAGTTGCTAAATTAAATGTGGGATCATCAGGATCACCCAAGTCGTAATTGTCCGGGAATTTGATTGCAAACCCCAAAGTATAACCAGCACCGGATGCTCTTAAATTAAAATTTATACTGTCTTCTACAATTTCATCATCTGCATTAGTTATTTCGCAAATTTGGTAATTCAGGACAAGGTCATTCATATCATAGTCACCTGTATATGGCCACAGGTCTTCATATAGTAAAGTTGAGAATTCAGTTGCCGAAGGAGTGAAACTTTGGAACGCTCTGTCAGGATCATACGGGTAGGCATCATCTACATCCGGAACCCCATCTCCATCTGTATCTATTGGTCCCGGTATTTCACCTTGATAATAAAAATCCCAATCCTTTATATCAATAATAGGAGAAGGCAGACGGAGAAATGAGCAATTTGGAATTGTGGGATCAACGACAAACCACTTTTCTTTGTGGGAAGCTAAATACAAAATTCCATTTGGATGTCCGGCTAAAGATTCTATGTCTTTTTCACCAGTAGTAATAATATGTGTTATCGCATGAGAAGTCATGTCGAGTCTCCATACTTGGCCCTCATAACCCCTACGAGATGGATTTACTCCTTGTTTGCAGACAAAATATACAACATCCGATATACAAGTTAATCCAGTTATTTCTGGATCATCTCCGGGTTTTGATGGAAAAGAAATTGTAAAAGCAGCACTATAACTTGCATCTGTAATATCAATTTTGTATAATGTTTTATTTTTTTTCCCAAATCCATATAGAAATCCATCGATCATCTCTAACGAATTCAATTCGGGATCACCGGTTTGAAGGCCATCCATCATTCCGATTGGTATAGCGTCCACATCAGTAAGAGGATCTTGGTCAATTTGGCTAGGAAGAATTTTATATAAGTATTTATCCTTCAGGTTATAAAAATACATAACACCGTCATCGCCTATTGTAAATGCTTTAACATCCATATCACTAGGTTTGGAGGTGAGGTTTATATGACCTTCATTATATTCTCCCTGGTTATCTCCGGCAAGATAATAGTAATGCAGTTGTTCATCATGATGCTTTACAAACCACATAGTCATAAACGGGAAGTCATCGAGATTATTTCTATTTCCCGGAGAGGATTTAGGATTGTAATGATAATACGGAAAAACTCCATTCACTTCTGCTTCCCCATTTCCGATTACCTCAACTGGGAAACTTCTCACAAACCCTACTCCAGATTGAATCCAGATGGAATCTAAATAGGTTGGTAAGGAGATGGTTGCTTCATAAATACCATTTTCGTTCGTTGAAGCAGTAAGTATCTTTCGAAAATTCCCTGCTAAAGTGGAATCCGAAAGGTCGTCTTTATAAATGCTGAAAGTTGCATTTGGAACGGGAATATTCTGTAAATCGACCGAATTTAAAATAACTAAAACTTTATTAGTTGTATTAAACTGGAATTCAGGATCTGCCACAAGATCATCCATGTCAGAGTGTGAATTTCCTGTATCGGTGATATCACAACTTGAGAAAAATGAAATAGTAATTACTACGATTATTATAAAAAATAGATATTTTTTCATGATGCTCCTTTATATATATATTTCAACATATCTGTTTAATTACCTACCCATTAAGTATTGTCAAGAAAAACAGATGCTACCTTTTATTTTATTTCATAAGAATGATACATTCCCAGTTTGAATTGAATCTAAAAAAGCCACGCTCATCACGTGGCTTTTTTAGTTTGTATAATTATCGTAATTACTTCATGTATATCATTTTGCTGGTCACATTGTATGTTCCGCTCTGAACTTTATAGAAGTATACCCCGGAACTTACTGCATTGCCAAGGAAGTCAGTTCCATCCCAGGTAAAGGAATTCTGCATCGGGTCGAGTTGAGTTTCTGCAACAAGCTGCCCGATCACATTATAAACTTTTATTGTAGTATTTGAAATACATCCCGCTGGTCTTGAAAATTGAATTGTAGTTTTTTGTGAAAAAGGATTTGGAATATTCTGAGTAAAGATCGAATTAGAGATATTTGGCTCATCATCGACTGAAACAACAGAATTCAAACCACCTGAGTAACATTTAAGGCTACCATTACGACCGCCAACGACCATTTCCATACTTCCGTCTCCCACGATATCTGGGATCGAAGCTATTGCATCTACGGGTGTTCCAAAATTAGTAGAATGCAATTCGGATCCATCTACTCCATTAAGAAAATAAGCATAATTGTTTGAGTAAAGAGTTCCAACAACCAAATCATTAATTCCATCTCCGCTTACATCTCCAATTCTTGATGCATTCCATGGCTGATCAGCAACAGAATGGTACCATATTATACTACCGGTATATCCATTAATTACTTGTATATTGCTATTAGTACTGTGCGCAACAGCAATATCAGAATAGCCATCTCCATTTACATCATCTAATTTAATTAATTGAAGCATGATTGCTGAACCGACACTACCGCCATATATCTGTGCTCCATTTGTTGCATCAAGGATATAATAATGCCCGCTGAAATCACCAATAATTACATCACTAACTCCATCACTGTTGACATCATCTACTTGTTCCAAAGCCCAAACTGAAGTAGCGGTTGTTGTATATGTCCAATTTGTACCACCTGTTGCTCCATTAATACCATAAGCATAGCCAATGGATTCATCTTCATTCGAAGCACCAGCTAACACATCAGGTTGTCCGTCACCAGTGTAATCTTCAATACCTATTACGGAGAAAACGGGTCCTCCTAAAGGACGTTCCCAAATTGATAATCCTGTTAAGCCATCTAGACAATATACTCTTTTTGGACCAATATCAACTGCATCATCACCTGTTGCAGCTAAAACATCAATATATCCATCACCATTATAGTCAAATTTGCAATTCACCTGGTAAACCCAGCCACCATCACCATATTCGTGTGTATCATGAATCCAGATACTTGTGCCATCTTTTCCTGAAATTGCTCTGATACTGCGGTCAGCACCGGCAGTTCCAACAATCACATCCTGATAACCATCTCCATTGATATCTTCAATAATATCCAGACCTCTGTGAGAAAAGACATAGCCTGAGTAAATTTCAAAATCCCAGAGAACATCAGCAAGCCCTGATGAATTTCCATTAAAACAACGAACATAATTATCTTCCGAGCAAACGATAACATCATCAACTCCATCTCCATTAATATCAGAAATATAATCAATAGCTTTGGGACTGTTATCCCAACTTGTGGATATAGAGTAATACCAGAGCTGATCTCCAATCGGATAATCGATATTATTTCCTTCGCCTGCAACAGATACTTGTGAGGTTGGTTGAGCAGGATCATTGCTGTCAATATATACAATTTCGGAGTAATTTATTCCTGCTGCAGGTGAGAACCACACACCGATCTCGGTTGTTTGGAGTGGATAAAGATTAATAGGAAAAGTGGCGGATTCATCAACCCAGAAATGAGCGGGGTTACTTGTATAAATATCGCTTATAGAAAGCAAGGCATCTCCAATATTTTCTATTTCGATATACCATCGGCTAGAAGAATTTGCTCTTAATGTGCCATAGTTGTGAGTGTCATTCATGACATGGATACTCGGCCCGGCATTAACTGCATCTCCAGTCATAGTAATATCCACTTCAGGTGAAAGGGGGTCGTTTGAAAAAACTGTGGCAATACAATTCAATGAACCGGCTTCAGCAGGTAAATATGTAAAAGGAATAACTACATTATCACCAGGAAGGATCGTTACGGGAAGAGCCAAATCATATGATACATCAGATGCATTTGTGCCTGTAATTGTAATATCTGTCACCTCTAGATTCCCGGTGCCTGCATTGTAAACATAACAATTCCACGAAGCAGAATCACCGACAGTTACTGTTCCAAAAGGATAATTAGTATTAGGAATATTGATCACAGGAGTACCAGCACCACCAAGGTCGACTTTATAGAGCCAATCCTGATCGTATCCGGAACCATTATCACAGTACCAGAGATACTGACCGTCATAGACTACGCCAGCAGGATCAGAATGTTCTGAAGGGTGTGTTTCTAAAAGAGTTCCATTTACATCTATTTTATAGAGGGCATCTCCCCAGTAGTCTACCATCCAGAGATTACCATTCTCCATACAAAAATCCCAGGGTTGGTTATCTGGAGCTGCAAATTGTGTTAATATATTTCCAAGATTATCAACTTTGTATATTTGACCATCTGGATCATGATAAGCAGCAACCCAGAAATCACCACTATCATAAGCAATGCCGGACATATAATGTACTGGAAGATTAAATTGTGAAATTAAGTTACCGCTCATATCAAGTTGCATAGCAACAGCTGGAATTGAACTACTTCCAGGATGGTCAGTTGTCCAGAGATATGAGCCATCATAGGAGAGACCAAAAGCATCTTCTTGGGGTCCTGTAAACAAGAGTGAATAGTTTCCATTACTTGGGTCAATCTGGTAGACTTCATCGCCGTCTGCTCCATAGATTCCACAGTAAAGATATGTCCCGTCATAGGCAAGTCCAGAAGCACCTTCTGGGATAGGATAAGTTGCAACAATTGTCCATTCCCTTTCAGCAAGAAGAGCAAGTGGAATTAAGAGAAAAATTAAACTTACAAAAAATAATCTTTTCATTTTTGTAAACTCCTTTTTGTTTATAGCCAACTAAAATTTTGTTAAAAAAATTTTGTCAAATTAAACTCTATTTATCTGAGTGGGGAATAAAAAAAAGCACCCATGCCGAAACATGGATGCTTTTATGAATATTTTAGGATAAGTCAGAATTAATACATTCCGCCCATACCACCCATACCACCGCCTGGAGGCATAGCTGGTACATTACCTTCCTTTCCCGGAAGATCTGCAACAATACATTCTGTTGTTAAGAACAATCCGGCGATACTGCACGCATTCTGAACTGCGGAACGTGTCACCTTAGCAGGATCGATCACGCCATCAGCCATAAGATCGGAATATACGCATGTTGCTGCATTGAAGCCAATCTTTGAATCTTTTTCATTATGAAGCTTTTCAACGACCACATCACCGGCGAATCCGGCATTCTTTGCGATCTGGTATGCAGGTTTTTCGAGTGCTTTCTTCAGAATTTCTGCACCGATCTTTTCTTCAGCTTCGAGTTTAAGCTTATCAATTGCTTTAGCAGAGTGAAGCAATGCACATCCACCACCGATAACAATGCCTTCTTCGACAGCAGCACGAGTTGCTTGAAGTGCATCATCGACACGATGTTTCTTTTCTTTCATCTCGGTTTCTGTAGCAGCGCCGATATTCAGCACAGCAACTCCACCGGAAAGTTTTGCCAGACGCTCCTGAAGTTTTTCTTTGTCATAATCAGAAGTAGTGCTTTCTATTTGCTGTTTGATCTGTTTGATACGACCTTGAAGGTCTTTTTCTGCACCTTTTCCCTCACGAATTGTCGTGTTTTCCTTATCAATAATGATCTTCTTTGCAATTCCAAGATCGTGAAGTTTAGTATTCTCAAGTTTAAGTCCGACCTCTTCGGAGATTACTGTTCCACCAGTAAGGATTGCGACATCCTGCAACATCTCTTTTCTGCGATCACCAAAACCGGGAGCTTTGACAGCGCAGACATTTATTGTGCCGCGAAGTTTGTTCACAACCAAAGTTGCAAGCGCTTCACCTTCAATATCTTCAGCGATGATCAAGAGAGGTTTTCCTGCCTGTGAAACTTCCTGAAGAATGGGAAGAAGGTCTTTCATAACAGAAACTTTTTTATCAAGAAGAAGGAGATATGCATTTTCCAGTTCTGCGACCATTTTATCAGTATCGGTCACAAAATAAGGGGAAAGATATCCTCTATCGAACTGCATACCTTCCACTTGCTCAAGGTAGGTCTTCATAGTTTTGGATTCTTCAACATTGATAACACCCTCATTTCCAACCAGTTCCATCGCTTGAGCTATAAGCTCTCCAATTTCCGGATCATTATTTGCAGAAATTGTCGCGATCTGCTCGATCTCCTCTGAGGTTTTGATCGGTTTACTCATTTTAGCAATTTCATCGACTATGATTTCAGAAGCTTTGGAAAGTCCACGCTTCATGAACATAGGATTCACACCTGCAGTCACGTGTTTGAAACCTTCATGAATAATTGCTTGAGCTAACAGTGTTGCTGTAGTTGTACCGTCACCTGCAACTTCATGAGTTTTTGTAGCCACCTCTTTGACCATCTGTGCACCCATGTTCTCATACTTATCTTCGAGTTCGATTTCTTTTGCAATGGTCACTCCGTCATTAGTGATGGTGGGTGAACCAAAGCTCTTATCGAGAACAACATTTCTACCACGCGGTCCGAGAGTTATTATTACTGCGTTTGCAAGTAAGTCCACACCACGCTTAAGATTCTCTCTAGCTTGATGTCCAAATTCCAATTGTTTAGCCATTTTGCCTCCTGTCTTTATTTTTTGTATTCATTAATTTATTTTCGCTTTATGGCAATTTCGCTGTCTTTCATGTCAACAAAAAGCTTTTTATGCTTTTCGGAGGTTGTACCCTCTTCAATATTATAATCTTTCAGAAGCTCTAAGGCAACTTTATTTTCAATTTCTTTTTGAATAATTCTCTTGAGCGGTCGTGCACCATATTGTGGATCATAACCGTGCTGCAGAATAAATTCTTTTGCTTTTTTGGAAAACTCTATCTCAAATCCTCTCGAAGCCATTCGTTTCTTCAGATCATCAAGCTGTATCTCCATGATCTCTTTCATGTCTTCGTGAGAAAGTTTGTGGAAAATGATTATCTCATCCAACCTATTGAGAAATTCCGGTCTGAAGTTTGCTTGCAGCGCTTTCATTATAACAGACCGGGAAATTTCTTCTTTTGAGTCAGTAGCAAAGATTTCCTGTGACGCAATATTAGATGTCATGATAATCACAGTATTTGTGAAATCGACAGTGCGTCCCTGTCCATCGGTAAGACGTCCATCTTCCATGATCTGCAAAAGAATGTTGAACACATCCGGGTGTGCTTTCTCGATCTCATCAAAGAGGATTACACAGTAAGGACGCCTTCTAACTGCCTCAGTAAGCTGTCCGCCTTCTTCGTAACCCACATACCCGGGAGGAGCACCTAAAAGTTTTGATACTGTATGGCGTTCCATATATTCGGACATATCGAGCCGTATCATTGCCTTTTCTGTATCAAATAAAATCTGAGAGAGCGTTTTTGCAAGTTCTGTTTTTCCCACGCCTGTAGGACCAAGAAACATAAAAGTTCCAATAGGACGACCTTCCGGGCTGATACCTGCGCGGTTTCGTCGAATCGCATTCGAGATTGCCACAATGGCTTCATCCTGCCCGACAACGCGCTTGTGCAGATCTTTTTCCATTTCAATAAGTCGGGCTGCCTCGCTCTCCAGCATCTTGGAAATCGGGATATGCGTCCATTTGGATACTATCTCTGCAATATCACTTTCATCAATTTCTTCTTTAAGGATTTTCTGATCTTTCTGAAGGTCTTCTAAGTCCTTATTTTTCTTCTGAAGTTCTTCATTGAGTTTGCTTAGAGTGCCGTATTTAAGCTCAGACGCTTTTGTCAGATCGGCATTTCGTTCAGCTCGTTCCATCTCGGTTTTTGTCTGAGCAATTCTCTCTTTGATCTCACTGATCGCGCTTATAAGTTCCTTTTCGCGAGTCCAATGTGTACGAATATGATTTGCTTTTTCCTGTAATTCTTTCAGCCGTGATTCGATCTCTTTTTTACGAGCGATCGATTTCTCATCCTTTTCTTTTCCGAGAGAATGTTTTTCAATCTCGAGCTGACGAATTTTTCGCTCGATTTCATCAAGTTCGGTGGGAAGACTGTCAATCTGCATACGGATATGGGCACATGCTTCATCAATAAGATCGATTGCTTTATCAGGTAGAAATCTATCTGCGATGTATCTTTCAGAAAGCGTTGCAGCAGCAATGATAGCAGAATCTTTTATCCTTACACCATGATGGATCTCATATTTTTCTTTTATACCTCGAAGGATAGAGATCGTATCATTTATATCGGGTTCATACACCATGATCGGCTGAAAACGGCGCTCCAGTGCAGCATCTTTTTCGATATATTTTCTGTATTCATTAATCGTCGTTGCACCGATACAATGAAGTTCTCCACGAGCTAACGCCGGTTTGAGCATATTTGATGCATCGATCGCACCCTCTGCTGCTCCTGCCCCAACCACCGTATGAAGCTCATCAATAAAAAGTACAACCTGTCCCTGTGCTGATTCAACTTCTTTGAGAACAGCTTTCAGTCTATCTTCAAACTCACCTCGAAATTTAGCTCCTGCAAGCAAAGCACCCATATCAAGTTCAACAACATCTTTTCCTTTCAGATTTTCCGGGACATCATTTTCGACTACCCGCCGTGCAAGACCTTCCACTATCGCAGTCTTGCCTACGCCTGCTTCACCGATGAGCACAGGATTGTTCTTTCTTCGCCTGGAAAGTATTTGCATAACTGAACGTATCTCGTCATCACGACCAATAACAGGATCAAGTTTTCCTTTTCGGGCCAGATCTGTTATATTTCGTGAATATTTCTCCAATGCCTGGTATTTTGCTTCGGGATTTTGGTCGGTAATTCGCTGATTTCCACGAATATCTTTGAGGATCTGCATAACATCTTTTTCTGTGATGCCGAATTGTTTGAACAGACCACTCAGTTCATTTTTATCTCTCAGCATTGCCAGGAATATATGCTCTGTGCTGAGGTAATCATCATTCAGTCTATCAGCTTCCTTTTGAGCTGTGTTAAATATTCTGCTCAATTCTGACGATAAATAGGGCTGCTGAGTACTGCCCGAAACTGATGGTTTGTTCTGTAATATTTTTTCGAGTGCATTGTAAAACTGGTCTTTATTTACCTCTAATTTATTTAATATTGAAGGAATAATCCCTTCCGGCTGTTTTATCAGCACAGCCAATACATGGGCCGGGGCAATCTCCTGATGACCGAACTGCTCAGCGAGTTGCAGCGCCGATTGAATTGCCTCTTGAGCTTTTAAAGTAAATTTATTTAAATTCATATTATTATTAAATTCTTCAATTTTAATAAAAAATATATATGTACAATACGCATTGTCAAATAATTTTGGCACTTAAATTAGCAGAGTGCTAATATCTAAAAAACTTGTAATAATTTTGATAATAAAAGTAATAGTGCTATAAATATTTTTAAGGATAATTATGGAAAAAATTTCAGTCATTGGAATGGGTAGTTGGGGTACGACGCTTGCAATTCTTTTAGCAGAGAAAGGTAATCCTGTTATCGGGTGGGAATGGATAAAAGATCGGGCAGAAATGATGCAGGAATCCCGAGAGAATACTATATTTTTGAAGGGATGCCCGTTCCCTGAAAATATCGAGGTCACTAATGATCTCGCATATGCTTCGGCACAATCAGAAATAATCGTGCTTGCAGTTCCTTCACATGTAGTCAGACACATTGTTGGTCAAGTCAAAGATAAAATTCGGGATAAAAATATTGTGAATGTGGCAAAGGGAATCGAAAATGAAACTATGCTGCGGATGTCCGAAGTGATACATGAAGAAGCAGGAATTCCATTTGAAAGAATTGCTACTTTGTCGGGACCGACACATTCCGAAGAAGTGAGCAAGAAACTCCCTGCTACAATTGTTGCCGCTTCGGTAAGTGAAACATTTGCGAAATCAATTCAACACCTCTTCATGACAGATTATTTCAGAGTCTATACAAGCACAGATATTATCGGAGTTGAGCTTGGTGGATCTCTGAAAAACGTCATTGCGATCGGTGCAGGTATTTCTGATGGAATGGGTATGGGCGACAACACGAAAGCGGCACTCATTACCCGTGGTCTGCGCGAGATAACCCGCCTGGGAGTTGCCTGCGGAGCAAATCCGCATACTTTCTCAGGAATTTCCGGCATTGGAGATCTCATTGTGACCTGTGACAGCTTGCATAGCAGAAACCGTTACGTGGGAAATCAACTGGCAAAAGGATATACTCTGAATGAAATTCTCTCCTCCATGGAAATGATAGCCGAAGGAGTGAATACTACAAGATCTGCATATCAGTTATCTCATAAAATGAAAGTTGATATGCCTATAACGGATCATATTCACCAGGTTTTATTTGAAGGACTTTCACCACGCGAGGGTGTTATCACTCTTATGACACGTTCACCAAAAAGCGAGGACGAATTTTAATTTTTCATGAATATCCCCTACTTTGGTGAAATTCTCTCTTTATTATCTGCGATTGTTTGGGCAGGAGCAGTTATGTTTTTCCGCAAAAGTGGAGAAACAACCAAACCTTTTGCTCTCAATTTTTTTAAAAATACTGTTGCATCGATCCTCTTAATTATCACCTCCTTAGTGCTGGGACAGGAGATATTCAGGGCAGTGCCGACTAAAGATTATATACTTTTAATCGTGAGTGGAATCATAGGGATTTCTATTGCAGATACGATATATTTTACCAGCTTAAATATTCTTGGCGCTGGTGTATCCTCAGTTGTGAACTGTCTTTTCAATCCTTTTGTCATAGGTCTATCATTTATATTTTTAGGGGAAAAACTCACAACACTTCAGCTTATTGGTGTAGCACTTATTATTAGCGCGATCGCTGTTACAACTGTGCGTGTCAACGCCTATGACATCCCCAGAAAGCACCTTGTTCTTGGAATATTTCTTGGTGTTCTTTCTGTGTTTACTATGGCAATAAGTGTGATAATGACGAAACCCATTCTCGACAATTCTCCTGTACTCTGGTGTACTGAAATACGGCTTATATCCGGCACTGTAGTGATGGCAATTATTGCAGTTTTTCACCCTAGAAGAAGGACTATTTTTAGAACATTCAAACCCTCTGCTGAATGGAAGTATCTCATACCAGGTACTATTCTCGGTGCATATCTGGCAATGGTCATCTGGCTGGGTGGAATCAAATACGCATATGCAAGTGTTTCAACTGCGATCAACCAGACGAGTGTGATCTTTATATTTATCCTTGCAGCAATATTTTTGAAAGAACGCTTTACCCTCCGGCGCTTTATCGGACTTGCTCTATCATTCTCAGGTATATTACTCGTAACATTAGGATAAAACATAATCCGCTCCCGATAGAAATAAGAAATTTTAAATTAGATAGTAGTATTTAGGCAAAAAAAGACCCTCGAGCCGAAGCCCGAAGGTCTTTTCGTATATTACAATAAGATTATAATCCGATTTCAACACCAAGGTTAATACTACGTCGAGCTCCAAAGAAGACTTCTGCTGCACTGGCTGTATGAGGATATTTAGGTGTTCCACCAGCACCCCAAGAACCCCAGCAGTTATATGGACTATTGTCAACAGCATCCTGAATATATACTTCATCAAGAAGATTGAATACATGAGCAAAGAAGCGGAATCTCAAACCTTTTACGATTGTTGGAATTTCATACAATAAATGAATCTCAAATGTTGTATAGTCAGGTGTTTTCCAGCTTTGAGTTCTGTCATTTGGATCCTGTCTACTTAGTGGACTCCAATCACTGTAGAAATCCATATAGTGTTTCGCACCGATCTTTGCAACTAAGCCGTCAAAAGGATAAATACTAACATTGAGAGCAATCTGTGCTTGTGGCTGATTTCCTACTTTAAGATCCTTTAAATATACGTGGATGGTTGAATCTTGGTCGGGATATTTTACCAGTGCTGTCACATCATCAGTATATTTCCAATCACCCTTTGATGCGTTGAGTTGGAAACTTATAAATTCTGCAGGTTTGAAATTAGCTTCAAGTTCGACACCAATATGACGTGAATCAAGACCACTTACTTTTACCCTAATTTCTTCATCAGTTATTGGATCATCAGTTTCCATGATCTTTGTTTCGTCTTTTCTATCTGTATAATAACCATCAGCTTTGATATTTAGAAGCCCATCCAAACCGACCCAACTGAAACCGGCTTCTGCACTCATGAATTTTTCATTTATTGGATCTTTATACTTTTCACCTGTCCAGTCATTAATTACCTCGTCAAGTACTGGTGCTTTGAAGACATAACCTGCGTTACCGAAGACACCGAGATCGGGTATCACGCGATAGCTCAATCCGGCTTTTGCCTGATAACCTGTTATATAGTCTGTTACAGTTTTCAGCGTTTTCGTTGTATCAGCTGGATCCCTCATGAAATGGTCCAAATAAGTATATTTAACTGCAGAAAGTCCTGCTGAACCAAAGGCAGTAATAGGACCTTGTTTGAATTCACCTTGAGCAAATCCACCCATCCAATCAACTGTGTTAGTGTTGTGATAATCGACCTTGCCACCAAGATCCTTATTCCAATCGGCAGCTGTATCAAACTCATTATCGGTCGATTTAAAATAATCACCACCAAGAAGATCTCTTACTTCTCTGAAGTGATCGATCTCAGCAGTACGCCAGTCAACGCCAATGAGAGTATTGATCTCGGGACTTACTTCATATTCAGCTTTTACGATAGCGCCGATAGTCCACTGTCTGTTCACACTATTTCTGAGAATACCAAAAGAACCTGTGCTGGATGTGTCATTTTTAGCAATAGTTGCATCCCAATCAATTACACGTGAGGGGAAAGAATAATCCCATTTCATTTTGCCCCAATAACCTGTACCACCACCAAAACCGCCTGAGTAGTAAACTAGGGAATATAAGTTTATCTTTTCAGTTAACTGGCTGAACCAGTTCAGGTTAATTTGTGGTTTGTGATAGAAATTTTCTCTTTCGTTAAGGAAGGTATTATTATAGCGTTGATGAGAATCTTTATCCCACCATTGCATTCCATTATAAGATGAGCTTACGGTATTCCAGTTTTCATTAAAGTACCAACCTTCTTCGCGGAAAGTACCAAGATAGTCTTCCATAACAGTTTCCGAGAAGTTGGACAGATCTCTTGCTTCCTTATGGCTGAAGGCGGCAATATTCTGCGCATACATTCTCTGGCCATGTCTTTGTGGAGCGCCCACAGCGTAGAATTCCAATCTGTTTTTGTCATTCAGATTATAGGATGTGGCAAGATAATATGCATAAGCATCGGTCCATGTGCCATTAGCAATGCCTTCTCCTTGCTTACGTACAAGAGCAAAACTGAGAGCATATTTATCATCAACAAGACCGGTATTTCCAATAAGAGTAGATTTCTTGAAATTACCTGCGCCGTATTCCTGTTTGAACCGCACTCCTGAAGTCATTTGTGTGGGATCTGTAATGATGTTCATGGTTCCACCGATTGATGGTACTGCAAGGTTGATTGCGCTGAGACCTCTCTGCACCTGGATCGAGGATGTTGCATCACCAACTCCATCCCAGTTTGACCAGTAGACCCAGCCATTTTCCATATCATTGATAGGAACACCATTGATCATAATAGCGATGTTTCTCTGGTTGAAACCACGAATGTTCACACGTGCATCACCAGCACCGCCGCCTAGATCTGTAGAATACACACTGGGAGTGCTCTTGAGAACAAGTGGAAGGTCGCGAGAACCAAGATCCATTGCAATTTCTTCACGGCTTATATCAGTATAAGCAATAGGGGTTGTTGCTTCCGCCCTGTCTGCAAATACAGTCATACCAGGAATTCCAATGTCTTTGATAGTGAGAGTGAAATTCACCGTTGAGGTTAAGCCGCCTTTGATCTCGACTTCTTTTTTCATTAACTCATAACCGAGATAGCTCACTGCAACGGTATAGGTGCCTTCTGTGATATTCTTCAGAAGAAATGTTCCATTGCTACGTGAAAGCATACCAAACTCGGTTCCTTCTATGTAAACATTTGCATCGGCGATCGGATCGCCGTTTTTTTCGTTCGTTACCTTACCTGCCAAATTGCCCGTGCCTGCTGCAAAGGCAAAGGAGGTGAGCATGAATAACGAAACTACGAGAACAATAAGTACTTTTTTCATAGGTGTACTATCCTCCCTAATATTTATTTGTATTAACAAAA
>Ga0208902_1000557_pt1 | contig 19126 bp, 14 predicted proteins | sample AntAceMetag02UKH_FD_184767 | JGI IMG/M metagenome (GOLD analysis project Ga0208902, IMG submission 184767) | Saline lake microbial communities from Ace Lake, Antarctica - Antarctic Ace Lake Metagenome 02UKH (SPAdes) (version 2) | ecosystem: Environmental > Aquatic > Non-marine Saline and...
CTGCGGGGACATTGCCAGGCGAGCGGGTGAATTGGGCCTCTTTGTGGAGCAGATGGAGAATTGTCTTAATATTTTTGATAAATACGGCATTACCGAAGTGGTAACCTCTTCGCCTCATTGCTTCCATACCTTTAAAAATGATTACCCTGAAGCGCCTTTCAGGGTGCGCCATTACACCCTGGTTCTGCGAGAACTTATCGCCAATGGGTCGCTCCAATTCAAAGATGGGCTGGAGGCCACGGTCACCTATCATGACCCTTGCTACCTGGGCCGGTACAATGGGATTTTTGATGAGCCGAGGGAGGTCATTCGTTCGATCCCCGGGGTGAACCTGGTGGAGATGGCACATTACGGGGCCGACAGCCTCTGCTGCGGTGGAGGAGGCGGACGGATGTGGCAGGACCTTGACGGCGAGGTCAAGATGAGCGATGTCCGGATCAGGGAGGCCGAGGCGACCGGCGCACAGATTCTCGTCACCGCATGCCCTTTGTGCCGCATCATGCTGGAGGATGCCCGCAAGGTTGCAGGTCTGAACGAGACCCTTCGGGTCATGGATCTAAATGAGTTGGTTTTGCAGGCATTGGAAGGGTGAATACGGAAGGTCTCAAATTTTAACATAAACGGATATTTTTTTTGTGAGGAGGATCAGAATGAATGATGTGCTGATACTGGGCGAGGTTAAAGAGGGATCATTGGATTTGAGAACCCTTGAATTGCTGGGAGTCGGAAAGAAGTTTGCCGGCGATCTTGGTGTGGGTCTTTCCGTCGTGTTAATGGGAGATGCGGTTTCAACTGTGGCTGAACAGACTGCCTCCTATGGTCCGGACCGGGTTTATAAATTGGAACATCCCTTACTAAAGGGATTCGGCGCCGATCTGTGGCTTGCATCTTTGCAACAGGCGTGTAAGAAGATTAACCCAAAAATCGTTCTCTTGAGCCACTCTCTCATAGGTATGGAGCTGGGCCCAAGATTGGCCTGTCGTTTGAACACACGACTTACCACCGATTGCATTGATCTTTCAATCGATCCTGAAGATGGCCTTCTGCTGCGGACAAAGCCAGTTTCAGGCGGCAATGCGATTTCCGTGTTCAAGTGCCCTGGTGAGCCACAATTAGCGACGGTAAGGGCAAATGTATTTGATCCTGCTGAGGCGGCTGATGGGAAAGGCGAGATAGTGGATATGGTCCCGGAAATAGATGAATCCATGATCATGGTGGAATCCATTGAGGTAGTCAAAGAGGAGGTCGTTGCGCTGGACAAAGCGGATGTGGTGGTTGCCGGAGGCGCGGGGCTGGGCGAAGAGGATGGGTTTGAGATACTCCAGGACCTGTCAAGGGTGCTAAGCAAATCGTTTGGAAATGTGATGATCGGATGTAGCAGAGTGGCTGTGGACAAAGGCTGGATATCTTCCGACCATCAGGTGGGTCTGACCGGCACCATGATTTCCCCGGATATATATATCTCTGTGGGAATATCGGGGGCCATTCAGCACCTTGTCGGCATGATTCAGTCCAAAAAGATAATCGCCATCAATACGGACCCAGGCTGTAACATGTTTAAGGTGGCCGATTATGGCGTTGTTGGAGATTATGAAAAGGTTGTACCTGCTCTTGTAAAGAGATTGGAGGAACTGTCATGAAAGAGATAGGAATAATAGTCTGCGCCAAACAGATTCCCGATCCTGAAGCGCCTTTGTCGGATGTCAGTGTGAATGCTGAAAGTAAGGAAGTCATCGTTGATGCACCGCAGGTCATCAGCCCATTTGATGAAAATGCCTTGGAGGTTGCAATTCGGCTTAAGGAAGAGATCGGCGCAAAGGTCACCGTGTTGAGCTTGGGTAAAAAGGTCTCGGACACGGTATTGAGAAAGAGCCTGGCAGCCGGTGCTGATGAATTGATCCTTCTGCAAGATGAAGCTTTTGAAAAGCTTGATAGCCATTCCATCGCCAGTGCCCTGGCGGACGCAATAAGGAAGATAGGCGAATTTGATCTGGTTTTGACCGGGAGGCAGGCCGGTGACTGGGATTCCGGTCAGGTCGGCCTGATTCTGGGTGAGATGTTAGCGCTACCATGCATTAATCTTGCCCGTGAGATCAAGGTGGGAGACGGGAATGTTTTGGTCAAAAAGGTCATTTCCGAGGGATACGAACAGGTGAGGGCCAAGATGCCTGCACTGGTAACGGTAAGCAATGAGGTGGGCGAGCTGCGGTATATTTCGAGGACCAAGATGCTGAAGATGCTCAGAGGGGCGGGTTCCATTCCTTCGTGGAACTCAGAGGATCTTGGAATAACGCTGGAAACGCTGGAGAAGATGGGGATCATGGTACTCTCTTCACCGCCTGATATGAGAAGGGATTGTGAGTTTTTAGATGGTGCTACACCTGATGAAAAAGCTGATAAATTGGCGGCTGTTTTCAAGGCTCTCCGATGATGTTTTTAAAACCGAGGTTGAGCGGTTCAACGTTCATAGTTCAGGGTTCAGGGCCTGGAGATTTCCCTTCTTTAGATGGGATCTGCGACCGGCATCTCTCCGAGCCTGAGAACAGTTTTATTATGAGTAGTATCTATTAATCTTAACAAAAACAGGAGGTAAATACAATGGCAGACAAGGCTTATGATGCAGTTATTATTGGTGGAGGACACCATGGGACGATTATTGCTCCTTATCTGGCTAAGGCTGGCTTGAAAGTGGGGGTCTTTGAGCGTCTGGATCATTTAGGCGGCGGTGCCGTATCCTATGATGACACGCCCGCACCTGGGTTTCGAGGAAACTTTTGTGCCCATTTTACGCGTTTTTATGGCCATCCTGCCTATAAGGAATTTAATCTTCGCGATGAGGGGCTGGAGTATGTTTTTCCTGATACAAATGAGGCAGCAATCTTTGATGATGAAACCTCCTATGTAGCTTATGCTGGTTTCCCGGTAGTGGACCCAAAAACAGGGAAAACAGAGTACAGCGAAGAAAATGTGAAAAAGACCCATGCGCAGATCTCCCGTTTTTCCAAGGCTGATGCAGCGGCATATCTTTATTGGACGGAAAAATATAAAGAAGTAATCCGACCGGCATTTGGAAGGCACAGGTTCTCGGTGCCGACCCCTTATGGGGTTCCTGATAGCTTGGAAGAACTGGTGACCAACCCTAAAAGCGGGATTGATCCATCCATGCAATACATGACCTCAAAGGAGCTCGTACACTATTTCTTCGAAAGCGATGAACTCAGGATTTTAATGCTGAGAGGGTTTCTCACCTCCTGTGGCCTTCAAGCGGACGATGTCCCGGGTATCATGTTTGCCTTTGCGACTCTCCACCTGGTCTTCGGATGGGAGACGGCGGCAATTCCCAGAGGAGGAACGCAGTCTGTTACGGATGCCCTTGTCTCGGCAGGAAAAAAACTGGGCGTTGAATATTTTATAAATTCTGAAGTGGATAGAGTGATTATTGACAATGGTAAGGCCAAGGGAATAAAACTATTGGACGGCACCGAGATCGAGGCCAAGCAAATGGTGGTATCTGATAATGCCACCCCCCAGCTTTTCAATCGTATGATTGGAGAAGAACATCTGACCACCCAGATGAAGCGTAAGGTGGATACGTATTTCTTTGATCGCGCACAGCTTTTCTGGGGACCTGTGGCTGTGCATGAACTTCCCCAATATAAAGATGCCAAAAACAACCCTGATATAGCTGCTACCCCTCGTACCTATTTGCTGCCCAAGGATCTGGCGTTTATGGAAGATAAATACATGCATGAAATTTTCCTGCTGGGCATGCCCTCCAAGTTTTTCTTATTGACGGCGCCGGACAGCATTTGGGATAAAAGCCGTGTACCTGAAGGCAAACATACTATCCATGTCGAGGAATTTACCGCTCCTGCCCGAATTTTTTCCAGGAAAGAATGGCGCAACCTGCATGATGAATTTTATGATTCCATGATTGCACAATGGCAGAAATATGCTTCCAACATGACCAAGGACAATTTTATCGCAGAACGTATTGCGACGCCTATCGATATACAGGATACTCATCTGGATATGAGAGAAGGTGGCTGGTCAGAGGGCAACTGCGGCGGCTCTCAGGGTGGGCGTTTCAGAGGACTGCCTGGAGGACTTCGGACATTTATCAAGGGTCTTTATATGTGTTCCTCAGGTGTGGCAGGTGGACCGGCTATCGCACGTGGGTCAAGTTACAACTGTTATCAGTTAATAGCTCAGGACTATGGCTTACGGTCGCCGGAATAGTAATGAGCCTTGGGTAATCCCCCGCTTAAAGCGGGAGTCCTGTCCCGCTAGGCGGGATTCCTGGATTCCCGCTTTCACGGGAATGACTGAAAATGAAAAATTTCGACTTTGTACAAGATTGTTATGATTGAAATTGCTTTTTTGCTGTTTTAAATCGATAACCATCAATCCATAGGGAGAAATAAATGCGTCTAAAAAACAAGGTGGCAATCGTGACAGGGGGCGCCAGAGGCCTGGGAAGGGCCTTTGCCATGAGGTTGGCAGAGGAAGACGCCAAGGTCATGGTGATGAATATAGTGGCGAATAAGAGAGATGAGGATGACCTTAAAGAAACGGTCAGACTCATCGAAGGAATTGGATCCGAGGTCATCCCTTTTGTGGCCGATGTGACTAGCGAACAGGAAACAACGGCCATGGCCAAGGCGGCATTTGATAAGTTCGGGAGGATAGATATCCTGGTGAATGATGCGGCCATATATGACGGCCTCAGGCGAAAACCTTTTTATGAAATTGACCTGAAAGAATGGGACCTTGTGATGACGGTAAATCTTAAGGGGGCATTCCTTGCTACGCGAGCCGTCTTCCCGTACATGAAAGAACAGGGTTACGGAAAAATTGTCAGCATAGCTTCTGAAACCTTTTTTTCCGGATCTACAGGTATGCCCCATTACGTGGCATCCAAGGGTGGCATAATAGGCCTTACGCGTGCCCTGGCTGGGGAGCTGGGTCCCTACAAGATCTGCATAAATGCCGTAGCTCCAGGCTTCACTGACACCGAGGCAAGTAGAGGGCTGGCCGACGTGACCAAATACGACACATCCAAAACACCGCTCAGGCGTCTGCAACAACCAGAGGATCTGACAGGTGCTGTGCTTTTTTTGGTCTCGCCTGAGAGCGATTTTATTACCGGGCAGACCTTATTGGTAGATGGCGGCAGATTTATGCATTAAAGGAGCAAGATGTTTGGTTGGAAGGGTAAAATTCTGAGGATCGATATCTCACAAGGTAAGTATTCCGTTGAGGATATGCCTTTTGATTTAGCCAGGGATTATATTGGTGGTCGTGGCATGGGAGTGAAGATTCTGTTTGATGAGATTAACCCCAGGATTGACCCGCTCAGCCCGGAGAACAAATTAATCTTTGCCACCGGCCCTTTAACCGGGACAGGAGCTCCGGCAGGGGGAAGATTTATCATCATCTCCAAATCACCTCTAACCGGGGGTATTGCCAATTCCTGTTGCGGTGGCTATTTTGGTGCCAATCTAAAATACGCTGGCTATGACATGCTTATCGTCGAGGGCAAATCACATGATCCCGTTTATCTATCCATCAGAAATGATGTGGTGGAAATTAAACCAGCAGGACATCTGTGGGGAAAATGGACCACGGAGACAGAGAGGTTAATCGAATCCGAGATGGCACCTGATAGTGATGCCTTTCAAATTAATAATGTTAGTATAGCATCCATTGGTCCAGCGGGAGAGAGCCTTGTTAAGTATGCTTGTATAATGGCTGACAGTGGTAGGGCAGCCGGGCGTTCAGGACTGGGAGCAGTCATGGGCTCGAAAAACCTGAAGGCAATATCCATTAGCGGCACAGGTGGGGTTACTGTTGCAGATGTAGATGGTTTCAAAAAATCGGTATCGGAGTTTCTTAAAGAAGGCAGAGAGAATAAAGAACTGGAAAAAAGGCATATGTGGGGAACATGGAGTCTGCCAGGGCGAGCCAACAAGAGCGGTACCCAGGCTGCCCTAAACTTTCAGGATGGATATTTTGAGCCATTTACCAAGTTTGAGGATCCAGCTTTTATCCGGGACAACATTCGAGTAAGGGATGAGGCGTGCTTTGGTTGTCCCTTCGCATGCAGCAAGAGAAGCAAAATAGAAGACTCGGCATACCCAGGCACCACCAAGGGACCAGAGCATGAAACTATGGCTCTTGTAGGGTCTAATTGTGGAGTTGGTGAGTTGGATGATATATGCAGAGCCAATTATCTCTGTAATGAGCTCGGAATGGACACCATAACAACAGGTGCTACTATCTCCTGTGCTATGGAACTTTTTGAAAAGGGTTATTTATCTGAAAAAGAGATAGGATATCCCCTCAACTTTGGTAATGCTGAGGCCATGTTCCAGCTTATGAAAGAAACTGCTCTGCGCCAGGATTTTGGAGATGTGCTGGCTGAGGGGGGGTATTTAGTGGCTGAGAGGTATAGACACCCGGAGCTTTTCATGGGGGTAAAAAAACAGGGTATGCCCGCATGGCATCCTCAGGGCGTTGAAATAATAGGGCTCCAGTATGCAACAAGTAATGTTGGTGCCTGTCATACCAAGGCAACATTGCCTTTTTACGAAGGCAGAAAGGACCCAGCCCATCATGTGGAGTGGACAAAGCAGGATCAGGACTACATGGCAGCGGTTGACTCCTGCGTCCTTTGCTGGATTATCTACCATGGTCCGCTGTGGAATGAAAAGCCGCTTTTATGGTTACGTGTTACTACTGGCATGGATTATACCGCTAAGGATTTGTCCTTGATTGGCGAAAGGATATGGAATTTGGAGCGATTATTCAATCTGAAGGCCGGGCTTAGCGACAAGGATGATAGTTTACCCAAGAGAATAACCGATGAGCCTCGAGTTAAGAACCAGGTAGTTCATCTTGCCCGAATGCTGCCCGAATACTACCGATTACGGGGTTGGGATGAGAATGGTATTCCCACACCTGAAAAGTTGCTCCAGTTAGGACTGACCAAGGCTGAGGCAGAGGTGAAATGAGGATCAAGATAGATCATACCAAATGCACCGGGTGTAAGCTCTGTGAGGTAATCTGCTCTTTGCAGCATACAGACACTATAAATCCTTGGAGATCAAGGATAAGGGTGTTTATCACAGAGGAATTCTGTCTCCCGGTAATAGCTGGGCCATATACGGAAGCGGCATGCAATTCAAAAGGCACGGTTATTATTGATGGTAAGGAGATAGATGGGTGCGTTGTATGCCGGGCTTCTTGCCCCGCTAAGTCGGTGTTTAAAGAGCCTGAGACCGATATACCTTTAAAATGTGATTTTTGTGGTGATCCGCCGGACCCACAGTGTGTAAGGTGGTGTACTTCTGAGGCTTTGACAGTGATAGATGAGTAAAAAAAATTGTCTTGATAGCTCAAGATCTTAACATTTATCAGCCTTACTTCTTCTTGAGTAAAGGCCTTTGGTTTTAGAACATTGATATTTCGGTTATTAGTCCCCTATAGACAAATCTGTGTTCAAAATGCGCAGAAAATTTTCTTCAATACCCGGAAAGCCATAGATATAAAGAATTTCCGGATAATGACTATTTATTTAACCTTTTACAATTTATTTTGTTCCGGCTTGGTCGGGTTAGGGATTAGGAGAAGAGGTAGTCATTGGTGTTGAAAGCCTGGCCAAATCCTTAACTTGACGGGATGGAATATTTTGGAATGCGTGATAGGGAGGTAAAAAATAATGAAAGCAGAAAGCGCTTTAAAAAATAAGATCATTCTGGCAGTTGACGATGAACCAGATGTCCTCGATTCAGTGGAGGAACTTCTGGATATGTGCACCGTTCATAAGGCTGTTGATTACAATACTGCTGTACAATTACTTTCGAGTAATAGGTATGATGCGGTAGTCTTAGATATTATGGGGGTTAATGGATTTGAACTCCTGAAAATCGCTGATTTAAAAGGTTTTCCAACTGTTATGCTTACGGGCCATGCAATGACACCCGAGGCACTTAAAAAATCTATCGAACTTGGGGCTATCTCTTTCTTGCCCAAGGAAATGATGTTGGAACTCAAAGATTTGCTCGAAGATGTAGTTATCGGAGGAGGCAAAAGATTATGGTGGCTTAAGTCTTTTGATCGGTTGACTACATATTTTGATGATAAGTTTGGTGCTGATTGGAAAGAGAAAGATAAATTTTTTAAAGAGTTTGGACAATCTCTTAAGAAGACAGAAATAGAAAAAAAATTATGTTTTTGGTTTGAGGAAATAGGAACTGAATATAATGATATCGTCGGGAAAAAGTGTGCAAATCTTGGAGAAATGACTCATATGGGTCTACCTGTGCCTCCTGGTTTTGTGATTTCCATAGATACGTACCGAAAATTCATCCGCGAAACCGGTGCATATGAGGAAATATTAGGCTATGCAAAGGATTTTGGTGAACTTAAAGGTAAAGGTATCACGGAGTTTGAAAAGACCAGCAAGACCATCAGGGACATAATAGAGGCCAAAGATATGCCCCTGGATATTAAAAATACCATAACTTCTTACTACAGTGAACTCTGTGAGAAGGCGAGGCTCCCTGATATGGCCGTCTCAGTTAGGTCAGCAGGGACGGCAAGCAGGCCGGGTATGTTTGAAACCTTTCTTAATGTGAAAGGCATAGACGATGTCCTGGATAAGATAAAAAAAGTCTGGTCCAGTGCTTACACGACGCGGGCTATTGCATTTAGGATAAATAAGGATCTTCCCGTTCTCGGAGATGAACTGGGGGTTGCAATCCCTAAGATGGTTAATGCTCGGGCTTCAGGAATTGGTTTTACAGTAGAACCTGTCAGCGGTGACTCCTCAAAAATTATTATTGAATCCAACTGGGGCCTGGGGGAAGGCGTCGTTAGCGGAACAGAGAGTATAGATGGATTCGTTGTGGATAAAGAGACTCTTGAAATAATTACTAAGCATGTGGGTAAGAAAGAAAAGTGTGTGATGAATACGGAAACGGGAGCCGAGTGGACTGAAGTGCCTGAAAATATGAAAGATTTAGCCTCCATAAGTGATGAAGAGATTAAAGAAATCGCTAAAATAGCCAAGTCCTTGGAGGAAAATGCAGGTTGTGCACAGGATATGGAATGGGCCATTGACCAAGATCTCCCGTTCCCCCAAAACATATTTTACCTTCAAACTCGCCCGGCAAAGGTGGCAGTAAAAAAGTCGGAGTCAGCTACTGACCAACTTGCTCAAAAGTTAGTAACTGGGTTTAAGCAAATTGACCTGTCCAAGGCCAAAGATAAGCTAAAAAATATAGAATTCAGGTTCTAAAAGGATGAAGGGGGGTGATTGCCATGAGTTAGTAGGGAAGAGGGTAGAATAGGCTCATATAACATCAATCTTAAAAGAGGGAGGAGTAAAAATGGCTGATTATGGAAAACCAAGCACATATGGTGATATGGCGCCTGAAGACAGGTGGAAAAAATGGGAAACAGAAAAGCCCAAAGCGGCGAATGCCGTATGGGATATGGCCCCTGGATATGAACTTGTCCCAGAGGTTGATATACCCATGTTTCACTCATTGTTCCTTGATGGGACACATTCCTCTCCACCACTTACGCCTTTATATGGCTATTTATGGGCAAGGCATTGCGGCATTGGCAATAAGTGGGTGAATACAGCGTTGAGCCTGCCTACTTGCTATGGCTGGGAGTGGAGGGTTAAGGATGGCGGGCTTTATGTGGCCTTCCTTGTTGTCAGAGATGAGGAGGAGAAAAAACAGCGGGAGATTAAATTCAGGGAGGCTATGCGCCCGTACATCGAGGATTTTAATGGCATTTGGGAAGAAAACAAAAAACGGCTATTAGAAATCTATAAGCCTCTTATGGAATTTGATCCCAGCAAGGCGTCGGTCCTTGACCTGCTGCATCATAGTTGGGATCTTGATGCGGCTCATAGGACGATGTGGGAGATCCACTTCTTTGGGATGCAGACCTCCTATTCCGCTTGGATAATCCTTGAGGAGGAGTGCAAGAAACGTTTCGGTATAAATGACCAGTCGGCTGAGTTCCAGGACATGATGAGGGGGTTTGATAACGAGGTATATAAAGTTGACAAAGAGTTATGGCTATTAGGCAAGCAGGTGGTTGAGATGGGGCTCGGTGATATATTCAGGGAGAATGAGCCTGAAGCAATAATCTCAAAGCTCGAGCAAGAAGCCAAGGGAAAGGAGTGGGTAAAAACATTCATGGATTTCCTGCAGGTTCGTGGATGGAGGATGGTGCGTATGAATGACCTTGTTGACCCCTACTGGCTGGAGAAACCAAGTATCCCGATAGAGGTAATAAAAGACCTGATATTAGGTGGAACAGTGGCTGATGAGGAATACATCCTTGATGTGAAAAGAAGGGAATTCACAGTAAAGAGGGAAAAGGCGGTCAAAGAGATGCTTGATAAGATTCCTCCCGAGGATAAGGAGTGGTTCAGCTCCTTGATCAAACTGGGGCAATATGCCACCGTGTACAGTGAAGAGCATGACCTCTTTTGTGAAATGTCTATCAATGCAATAATGCGTAGAGGCTTCCTTGCGATCGGGGATAAGCTTGTTGAAGGAGGGGCCATAGACCGTCCTGACGATGTTTTTATGCTGAACCCATGGGAGATCGAATCAACCATACTTTTACCGCACATGAATGATTTGCGGTGGGTAACAAGGAGACGTCGTGCTGACTGGGAGGGATGGGTAAGCAGGTTTGAAAAGGAAGGCGAATGGAGGCCTCCTGTTTATACCGACCGTCCCGGTGGATTACAAGAGGCAGTAGGTGAGGATATGCTCCCGGCATTAGACCCCATTGCAGTCAAGATCATCATTGGTGATATGCCTGAATCGAGACCGGAGCTTAAGGCTGATATTATGGGTATTTGTGGATGCCCGGGTGAGGCTGAGGGAATTGCCCGAGTAATAATAAACTACAAGGACCTTAGTGAATTTCAGCCGGGTGAAATCCTGGTGTGCCCTGGCACCAATCCATCCTGGACCCCTGTCTTTGGGATAGCTGCAGCGATTATTGGGGATAGAGGAGGAACCCTTTCCCACACTGCTATTATCGGTAGGGAATATGGATTACCCACCATAATAAATAGCTTCGTTGCCTGCGAAAAGATTAAAACAGGCCAGCGGATAAAGGTGGATGCCACCAATGGGGCAATTTACATTCTGGATTGATAAAGGGCATCAGGAACAGGATTTTATTGATAATAACACCAGAGGTTGAAGTCTAGAAGGGGGTTATTTGTATGAAGCCAGATGTAGATTGTGCTGCGTGCATATTAAAATGGGTATATCAGAGGGCAAGAGTCTTAGCTGATGAGAAGGAACGTTTTCACTTAATTAAAGATATGTTGGGTGTGCTTTCCAGGGAATTTAGCTCGGAATCTAATGTGGGTTTGTTATGCAATAAGACCACTGAGTCCATCAGTGAGTTCATGTTTGCCTCTGCCGAGTACTATGAGGAGCTTAAGTTCAAGAGCAACAGACTTGCGGATGGATTATTGCCAGCGGCAAGAGACTTTATAAATAGAGGAGAAACGCCTGATAAACAGTTTGAGAGGGCATTCTGCCTCGCATCCGCTGGCAATGTTGCTCCTATTGGTGCACCGTCCGGCGCCTTTGAATTTGATGAGGTGGAAAATATTGTAAAAGGCCGAATCCCATTACCTGTCATGATAGGCGATGTTTATAAGGCGGCCCAAGGCGCTACTAATGTTCTATATATTGCCGATAATGCTGGGGAAATAGGATTTGATTCCCTTGCAATAGCAAGTCTTAAGGAAATGGGCTTAAAGGTAACCCTCATTGTGAAGGAAGCGCCATTTTTTGAGGATGCCACAATAAAGGACGCTTCCTTCTTTGCCCTGAATGAGTTAGCTGATAAAATATTAAGTGTGAGAGGGGTGTTTGTGCCGGGCGAGAGTATACCAACCTTGAATGATGCCTTTAGACAGAGTGATCTTGTCATTGCTAAGGGCACTGGGAATTATGAGGCCTTGGCCGGCGAGTTAGTTGATAAGGCCACGATATACATGTTGAAGGCAAAATGTAGGCCTGTGGCCATAAGTATCGGTGTGGAAATGGGATACTTTGTTGTAAAGCTTGAGAAATGACTTGATTTTCCTGTGCTAAAATTCGTGGGCGAGGTGGCGACAAGATTTTCAAAAACCAGATAAAAGGTATTAAATTTGAGATCTTTTATTGAAAGATTCTCAAGGGGGATCGATTTTCATTCATCGTCATGCATTTAAAGAATTTATGAAAGAGAAAAGGTATGCTTTTGCGCCTAACGTTTTTTTAAGTGAGGCAAGGAAAGATGGATAAACTTCGTCAGCCCTATATCAAGGTGGTTATACCGATCTTTACCTCGCAGGCATGTGGATCAAGGCGACCCCCATCTATGACCTCAGAACATGCCAAAAAGCGGGGCTTATTCTCGTTGACTTCGATGGAGAACATGATGCCATGCTTCCATCCTAACACCCGAGATGGTCGACCTCATATCGAGTACGTAAAGGACCGCGGACCGTGTAGGGATCTTCCCTTCAGGAAGATACAGGAGGCATCGATATTAGCAAAGAAGATGTGATAAAAGGGATAGGCAATCATTATGACCAAATCGATTCTCATTGTGAGCTCTCTCGACACAAAGGCAAAGGAAGTCCAATTCCTCAGGGGATTGGTTGAACAGAGAGGACAAACAGCAATCATTCTCGATCTGAGCTCCCTCAAGGAGCCACTCATACCGGCCGACATTACATGCGAGGAAGTGGCGAAGGCCGGGGGTGCGAGCATTCACGAAATCAGAGGCTCGGGCAAGAGAAGGGATGAAATAACGTCTATAATGACCAAAGGAGCAATCAAGAAGACTGACGAAATGTACCAGGCGGGCAAACTCAGTGGTATTGTTGGTTTGGGTGGCGTGAGCAACACCACCATGGCAACCGATGTGATGAAGACACTCCCCTTTGGTGTGCCGAAATTAATGGTATCCAGTGGTGCTGCCATGCCGAGCTATGCCGGTGGATTCTTCGGCTCCTCGGATATCGCGATATTATCATCGGTTGCAGATATGTCAGGCCTCAATGAGCTGACCAAGAGCATACTGACGAGAGCAGCTGGTGCGATTTGTGGGATGGTAGAGACAGGTGCGGGCGCAATTATAGATGCACTTAAGCATACAGAGTTGCCCTTGATTGCGGTGACGGGGTTTCAATACTCCGAGAGGTGCTGCAAGCTGGTGAGTCAATATCTCGAGGAAAAGGGATATACGGTGATCCCCTGTCACGCTCAGGGTGTGGGGGACAGGGCTATGGATGAGTTATTACTTCAGGGGATCTTTGACGGCGTGGTGGATATTGTGCCGAGTGGGTTAAGCGAGGAGCTCTTTGGCGGCAATCGCGCCGCTGGACCAGATAGGCTCATGGCAGCAGGAGTAAGGGGGGTTCCTCAAGTGATTACTCCCTGCGGGTTTGAGATGATAAGTTGCGGACCTCTTGAGAGAAAAGATAAGGGCGATCCACTATGGATTTCCCGCGGTCTCGCGAGTCGAAACTACTATGTTCAAGACTCAACACGAGTGCAGGCTCGAACTAATTCAAAAGAACTGAGGCTCGTGGCCACAACTGTGGCTGAGAGACTGAATAGGGCAAAGGGACCTGTGAAAATTTTCATACCAAAAAAGGGGTGGTCTACCCTAAGCGTCAAAGGCCAACTACTCCATGATCCCGGTGCTGATAAGGTTTTCGTCGAGGAGCTTGGGAAACGTCTGAATCCGGATATTGAGGTTCGGGAGCTTGACGTGGCCCTTAATACACCAGAATGTGCGATGGCTATAGCAGAGACGTTCTATGAAATGATCGAGGCAAAGAGGGTTATGTAAGCAGGGAATCTGCACTGCTTAATGATTCTGGAGCAATAATGGAAGAGAAAGGCCTGAGATAAGAGAGGGTTTTTATGGAACTAGTTACTCCAATAAAAGAAGCATCAGATGCAATAAAAGAGGCAGGCGGTGGAATTTTCGACCTATGCTTTCAATGTGATCTTTGCACTGTCAGTTGCCCATGGAATATGGTCAGGACCTTTCTTCCTCATAAGGTAATCCGCCAGTCACAGTTTGGTCTGATTGATCTGGAGGATGAGTGGTACTGGCTTTGTACCACATGTAATATGTGCGTCAGTCGCTGTCCCCGTGGTGTCAGCCCAATAGATATTATGGTGGCCCTACGGCGTACATTGGTCGAAGAAGGACGCGTACCAATAACCATGAGGGATGCATTAGGGGCTGTGTTTACACAGGGCAATCCTTGGGGTAGGGCCCGGAGCAAGAGGTCGGAGTGGGCAACGGATCTCGGAATAAGGGATTTCACTAAGGGAGACAAGGCAGACATGCTCCTTTTTGTGGGCTGTGCCCCGTCCTATGACCCTCGGGTGCAGGAGGTCTCAAAGGCCTTGGTAGAAATCTTTTCCAAGGCAGGGATCTGCATTGGGATCCTTGGGAATGAAGAGACCTGTTGTGGTAATGAAGTCCGCAGGATGGGTGAAGAGGGACTCTTCGAAATGCTAGTCGAGGATAACTTAAAGGTTTTCCATAAGTATGGCATAAGCCAGATAGTAACAATCTCACCCCATTGTTACAATGTTCTCAAGAACGAATATCAGGATAGCAAGATCGAGGTTAAGCACTACACCCAATGCATAGCCGAGCTCGTTGAAACAGGAAAAATCACCTTCTCTAACAAGCTGGAAAAGGTAGTGACCTATCACGACCCTTGCTATTTAGGACGACATAACGGCGTATACGATGAACCAAGGAGAGTCCTGAAGAGTATCCCCGGGCTGGAATTAGTGGAGATGCTTGACCATCGGGAAAACAGCCTCTGTTGCGGTGGTGGAGGGGGCAGGATGTGGATAGAAACCAAGAAGGAGGAACGATTCTCTGACATCCGCATAAATCAGGCGCTGGAGGTAGAGGCGAAGGTGCTGGCTACCGCGTGCCCTTTCTGCATGCTCAACTTTGAGGATAGCCTCCTGACCATGGATAAGGGCGATGAGCTTGAAATCAAGGATATCTCCGAAATCGTTCGAGAGGCAATATAGCAAAAGATATTGCATTGTTTAAGGCATTGCTAATCTTTGAAAATGAGCGGTGTAGTGGAAGAAGATTATGACCAATACTGATCATGACATTGAAATCCCAGTTCAAAATGAAGGCAAGGTGGGTGCAGTTATGGTGGTTGGAGCTGGAGTCAGCGGAATACAGGCCGCACTGGACGTGGCTAATTCTGGCTTCAAGGTATATCTAATAGACAAGGGACCAGCTATTGGTGGCAAGATGTCTCAATTAGACAAAACCTTTCCCACTAACGACTGTTCTATGTGCATCTTGTCTCCCAAATTTATCGAATGCGCTGCAAATCCAAACATTTCGATCATAACCGATGCTCAGATTGACAGCATTGACGGCGATGCAGGGAATTTTCAGTTAACCCTGGTACAGGAACCTCGATACGTTGATATAGAGAAATGTACTGGCTGTGGAACTTGTGCTGAGTATTGTCCTGTAAATATCCTTGATGCCTATAATGAAAATTTAGCCTCTGTTAAATGTATTCATGTCCCTTTTCCACAGGCGGTACCAGCAGTTTCGATAGTAGACCCTACGCAGTGCCTTTTTCTTCTCAGAAAGGAATGCCAGATTTGTGTGCCTACCTGTAAGAATCAGGCCATAGATTTCCACCAGCATGAGAAAAAACTCGAGATCCAGGTTGGCAGTGTCATTCTCGCCCTGGGTTATGAACCATTTGAACCCGAACTCCAGAGCCAGTATGGGTACCACCGGTTACGCAATGTCGTGACGAGCCTTGAGTTTGAGCGCATTTTGAGCGCCTCGGGACCGTATCAGGGAGAGCTGGTGCGCCCTTCGGACGGGAAGCTGCCACAGAAAATAGCCTGGATTCAATGCGTTGGTTCTCGGGATAACACCGTTGGCAACCCCTACTGTTCGGCAGTATGCTGCATGTATGCCATAAAACAGGTGATTCTCTCCAAGGAACACGATCCTGACCTTGAGGCTGTCATACTACACAATGATATCCGTGCCTATGGCAAAGGCTTTGAGCGATACTATGAGCGGGCAAAAAATACCCAGGGAGTTTCCTTTATTTGGAGCAAGGCATCGATTATCCGGGAGATGCCAGAGACAAAAAATGTATTGCTTCGATATCTCTCCAATGGCACCGAAGTGATAGAGGAAGAGTTCGATCTTGTTGTACTATCCGTAGGGTTGACCTCGACTGACAGCACCAGGCAGCTGGCAGATAAAGTCGCAATTGAACTTAATTCATCCGGATTTTGTGAGAGTTCAAGTTTCTCACCTGTTGAGACATCCCGGCCTGGAATCTATGCCTGCGGGGTCTTTCACGCCCCTATGGATATTCCTGATTCGGTAACTATGGCAAGCGGTGCCGCCTCACTCTGCTCACAACTCCTTTCACACGAACGACATACCTTGACTGAAGAAAAGCAGTACCCACCTGAACGAGATGTAACCGGAGAACCACCGAGATTAGGGGTATTTGTGTGTCACTGTGGCACCAATATTTTCCAGACGGTGGATGTAGCAAGGGTGAGTGAGTACGCAAAGACATTGAGTGGTGTTGTTCATGTTGAGGAGAACACCTTTAGCTGTTCCATCGATTCGGTTACCCACATGGTTGACACCATCAAGGAAAAGGGACTCAACCGGGTAGTTGTTGCCGCCTGTACTCCGAGGACGCATGAGACCGTGTTCCAGGATGCCTTGAGGGAGGCCGGGCTGAATCCGTACCTGTTTGAGTTTGCCAATATCCGGGAGCAGTGTTCTTTGGTGCATATGAGGGATCGGCAAGCAGCCACAGTCAAGGCACAAGACCTGGTAAGGATGGCAGTAGCAAAGGCGAAACTACTCAAGCCCCTGTACCAACTACCCTATGATATAACCCATGCTGCTCTCGTCATTGGGGGTGGGATCTCGGGAATGGTAAGCGCTTTAACCCTGGCGAGTCAAGGGATCAAGGTTCACCTGGTTGAAAAGGCTAAAGAGCTTGGAGGAATAGGCAGGAGAATTTACTATACTGTGGAAGGGGGAGATGTCCAGGCCTATCTCCAGGAGCTTATCCAGAAGGTTTATAAAGAATTTTTAATCCAAGTACATACTGAAGCCAACATTATTGAATTTGCCGGTTATGTGGGTAACTTTACCACGAAGATCGCGGTGGGAGCAAAACGATTTATCAAGGAAATTTCCCATGGTGTCACCATTGTCGCTACAGGGGCTGAGGAATTCAGACCCACCGAGTATCTCTATGGGAAAGACCCCCAGGTGGTTACCGCACTTGAGTTAGAAGAGGCGATAGCAAAAAAGAGCGATAAGTTTACCACCTATACCAGCATCGTTATGATCCAGTGTGTGGGCTCGAGGGACAATGAAAGGCCCTATTGCAGCAGGGTATGCTGTAGCCAGGCGATCAAGAATGCGTTGAGGCTTAAGGAGATAAACCCAGCGATTGAGATCTATATTATCTATCGAGACATGAGAACGTATGGGTTCAGAGAGATTTACTACCAAAGGGCCGCTGAGCATGGGGTGAAGTTTATTCGCTATGATATAGATGACAAGCCCGAGGTAGAGAGAGTTCAAGAGAATGGCCACTCCATCCTGAGGGTTACCGTAGCAGAGCCTACTTTAGGCCAGCGCCTTATGCTCGATGCCGATATGGTAGCCCTTGGCGTAGCCTCTGTTCCTGGTGCTGATAATACCACCGTGTCTCAACTGCTCAAGGTTCCCTTAAATGAGGATAATTTTTTCATGGAGGCCCATATGAAGCTTCGCCCAGTAGATTTTGCTACTGAGGGTATCTTTATGTGCGGCTTAGCTCATAGCCCGAAGTTTATAGATGAAAGCATTGCACAAGCACAGGCAGCGGCTTCCAGAGCCATGACAATATTGTCCAAAGATCAAATGAAGACTAGTGGTGCTATCTGCACTGTTACCAGGAGAAAATGTACCGGTTGTGGACTGTGTGAGGAGGTGTGCCCATTTTATGCGATAGAAGTAGACGCCACAGACCAGGTAGCAGTGGTCAATGAGGCTCTGTGCAAGGGATGTGGAGTTTGTGCCTCCTCGTGCCGAAGCGGTGCCTTGGATATAGAAGGTGTTAGTGACGAGGAGACCTTGTCGTTAGTTCGTGCTTTTTAGGAGGAATGGATCATGGAATCTCAGGGGTGGGAACCAAAGATAGTGGCATTTCTTTGTAACTGGTGTAGCTATGCTGGTGCTGATCTGGCTGGCACCAGCAGGATACAATATCCGGCCAATGTCAGGATTATTCGAGTTCCATGCTCAGGGAGGTTAAACCCCTTCTTTATTTTGGCCAGCCTTCAGCATGGCATTGATGGGGTTCTCGTCGCCGGGTGTCACCCCGGTGAGTGTCATTACCTTACTGGTAACTACAGTGCGAGAAGAAAGTTTGCCTTGTTAAAGAGTCTTCTGGAATATGCGGGACTTGAGGAGGGACGCGTTCAGTTCAGCTGGGTATCAGCATCGGAGGGAGTAAAATTTGCGAAGATAATAGCTGGTGCAACAGAGAAGATAAAGGCCCTGGGGCCAGCCAATAAACTGGTTAAAGATAAGTTTGAAGGTGCACTTAATGAATGAGGTAACGAAAAAGATACGAGAGGTAGCACTGAAACTCCTCCAGAAAAAAAAGGTTGACCTAGTGATCGGGTTCGAGAAGGGCACCCTGCCTTTGCGAGCCACCCCCTGCTTTGTGAGACGGGAGGAAGAAGCCGATAGGCTCGTATGGAATTCGTTTTGCGAAAACAATCTGGCTAAATATATCATCAGGAGGCCTGAGAGAGTTGCCATAATGGCTAAGGGGTGCGATGTGCGCGCTGCGGTCGAACTTATTAAAGAAAATCAGATTTCCAGAGAGCAGTTAGTTATAATTGGGATTCCATGTCAGGGGATGGTTGATAGGAGACTGGTTAAGGCAGAGCTTCAAGAAAGAGAGATTTTGGATGTTGTGGAGAAAGATAACGAACTCATCCTTAAGGGTGGCGATTTC
>Ga0208902_1000570_pt1 | contig 18905 bp, 14 predicted proteins | sample AntAceMetag02UKH_FD_184767 | JGI IMG/M metagenome (GOLD analysis project Ga0208902, IMG submission 184767) | Saline lake microbial communities from Ace Lake, Antarctica - Antarctic Ace Lake Metagenome 02UKH (SPAdes) (version 2) | ecosystem: Environmental > Aquatic > Non-marine Saline and...
TGGTTAAGGAACTGATATTAGAAACCGGAACAGCTGGAAATCTCACATCCGATATTCATCTTGCCGCCATTGCCATAGAACATGGTGCAAAACTCTTTACTCTGGATGCAGACTTCAGTCGATTCAGGGGGCTGCGTTGGGAAAAGCCGTTCTAAGTAATCAGCTTAAGGAAATACAGTCCACTTCAACCTTCCAAGGAACTCTATTGCGAAAATCTATCATCAATCAATCTAAGACAGTTTTCACGTGTCAGTAACTGTAGATCACTAGGTCTTTCAAGAAAAGGTTGGATATCTGCAGCTACTGCATTCCAAATAAGTTCATTCATTCTTACTGAAAGAATGGTTGCTATTGATTTTTCTGTAATCTCTTTTCCTTTCCAACCAGTTTGTTTCAAAGCAGCGTTAAGTAGAAGTACATTGGGAAAAGGCCAGGCTGGATCGGAAAGATACCATACTAAATCATAGAGATCACTCCCAGACTGTATAACCTATGCCCAGCCGCACTTCCTGGCACCGCAACTAATTGCGAAAGTGAAAAAATCTATTGAGGTTATGATAATTCGTACTGGAGATCAATAGATTTGAGTCCGATTTTCTCGGCTGCAAAGGCTTGCCTCCGGTCGTTTGTGAGAAAAGTATCACAGTTTAGCATGCCGGCTGCAGCAACATGGATGATATCCAGTGAACGTGCACCAATCTGGAGGCTATAAAGTTTAGAGATCTTAAGTGCTTCAAGAAAAACTTCTGCCCAGTCAGGGTTAACCACTTTCAAAGTACCTGAAATTTTATCTTCTTTAAAAATTTCCAGTATGGTGTTGAATATTTCTTTGGAAATTTCATTGCGAAATACTTTTAAGGCAAAAGTATTTGTTATTTCAAGTTCGTGAAAAGGAGTAAATAGAAGAGGTTGTTTTAGATTTTTCAGCAACTCTTCTGCTCTTCTACTCAAGGGCTCAGGGTAATATAATTTTACAAGAACACTCGTATCTATATATAATTTCAAAACCGTTCTTCTCTATCTTCCAGAATAATTTGTCCGGGAGATTTCCCTTTTATTTTGCCGAATATCTTTTTTGCTCTTTCGCTGAATAAAGGCCATTCCCCAGTATTTTCAGAATTAATAGGAACAATTCTTGCGACGACCTTATTTCTTCGGGTTAAAAGAACCTCTTCACCATGTTCTACAAACTTTAATACCGAATTAAGATTATGTTGTGCTTCTGCTATACTTGCTTTTCTCATGCGTTAAATATAACGCATCCAGTTATGTAAATCAAGTATTACTTCTAACACGCTATAGCCAACGCAAAAGTATTTACCCAAAACCTATTTTAAGGTTGCTGCCGGATTTCCCTGAATTGCGTTGGGGAAACCCCTGCTTATTTCTGAAACACCTGCCGAATGACTTCGCATCGGAGAATCCGCACAAGTCGGCTATTTCGATGATGGATTTCTCAGTTTTCAAGAGTTGTTTTGCTTCCAGGATACGGAAATTAATTAAGTATTGGTGCGGTGTCATCCCCGCATGCTTTCTGAAAAGCCGTATGAAATATTGCGGATTGTATCCCAGCAGATCAATACGCTAAAAAAATTGGCACAAACCTCTATGGGAATAGCCCTGCTGTCGATCCAACAGGATAAAATCAACCTCTGGAAAGCTCTAAACTGCTTCAACATGCAGCGGCCTATGGTGGTGATAGATCAGCTGCCCTGGAATGAACTGAAGAAGGGTGGAGAACTTGACTGCCTCTGCACAGATCCATACTGGTATCAGGTGGAACTTGAACTGCGCCAAACAATCTATAAATGGAATCACTTTCCTGTCGATATGGTGGTAGAGCCGTTCATAATAATCCCTAAAGTATTCAGCAACACCAATTACGGTCTCGATTTTGATAGCGACAAGATTGATAACAATATTGGTGATACAGCTCCATCAAGGCGCTATAACAGGATTATCCATACCATGGACGATGTCAAAAAGATAAAGAACATGGTGATCACGGTTGATGAGACAGCAAGCACCCGCCGCCTTCAGGAAGCTGAAGATATATTCGAAGTAATTGCACCAGTTGTTCAATCACATGGGATCGGGTTTCATGTAGGCATATGGGATGCCCTGACGGAGTACATCGGTATGGAAGATGTCTATTACGAGCTGTATGACAACCCTGAACTGATCCACGCCTGTCTTAACCGTCTGACAGAATCAGTTCTTTCCGGAGTAAGACAGGTGAATGAGATCGGCTTTTTCAATGAAATTTCCAAGACCTGCCACTGCTCTTATGTCTATAATGATGATCTGCTGCCTGCTCCCAACCAGGGAAAAGGTTCCCATACAAAGAATGGGTGGGCCTTCGGGATGGCACAACTATTCACCTCAGTCTCCCGGTCAATTTTCGAAGAGTTTGAAATACCCTATATTACCCGGATAGCAAATGAGTTCGGTAAAATCTACTACGGCTGCTGTGAACGCGAGGATGACAAGCTGTAAATGGTAAGAAATACTCCTCATGTAATGAAGGTCTCCTGCAGCCCCTGGAGCGACAGAGAACAGTTCAGCGAAAAGATCGGAAAGAGTCTCATCATGTCAAACAAGCCTACCCCGGCCTTCATTGCTATGGATACGGTCGACTGGCAGGAGGTGCGGGAGGATCTGGAATATACCGTAGAATTGACAAAAAAGTACAATATCAACACAGAATTCATTCTGAAGGATATTTCGACAGTACGCTTCGATCCCGACCGCCTGACCAAGTGGCGGATATCGCCATGGATGTGGTGAATAGAATTTAGGAAAAATTTGCATAATCGCACATAATCATGGATTATTTATTGACACCTATCCTTTTTCCTGATAACAAGAATATATAAGGATACCTTCCGAGGTGCCGCAGCTACGTACTACCCTGTAATGGGATAGATGTATATGCTGCTCACCCAATGGGTTTTGCCGGAAACGGCTAAGCCTCCCGTGTTTGGAAAGGAAGTACACATGAATTCGACTACCCGAAAACCCTTCTCTTTACATAAAATCTCAATAATAATAGTTTTTTTTATATTAATCGCAGGAGCAGCTGCCCTACTTGGAGCCAATAATACCGGTTTTCTCAATATTACCGTAAACGGTACCTTGGAACAGTTCAGTAATCGGGATATGTCCTTACCTACCAACGCCCACCCGATTAATACAAAGGCTATACCGGTAGGCAATCTCATCCCGCTCATGTTGGATGTTTGGTCATTTGAAGCTTTTGACAGTTCAGGAATCCAATATGACATCCTGCAGCCGGGAAGTGCAGATGATCTCTTTGAGATCTTCATAATTCCACAGGAAAACAGCTGTCTTCTCGTCTATAACGACCGGCACATCCCGGGGATTACCGACATACAGATTAAAGGTGATTTACTGCCCCTGAAACCGCTGGAGGTTTGGGTAAGCTGGGAGGGCACTGATGCTCTAAAATCCATAGCAGCTGATTTTGCTGAACGTTTCTCTCTAGATATTACGGTACAAACTATTCCAAATACAGCCACAAAGCTGATGGCACATAATCGGGGGAATATGAACATTCCCGATGTTGTAATGATTAAATCGGACTACCTCCCTCAATTACTGTCCGAAAGAGCCCTCCAGCCAATTGGGTGGAAACTTCCCGATGTTATGCAGGAAAAGGGGCTTGCATCATTTTACAGCGGAGCTCAGTACGGAGTCCCTCTCTATAGTGATGTACAGATAATCTGCTACAATCCGGAAATTATTCCTTTTATTTATGGAAGCACTCAGAATGAGAATGAAGGAACACTTGCTGCACTGAAAAATAGCCTTTCCTTAGTAGAAGAACCAAATATTCCGGCTACATGGAATGTATACTCAGCTTATTGGCTCCTCTCCTTCCAATTGGGTTTCGGAAAACAGTCAGTACTGGAACCGGACAACTCAATAGTTATCGATGACCAAGCTACCATAGCTGCAGTTAACTATCTTATTTCATTAATGGATACCGATCTCCTGCACGCTGTTGAGCGTGACGGGATGATATCACGCTTCATTCAGGGAACTGCCGGTATGATCCTCACTGGTTCATACTCAATTCCCGCTTTTGAAAAACTGGGAATACCCTATGCTATTGCTCCTTACCCCATAAACCAGGCTACCGGGCAATATGTTGCACCAATGATTGATTATAAGGGTCTTGCTATCCCCAGGAAGAGCAAGAACCCCATTGGAGCCCGCCGCCTTATTCAATACCTGATTTCGCAGCAGGTGCAGGCAGAATTTCCTTTTGATCACTACAAAAACCCGGCTAGGGATGATGTCTGGCAACTTTCCACCCTGCCGGAACATACAGAATGGGTTTTGAAAGAGAGTATAGAGAGAGGGGCGATCATCCCTCCTGAACCGGCTTATATTATTGCAAAGGACACCCTCTGGAAAATGCTCAGATTGATGCTTACCAAGCAAATTCCAGTTGATATCGGGCTGAAAAAAGCTCAGGAGATTATTAACAATCAATTATCGAGAATAACTAATTAAGGAGAGTTTATGAAAAATTTTCTAGTGCTTATCACCTGTATATTCATGGCTGGTATCATCCTGACCGGATGTGTTTCACCTATCCAACCTGCAGTTGACGAAAATCCAGCTGTAGAAAGCGTTGAGCCGGCTGCTGCCGATAAATCTGCTGACAGTAAAGATGTACAGGATACACCTGATACGGAGCCTGTCGTTCTTCCACCAGGAGAGTGGACAGTTGCGATTGACGGACTATCTTCCGCTTCATTATCTGGAGGTGATTTAGTAACAGATAGTGGGCAGCTGGATCATATACAGACCATTGAAGTCGAAGTTAAAGGAGAACCGTATACCTACACCGGCATTTCGTTAGACCGCGTCGTGGCAAGAGCCGACGGGGAACCAGAGGAACACCCTTACACTTTCAATCAGAATGCCTGGGATTCCGGCTATGATATCACAGCAACAGCATCTGATGGCTATTCAGCTTCGTTTTTATCTTCCGATTATGACCCTCGGCAAATAATTATCGCCTACCTGCAAAACGGTGAGAATATCAAACCCCTGCTGGTGGGTACTGAATTAACCAAGGACCTATGGATTAAGGATATTGCAAGTCTGGAACTCTCCCTGGGCGAAGTTGAGACCGTAATACCAACTCTTTCCATTGTTGGCGGCGGGGCTGATGTTACCTTTTCAACTGAAGAGCTTAAATTGACTCCCTACTTTATTAAAGAATCAGGCGGGTACACCACTTCCGCAGGAACCTACTTTGAATCTCTGTACGGCGGAGTTCGATTGTATGATTTACTGAAATCTTTTGGAGATTTACCTGATGCCGGATCAGTTACCGTAGTAGCCACCGACGGATATGAGATGAGTTATTCTGTTTCTGATTTGAAAGATACTACTGAAGGCGTCTGGGTTGTTGCATTTGAAGAAAATGGCGAACAAATGGTTTTAGATCCCGGCTATTTCAGAATCGTAAAAGTGGGTAACCCTATCCCCAATATTGATGGACACTCTTCCGCAAAAATGGTTAGTGAAATCCATTTCACCGCAACAGCGCTTCGCGATTTCAGTCTGCGAGTGATTGGAAAAATGGACTCAATAGTAGATCGTGCCACTATACAGTCAGGGATAAATTGTACTGCACATAATACCGATGTTGAATATTACAACAAAAAGAGCGGAGAAGTTGAAAACTACTCTGGAATTCCCCTTTTCTCCCTGCTGGCCTTTGCCGATGATCCTGATTTCGCGCCGCATAAGCAGACAGACCGTTCCATAGCTGCATATGATGCCGAAGCTGCAGAAACAGGATATAGAGTTAAAATTATTGCTGTAGACGGGTATTCTATCACCCTTGATTCACGGGAGCTAAACGGGAATCTTGATGTGATTATTGCCATGTACCAGAACGACGAAGAACTTTCAGATGCTGATTGGCCGTTAAAACTGGTATGGGATCAGAATGCCGATATTGTACCTGAAGGGATTAAAGCAATCAGACAGATAGTTCAGATTGAACTTTTGTTTGAATAATTAGAATGATATACAACCGTTCCATCAAAAAAAACAGGTGGGGGTATCGACTCATGGTCATGCCCCTGCTCATCGTACTGCTGCTCATTACTGGAGTACCTTTACTCCAAGCACTTTTCTCATCATTCTACAGTGATAGTTACGGTGTCCGCGAATGGATCGGGCTGAAAGGCTATAGTTTCGTCCTACAGGACGGTGCCCTGAGGATGACCATCAACATCACAATGCTTTGGGGTATCGGATCGGTACTCGGCACCCTGTTATGTGCCTATTTGATTGCTGAGAAGATGTACTCATCAGCAAAACGGGCATGGCCGGTGTATGGAGCTCTGTTGGTTTCCTGGGCTATCCCGGTTTTTATATCGGTACCTCTTTGGCGTGCTTTACTCTATGGGAATGGAGGAGAGTCTCTGCTCTCTTTTATTACAGGCATCTCTATTCCGCTTACCTCCGACCCTACAGCGGCCTTTTTCGCCTCAATTGTGGTTTCTATCTGGTTGGGACTGCCGTTTCCAACTCTTGTAATTTACAGCAACTTGAAAAAAACAGACCAAACCATGCTGGATGCTGCGGCACTTGATGGATGCAGCCGCTGGAACCTGAACCGTTGGATATTTGCTCCCTTGCTGCGGGAACCATTGATAATTTTGGCAGTGTTGGCAGCAATTGGGAGTTTTAAAGAGTTTTCCATGATGTACCTGCTTACAGCCGGAGGACCGCCCCTGGTAGCCGGAATAACGGACAATTTCATTGTGGGAGCAACTTCCACGATCGGCATTTTTCTCTACCAGACATTCAATGGATTTACCGATTATGGGATAACTGCAGTATTCGGGATCATACTGGCCGCAGGAGTTGGCCTTATTATGCTGTTCTGGATGATTCTTAGGACAAGAGATTCCGAAAAACGTATGTTGTTTGCTCTCTTATTTTCCCTGACCCTGCACCTGGTCTGGTTCAGATCAATCTATTGGCTCACTATTCCTGCAGTTGTAGTGATAATTCTCGGTAGTCGGAAATATCAATTCCTACGAATTCACCTAAAGCAGTTTCTGGCACTCTTATGCCTCATTGAGCTGGCTGATGTTATACTCGCTTTGCGTAGTGAACACCTTTTTATCGCTTGTAATCCACCGCTTCTATTCACCCTGTTTCTTTTACTGCTAGCTCCCCGAATTCCGAAAGAGAGTTTATTCAAACCTATTACCCGGACGGTAAAGCTACACCTGCGATTCCCCCCTGCGGGCAACATTAATCTTCCCGGATTTTTCTATAGACTGCTGCAGGAGATGATAACAGGATTATTCATCATCAGCTCTTTATGTATAGTCTACTTACTGTTCTGGCTTAGTTTCTCCCAGGGGAATGTCTGCAGTTTCACTGGTTTCATCCCACCCTTCCCTTCTATGGAAGCCTATGGGAGGATTTTTTCCGAATTTCATCTGCACCGTGCTCTGATAAACACCTTGCTGATTGCATTACCGACAGCTATCCTTCTTCCCTGTGTGGTCGTGCCCGGAGCCTATGCCCTTTCCCGCATGCCACGCAAACATAGTGACCGCTGGCTCGCCTCTCTCCAGACCTTGGGAACAGCAGGAGGTATTCATACACTTATCCCGCTCTTCACTATTGTCGGGATCCTCGGTCTTTTAGACACCCGTGCTGCTGTCATCGTCCTGTATGTCGGGCATGCAATTCCGAAAGCAACTCTTATTCTCAAAGCATTTTTCCAGGATATTCCACACTCCCTCTATGAAACAGCAGCCATAGAAGGGTGCAGTTTTGGTACTTACCTGCGAAGAGTCTTGCTTCCCCTGACCTTCCCCGCAGTAATTACGATTATGATGACCAGTTTTCTTTCAGCCTGGAATGGGTTTCTCGTTCCACTGCTATTCCTCGGAACAGAGCAGAAATTCCCTGTCAGCATCACCCTCTTTCGTTTTGTAGGATCCGGCGACAGCGGGAATCCACTATGGAGCCTATTTGCAGCAGCCTCTATTGTAAACATGTTAATAGTTGTCGGGCTTTTTCTTATTGTTAAAAAACCTCTGGGAAAAGCGGGATTATCCGAGTATCGTGCTTAATATAAGCTGAATCTATCTGTTGCCCTACAGAAGTTTCCTTGTTGTTTAGTCTCCTGATATCCTGTATTCTTTTTAAAGCAAATAATTGAGGGCAAAGGAGACGCCTTATGTCTACTCTAAAGAAATATGAGTTTGTTTTTCAGAGTGTAAATTCTGAAAGTTATGCAAAGCCATGGCTTCCGAGCCGATAAAAACGCATGTTAATGACGATTCTCATCTACTGCATAGATGCAACGGAACGGGAGATATTAAAGTGGGAGAAACCCCGTATTCTTTGCGGTGCATATTGGGAGGATCGAGTACGTCTGCCGTACATCTATTTTCCCGGGGACTTCGATGGTTGTGAACGAAAACTAAAAACTATGGGCAGCTTTTCCGGTGATAACCAACATGGTATAACGCGGAATTCTCACCCGCTATATGTTAAGCGACTTAAGCTCGGCCGTACTGCCTGACTTTGTAGTTGTTAATTTTTATGTTGCTTGATTCAATCTAGACAGGTAAAATAATGTAATGAACTATGATGATGATTTCTATGATGAACAGTTAGTACGAAAAGACAGTAAAATCGGCCGTAATGACCCCTGCCCGTGCGGCAGTGGGAAAAAGTATAAACTATGCTGCTTAACGAAAAACCCTGCAAGTAATCAATATATAACAGCATATGAACAAAATTTTCTACAAAAGAGAGATGATGTACAGTCGTTTAGCAAGAAAGAAATAAGAGATATGTCGCTCATTGAATTGCAAAGCCTTGATATGAAGCATATGACGATGGAGCAATTATCAATTGCAATAAATACAATGGTTCATACCGATTTTTCTCTCTCATTTGCATTCCTAACTGAATTACGAAAATATTATGCTGAAACAAATGGGGTTTTACCTGGTAAAGAGAGAGTTGTCAAACTACCAAAAAGAAAAATAACCATACCAAAAGAAGATGATTTATACGACCATTGGATTATGGAATTTGTTTATTCCATTGAGATGGAAAACAGGCTTGAGTTTACTCCGCAATTATTAGAATTGTTCTTTGATACTACCAGTGATGAATATCAGAAGACAGAATTCCTCTACCATCTCTATAAGAAAAATTTACCGGATATTTTGAAGTACATAGAAAAAACATGCATCAAAGGTATTACCACTGATGAAGAAATGGTAAATCTCTACTATTCAATACACGATCATTATCCAGGTATTGCGGTGATGCTCTTCAGATCTTTGATAGCCGGTTTTCCTGATCGATATTTTGATATTGAAACGATGAATGAATATATTCATGAAATATATGCCAAATTTGATATTGCATCCGAAGAAGATCCTGCAATGCATACATTTGACCGAATATATGAGTTGGAAAATCAGGAAGCAGAAAATGAGATAGAGATGGAAGAATTGCAGTCCATTAGACAGGGATTAAGACAGGCACAGGCAGAAAGTGCAAACCAGCAGAGACAGATTAAACTTCTTTTGCAAAAGCAGCAAAAAGCACAACCTTCTGAAACTGTAATAAAGGCTGATGAAACCCAAATACAAAAGAGCAAAGAGAAAATCAGTCATCTCAAGGAAATAATTAAATCAAAACAACAGGCGATCAGGGTCTTAAGAGAAAGTATTCAGGTAAGCAGTAATATTGAACCTGAAAAGAGTGAAGATTCTTATGTACATGAATTAACTATCGACAACAACAATTTTACCGTACCAAAAGTGATATTCCCTATATTCCCTGAGAAATTCAAGAAGTCTGTTGAATTACTTGATGCTGCACTAGGCAAACAGGCAATCAAAGCTTTTACAGGATTTATAACCAATGATCCCAAAGTAATGAAGCAAACCAAAAAATTGATAAATGGAGATCATTACTATTCCATTCGACTTGGAATCCATTATCGGCTGATTATTAATTATATGCCTGATTCACAGCCAATCCCGGAATATGTAATCCACCGAAAGGATTTAGAAACCATTGTAAAGAAACTGAAGTAAAAAATCATTTATAGGTTCATAATGGGGTCAGACCCCTTTCCCAAGACCCCCTTTCCCAATCCTACCATGCAGTCCATCCTCCATCAACGGCTAGGGTAAAAGCATTCACCATACCGGCATAATCGCTTGCCAGATACAAAACAGCATGGGCAACATCTTCGGTTAAAGCGAGTTTTCCGGAAGGAATCTTCCCTAATACAAATTTTTTAAAATCGGGATTTTTGAGTCTCTCTCTTGTAAGATTTGTTTCGACAAATGTAGGAGCGACACTATTCACGGTAATATTATGTTTTGCCCACTCTACTCCCAGTGTACGAACAAGATTTATTATTGCTCCCTTAGTGGCACAGTATACAGCCTGGCCGGGAATACCGATCAGTCCAGATTGGCTGGAAATAAATATGATTCTACCAAATTTGTTTTTTATCATATTTTTTGCAACTGCCTGCGAGCAAAAAAATCCACCTCTAACATTTGTATTAAAGTGGTCATCCCAATTATCGATATCCACCCTATCTGCTTGCAAAGGTTTGTTTATCCCTGCATTATTTACCAGGATATCAATCTTACAGCCCGCTTTCTCAATTTTTTGAATAACCGATTTAATTTGGTCCAAGTCCCTTATATCCATAGCTTCAGCAATAATTGCTGATCCAAACGGTTCACAGAAATTAACTGTTTCTTCAAGACTAATATCAGGTTTATCGGTAACAATTACATTACAACCGGCTTCAGCAAACTTAATAGCAATTGTTTGTCCTATCCCCGTAGCTGCCCCTGTAATCAAAGCAGTTCGTCCTTTGAATGAGAACATTTTTTCTACCTCTCTAATTCTTTTTATTTGTATATCTTTCTACACGTCTATCTGCAGTAAAAGCATGTCCAATCATCCGTTCAACCCGGCATTGCCGAGCCGCAACTACTCCGACTTCAATGCTCGCCTTAGGTGTCATCTTCTGATAAGTTACGGTCTTGATAAATTTCCCAACCCAGACACCCCCGGTATAGCGTGCAGCTTTGCTTGTCGGTAAAATATGATTTGTACCGATAGCCTTATCCCCATAAGCAACAGTTGTCTCTTCACCTATAAAAAGTGAACCATAATTTTTCAAGCGGGAACTATAGAAATCCAGATCCCTTGCAGGATTTCGACATGTTCCGGGGCATAATCATCAGATAGCTCAATAGCCTCTAGGGGAGACTCTGCGACGTAAATTTTCCCATTTGATTCCCAGGATGCCTGTGCAATTTCTTTTGTTGGAAGCAGAAGCAGTTGTTTTTTTATTTCACTTAATGTTTTCAATGCAAATTCTTCACTTAAACAGACTAACAATTGTCCACTGTTCGGATCGTGTTCTGCCTGCCCTAACAAATCACATGCAACGAGAGCCGGATCAGCAGTGTCATCAGCTACTATTCCAATTTCTGTCGGACCGGCTAGCAGATCAATTCCACATCTTCCAAAAAGTTGTCTTTTTGCCTCTGCAACATATTTATTTCCTGCACCGCAGAGAATGTCAGCTACTGGTATATCTTCAAAACCAAAAGCCATCAGTGCAAAAGCCTGTACCCCGCCAACAACAAAAATCCGGTCAGCTCCTGCTTTTTTTATGGCATTGATGGTAGCTGGATAAAATCCTTCTCCTTTTACCGGAGGGGTGCAAGCTAAGACATTTGCTACTCCAGCTACTTTTGCGGGGATGATACTCATTTGAGCTGATCCAAACATAGGGTATCTTCCGCCGGGTATATAACTACCCACACATTCAACCGGTATATGTTTATGCCCAAGAATAACACCTGGATAAATTTCAATTTCAAGTGGTTGTAAGGTGGCTAGCTGGGCTTGTGCAAAAGTTCGTACATTTTGCTGACAGAAATCTGTATCTTCAATTAATTGTTTATCACATTGATTTATCGCCGATTGTATTTGCTTATCAGTCAATTCGAAATTATCAGGATTCCAGTCATCAAATAATGTACTATATTTTCTTATGGCATCCATTTTCCCTTTTTCCAATTCAATAAGCATATTTTTTACCAGAGTAGTTGTCTCTTCATCATGTTCAAATAATCTATGACCACCTTGCTTAATTATTTTCATACAGCCTCCTTTCATTCATGTGTACATGTATAAGTTTTTTTAATTATATCCTGAGCTATTTCCTGACTTTCTGCCTCAACAACTAAATACAACCCTTTCGAAGAGAGTTGCTGTAATAAAGGTTCAACTAATTGGACATCATCCAGCCTGATTAACAGTGCTTTCCCTGATTTCTGGATTTTTTTAAACACATCTAGAAAATGGATGGGTGAGGGTTGCCCTGCAACAGAGGTCCACTGAATAATTTGAATATGTTCAAGTGCTAAAAGTAAATCTAAATGGCGTATTTGTTCCATTCCATCAAGATGGTATACCGAATAATCGAGAAAGGCTGATTGGCTGGCAAGTTCAGGAACTATAAATTCTTTATACAATTCCGGTGATATCATTACTGAAATGTCAGCCTGCAGTTGTGAATGCAGCCCTGGAGCCCAGGTTTTAAGCCAATAAATCATGCTCCCGCCATCATTATTAGTTTTTACTATTTGATAAATTTCCAGGATAGTTTTTTCCCAGGCACTCTGGATAATTTTTAATGTATCTTTTACTTCAGCTGGATTTAATAAAAGATCTACAAGAAGCTTATCACTGCCTCTTAAATGTGCTAATGCATCTAAATTTCCACTAGTATCCGGCATAGATACAAAGAAAGATCCTTTACTTTCTGCAACATAATAGCGAGCGTGTTCGAGTGTCATAGCATATAAAGCACTCTTTTTTTCAAATACTAATTGATGAGAGAGCTCCTGATCAAGTAATGGAGTAAACCAGACAGTTTCACCATTTACCACCTTGTAGGAGACATTTTTAAAGAAACCGGCATGCCCGGATGGTCCCATGTTCAGCCAAATTCCCGGAAATGATTCTCCACCAAAAAAAGTAACCTCAAATAAAGATTTATGTCTTTTTACAATAGCTTCTGCATCTCCCCAATTATGTAATCTGGGCACTGATTTAAGTTTTTTATAGATGTCTTCTTTACCCTTTCGCGGCGCAGTTACAGAAATACAGCAGCGGTCAATTAGTTCTCTCGACCAGAGAGCTTCAAATCTTAATTTACTGGATTCCCAGTCATTTTTATATTCCATACAGGTCACTCGATGATAAAAGATGTTGTAAGTAAATCTTTTTCTCTTGATGAAGAACCTACATATAATTTGTACTCTATTTTCTCAGTAACCCATTGTTGTAAATCACAGTTATAATAGGCTAAAGAGCTGAGAGGTATTGAATATTTTACTCTTTTACTTTCTCCAGGTTTCAGGGTTACTCTACAATACCCCTTTAAATCTTTTATATGCCGTTCAACTGAAGAGTTAACATACCCGCAATAAAATTGAATTACTTCCTCGCCTTCATACTTACCGCTGTTTTCTACTGTAATTTCAATTTCCAATGGCTCATGTTTCTGAAGTCGGTATTTTGTTATGTGCAGATCTGAATACAAATAGGTGGTATAACTTAAGCCAAATCCAAAATGATAAGAAACCTGATAATTCTGTTGGTCTGTGAGAAAGTAACCATGATAGTAGTCATAATCTATTTCTAAAGTATCTTTATCAAAAAAGGGTAATTGATCGTCTGTTTTTGGAATGGTTATCGGTAATTTACCACAAGGATTGAAATTTCCGAATATAATATCAGCAAGAGCATTGCCGCCTTCCATTCCAGGATACCAGGTCATAAGGAGAGAGTTAATTCTTACATCCCAGGGATGGGTAAGTATTGCTCCTCCTCCCTGTAATACAACGATACTTCTGGATGTTTTCATGGCTACCATATTGATAGTCTGTATATCAGAATCGCATAGTCCAAGATCTGTTCTGTCACCCCCTAAATAGTCATTCCAATGGGGTATGTATTCCCCTTCATCGTTGGCAGTCAACCCAACGACAAGGATAACGACATCAGCACGACTAACCGCTTCCAGGCAGCCTTCCTGCTCAGTATTTTCAAAATAATACAGGATATTATCATCAAGCAGTTTATTTTTAATCCCTTCAAGGGGCGTTATAACATACGGTGGATAGACATGACTAGATCCTTTTGTATCCCCAATATTTTGTGTAACAGCTAGTGAACCTATGAGAACAAGCTCTTTTATTGATTGCCTGTCCAACGGTAGCAGCTGATTTTCATTTTTAAGAAGTACCGTAGATTTCAGGGCTGCTTTTTTGGCAACTTCAGTATGTTGCTTACAGGAGAGTTTATCTTTTTGATAGAGAAAAGGAGTGCCTATTTGTGAGAATTTTATTTTTGTTCTCAGAATTCGCAGTACTGCATCATCTATTAATGATTCATCGATAGTATTATTTTTTACTAATGATACTAAATCATCGCCGAAACAACCATTTATCGGCATTTCTATATCCAAACCTGCGTCTACTGCCCTCTTTCCATCATAAATACCATTCAAAAAATCTGAAATAACAAATCCTTTGAAGCCCCACTCCTTTTTCAGGATAGTTCGCAAAAGGTAGGGGTTTTCGCCGCAATACTCATTTCGAAATTTATTATAGGCTGTCATTACCGAGGCTGCTCCGGCATCAACACATGCCTTAAAATGAGGTAAATAGAGTTCATAGAGAGGACGCTCATCAATCTCAACGTTGACTCGATATCTTGTATTTTCAATAGTATTTAATGCAAAATGCTTAATGCAAGCCATTACATGTTTTTGAACCCCTTTAACTAAGGCTACCCCCATGGAGGCCAAAAGGAAAGAATCTTCCCCATACGTTTCCTGGGATCTTCCCCAAGAAGGGTGCCTGAGTAAATTAATACACACTCCACCGAAAAGATTTGCCCCAAGGGATCTTGCTTCAATTCCCATTACATTGCCGACCTCTTCCTCAAGCAGAGGATCCCAAGTGGCGCCTCTGGCCATAGTAACCGGAAAACAGGTTGATTCAGTGCCCATGACAACACCTGTGGGACCATCGGAAAACTTAATTCCAGGGATATTTAATTCGACATCTTCACCTGCATAATAGGGCGTATCATTATATTTTAGACAAGCAGGGATATACTCCTCAACTGATGTATTAGGTGTCATTTGATTGACTTTCTGTTCTATAGACATACTGTTGAGAATTTTTAAAGCCTCCTTTTCGATTTCCGGCTCCTCTAATTTCCCGAAATCTTCAAAACTGCCCCACTCTTTTTTTATATGTATTATTGATTTTAACGTCTCATTTTCGATGATTTTATAGGCAAGAGTTTTTCTCTCTGTGATATTCAATTTTTTAAGATCCTGAAAGGTCATCTTTATTTCATTTTCCATTCTATCTCCCCAGCACATTAATTATCCCTTAAGGGCACCCGCAGTTAATCCTTTAATTATCTGTTTTTGAGCAAAAAAGTACACTATCAGCAGTGGTATACTTGCAGATGCCAATGCAGCAAAAATATAGCCATAATCAGTTTCAAAACGACCTACAAAGTCCATGATACCCACTGGTATTGTTCTCATTGCCTGAGAACTTGTAAATGTAAGTGCAAAAACAAGCTCATTCCACACAGTAAAAAAATTAAAAATAATTATGGTACTGATAGCAGGTTTTGATAAGGGAACCATAATACTTATGAATATTTTTTTCTTGTTGCACCCATCTATACAAGCTGCATCCTCAAGTTCACCAGGTATCTCCCGGAAAAAACCCCGCATAATAAAAACTGAAACAGGTACTTGAAAGGCAATGTACGGAAGAATCATTGCAGAATAGGTGTCTAGTAGATTAAAAGATCTAAGCATTACAAAATTTGGTATCAGGGTTACCTGCACGGGAATCATCATTCCTGCAAGTAAAATATAAAATAGAACTTCCCTATATTTAAATGGTATCCGGGCAAATACATATCCCGACATAGTGGATATTACTACAATCCCAACAACTGAGATAGTTGATACAATCAGACTGTTAAGATAATAGATTGGAAAGTTGCTGGAACTCCAGATATGTTGATAATTATTTAAAAAAATGTGTTTAGGCAAAGAAAATACATTATCGTATAATTCCTGCATGCTTTTTAAGGAACTATAGAATAGCCATACAAGCGGATACGCAGAAATAATGAGGCAAAATAGTAAAAATAAAATAAGCGGTATTTTATTATATACATTAGTTATTCGTAAACGGCGAGTTATCATTATTTTTTATCCTGCCTTGAAGAAGTTAGTCGCATAAAAATAATAGATAAAGAAAATGCTATAATGAAGAGAATAAAAGCTAGGGCTGATCCATACCCCATTTCCCATGATAAAAATGTTTTCTTATACATATAGGTAGCAATAAGCTCACTCGCATGTGCAGGACCTCCGGCAGTCATAATCCAGACAAGATCGAAATATTTGATTGATCCTACAATTGAGAGAATACATGCTGTTTTAAGTGTACCTGATAATAGCGGAAGTGTTATTTTACGAACGACTTGAAATTTTGTGCAGCCGTCAATTCTGGCTGCTTCAAAAAGTTCATTTGAAATTCCTTCAATTGCAGCCATGAAAAGTACCATATAGAAGCCGACAAACCGCCAGGAGATTACAAATAAAACAGACAAAAGAGCCAGTTTGGGTTCTCCGAGCCAGCCCTGAGTAAAATTCTGGAGCCCAATTAATTTAAGTGTCTCATTTAACAAACCAAACGTTGGTTCAAATATATAATAAAAAAGATAGCCCGTTGCCACAGTAGAAATAATTTGAGGAGCAAAATACATCGTTCTTAAAAAGCTTTTTCCTTTGATTTTACTTGTCAGTGCAATAGCCAACAGAATGGCAAACGGCATTTGTGTTATGATCGAGAAAAAAACAAGAAATAAGTTATTGGAGAAAGATCCCCAAAAAATACGGTCTTTAAATATTGAAATATAATTGTCAAAAGCAACGAAGTTTTCCAATGCCCCCAATCCATCCCAACGGAAAAAACTGAATTCCAGTGATTTAAAAATAGGTATTACAACCAACACTATATATAGTATAAACGCCGGTACAAGAAATAAAACAATTGTTGTATTGACATCGTTTAATACGCGGCGCTTATGCATAGTCTTTCTACCTCAGTTCTTTTTCAGCAGCTGCTTCCCATTCAGCAGATGCCTCCTTAGGAGTAATTGTATTAGCAAATAATGAAGCAATTAGTGAAAGATGTGTTTGTGCCAGGCTGGGTGTTGATGCTTGGTCATAATATAGCTGTATTCCTGTTGATTCATTAAGTTCATTTGCTATACGTCTCGTAAGAGAATCCATCTCAGATTGCTCAAAATCATATTTAACTGCAGGAAGTCTTTTTGCGACACCCAGAACATCATCTGCTGTCTCCTGGGAAGAGAATTCTTTCATTAATGATATGACCTGTTCCGGATATTTTGTAGCGCTTAATACAGCAAAAGAGGCATTTGTGCCACCAACTATATCAGTTATCTGTCCTTGCCCTCCCTTAACTGCGGGGAACTTGAAAAAATCAACTTTCTGATACATCTGGGGGGCTTCTTTTGCTATTTGTCCGGGAAGCCATGATCCCATGAGCATCATTGCTGCTTTTTCCTGGGTAAAAATCTGACGCATTGAACCATATTCTGTTCCCATAAAGCCTTCCTGAAAACAGCCGCTAGCTACCATTGTTTGTAACAGCTCAGCTGCCTCGATAAAAGCTGGGTCTTCAAATGATGCGCCGGGGCTTCTTGCTATAGCTTCCATGAATGGATCCAATCCGCCAACACGGGTTACTAGATATTGATAGATGAAATCACCAACCCACTCTGCTTTATTCAATGCAAGCACGATAGGAATTATATCATTTTCTTTCAATTTTTTCGATACTGCCAGAAGTTCATCAAATGTAACCGGTACATCCAAGTTGTTTTTTTCAAAAAGTTCGGTATTGTAATAAAACATTACATTAGCAAGTTCAATGGGAACTCCCCAGATTTTATCATCTGAAGAAACAAAAGTTAAAGCAGCTTCTGCAAATTGCTCTCCCCATCCATCTGAACTCATTTCTTCAGTAAGATCCAGTACAAATCCCTTTCTTGCGTACATGGCGAGTTGTCCACCGCCCCATGTCTGGAAAATGTCTGTATCTTTTCCTCCGGAAGCAATCATGGTTGCAAATTTCGTCTTATAGTTACTCATATCACCGTAACTAATTGATTCAACTTCAAAGCCGGGAGTAGACGATTTGAATCGTTCTATAGCTCCATCAAGCACAGCTCTAAAGGGTGCTCCTTCAGGATAAATATCCCAAATTTTCAAAGTCACTGGTCCTTCTGCTTTACCTCCTCCATCTTCAACACCAGTCGCAAACAGCAAGCTACCAACGACAACTGCCATCAAGAAACCCAACATTACCTTTTTGTACATACGTCCTCCTTGATTTGTATTTACTCTAGCTCACTTATTTTCTTAGAGAACACGTATCTCTTATAATAAGTTGAGTATCGAGAAACAAATCTTCTTTTTCGAAGCTCGAAGCCCTTATTTGCTGAATTACTAATTCAGCAGCTTTTTCACCCATTGCCTGCAGAGGTTGTTTTACTGTGGTTAAGGGTGGAAAAGAATAGGCTGCTTTAGGGACATCATCAAACCCAATAATGGATATATCATCTGGAATTTTCAGACCCAAATCCTTTACTGCTTGAATGGCACCAAAGGCCATTTCATCATT
>Ga0208902_1000572_pt1 | contig 18882 bp, 19 predicted proteins | sample AntAceMetag02UKH_FD_184767 | JGI IMG/M metagenome (GOLD analysis project Ga0208902, IMG submission 184767) | Saline lake microbial communities from Ace Lake, Antarctica - Antarctic Ace Lake Metagenome 02UKH (SPAdes) (version 2) | ecosystem: Environmental > Aquatic > Non-marine Saline and...
AAAATCTTCGATTTTATCATTTATTGTCGATAAATACAATGTTTGACTCATATTTCTCCATAAAATGTTCTGAAAATTTCAGATTATTCTCTCTAATAACAAAACAATCTGATGATAAAAAGGATTGGGCCCGTCTTATAGAAAATAAGTGATAACCTGATATCAGGGCGATCTATGAGACAGTCTGTTCATTACTATGAAAATAACAAACCCATTTTCTTTCAAACGTGCGAAGACTTCGTCTTCATCACCATTTTCCCACAAATATAACTCTGTGATTTCTTATCAAAACATATGGGTCTGGTGTCTCATATACATTCACGAACAAACATTCCTGAGTGTCACAGGAAAACCATTTATTTGGCTTTGTGATGCGTTTTCCCCCCATTCCTCTTCTTATCATGCTGGAAGCGTTTCACAAATTCCTACCCCATCCCCACCAACATCTCCCCAAGCTCCTCCCCCTGCCTCACACATCTCTCCTGCATCCCGGCCAGATACTCTCTCACCACCGGCCTAAGCTCCTCAACCTCTCCAAGAACCGTCACATAAGGCCGGTACATCCGGTCCGGCCCCGGCAGAAACTCACGAAGGAGGGCCTCAGTAACCAGCCCCTCAAGCAACGCCGGGACCCTGCTCACCGGAGCGGAAAAAACCGTCCGGTCAGAAATCATCTGAGACGAGATCATCCGGATCTCACGGGAAACCCGTCGCATCGCCGCCTGAAGAATAACACAGCACGCCGTCCGGCCGTCCAGCACCACTGAGACACCTGGGATCGTCTGGAGGCGGGGATGATCGTTGCACGCATCGACAATCGCCTCCCAGTTCGTAAAAAACAGCGGGCAGACCGGGGCATGGCGCCGGACCAGCCGCAGCACCGCATCTGCGTCAAACCATCCCGTGTGGCCCGACTGCTGCATAAAGTCCTGAAAACTCACCGTGTGCATCGTCTCTTTCGCTCCCGGACTCAGCAGGTTTCCGGCCGGAAGAGACGCCGGTTCCTCAAAGCTCACCTCCGGCATCCACACCGGCAGACCCTGATGGCCGGCAGGTGTCGGAAAACCCGGCAGGGATGATGGTTGGGTGCTCTCCAGAATCAGGTCTCCATACGCCACATCCGCCGCCCAGACCGGCAGGCCGACCGTTGCCACCACCAGTTCACAGAATCCCGGCACCGTCAGATCATAATACTTCCGTACCAGCTCAGGATTCCGTTCGCCCGGCTCCGTCTTCGCAAGCGTCACCAGCCCCTTACGCTCAAGTGATGCCTTGATCTTCTGAAGCTTCGGCTGCGACATATTCAGCTTCTTACACGCAACCGAGACACAGATGGGACCGTGCCTGCTCATATAACCCAGCACCGTCCGCTCCTGCGGGGTTATTGGCAGAGCAGAGATAGCGTCCGGTTCCGGCAGGGTTCTCTCATTGGTTTTCATATACGCGTCCATAATCCGGTCAGATAGTCATGGTCGTCTATTCCGGATCTATTCTATTCAGTGAATTGTATTCATTCTGAATACATAATATCTTCTTTTTTGAATATATTGCAGGTCGCCCAAAAAGGAAGCCATGTCACCCGTGACTGATACGACAGCGCCTGATGAGAACAACACACCACTCTCAACCGAGCCCTGCCCAACAACAACTGCCCCGACTGAGGACAAAACCCCCGCAGGGTGTCCGTATAGCCCGCAGACCGAACCCAAAAAAGTCCTTGCCTGGTGCGGGGAAGAAGCGACCCGCTGGACCGGCAAACGCTCAAAAATCTACGAAGAACTCCTGGAAGCAAACGAGCTTATCATCCCGCCGGAGCAGCAGGTGGGCGAACGGGAACTGGGGCAGATTGTTGATGAAGTGCTCAGAATAGCCCTGCCGCCGCTCCTTGAAGACACCATCGAGATCACCATCGCTCTCAGGAATCATATGCCCCTGCGTGCTTTCATCAGCGCACCCGACACCGGCATTATCCTTCGCGAATACCGGATGCGGGATGGCGAACATCTGGAGGACGACACCCTCATCTACCACTACTACATCAGCCGGCTTGAACGAACCGAGCATACCGACAACCCTGCGGATGTCAAATACACCGTCACCTTCACAAACGCCCGAAACCACGAAGACGCCTATACGCTGCATGAAAAGAGCACGGCAGAACTGTCACGGTATCTGAAAAACACCGCAACCATCCAGAACCGGCGCTATATCGACGATGCCGTGCCCGCTCTTATCGGGCAGATTGTCAACCGGGGCCTCTGCAAAGAAGCGATCAGTATTCCGGCAACCGGGTTCTTTCTCTCAGAAGATGGCGATCTCCTCCAGTACGACCATCATTCCTTCCCCCAGTGTCTGCCGCCACCGGACCCTGCCCTGCTTGAGAAGGCCCTCTCCTTTCTCGACTACCTCATGGACTTTCATCAGGACTGTTACCAGGCAAAAGCGCTCATCTACTACGCCGTTCAGGCACCGCTCTCTGCCATACGCCGGAGTTTCAACCGGGAAACCCGCTATCTGCTGGCCTATGACGAAAAACACACCGGCAAGACCAACCTCGGCAAATACGCCCTGATGCTCTGGGGTGTTACCGTCCGGGACGGGCTCTTTAATGCCTCACGTCTCTCTGCCCCGCAACTTGCCTACCGTCTGAACCTGACGACCTTCCCGCAGGTCATGGACGAGGCAAAGAACTGCCTCCAAAATCCCGAAATCTCAGAGATGCTCAAGTCCTCGACAACCGGGGATCTCATCCACCAGCGGAACAAGCGTGACTTAACCGGCATGGACACCTTCTACAGTTATTCACCCCTCATTATCACCCTAAACTTTCTCACCGGTCTGCCAAGTGCTCTTGAGGAACGTCTCATCCCGGTCCGCTTTACCCCGGAGAACAAACGAACCGCAGAGGAAGCGTCCGCGTTTGACCGGCGTCTGGCAGCAGAAAAAAAGAATCATGCGATGCTGGGATCGTATCTCTGTGAATTTTTCAGGCAGAACTGGCAGGAGATCATCCCGGTGCTGGATCAGACGGATGAGCTGGTCATCGGATACGAACTGCTCGGGAAATTCTGTGACTGGATTGAGTACAAACGACCGGCATGGCTGACTAAAATCGAGGTATCACGTGACTTTGAACTGCTGGATCACCGTGACGTGCTCTTTCTGTATCTCCAGAAGAGCTATCTGGAACAGCTCCGTGCCTGCAACTGCCGGGATATTCTGAGTATGGACTGGGACCGGCGTCTGGATACGCTCGCTGATGCCCTGCCGGTGCATACGGTGAGGATTACCAAAAAATCAATCGCACTGAACAGTCGGATCAAGAATGAAGTGTATAAGACCTTCAACCATGAGCTCCCTTCTTTTGAGACGCTGGCGAAGTATGTGGGCGGCAAAGTCTATTCAACCCGTGATCAGAACGGAAAATCACATCATTCACTGGCTATTCCCCGACCAGTGTTTCTGGATTACATTCACGAACGGTTTCCCGGTCAGACTGAGCTGAAATGAAGGAACCCAGAAAACATAGAAGATCAAGACGGATTATTCCCCCCTATAAGGGAGACTCCTGTACACGTTTTCTCTCTGTGTTTTATGGGTATTACGGGTATTCTATAGTACTTCTTTTCTTTTTAGTACAGTACACTACAATATGACTACAATAAGCTAAAACAACTCAAAAATATCAGTACAATAAGGCAACATTCCAATTAGGTATCACCCATAAAAAAAACGGAAAAAACCAGAACGATCCAGAAAAAACCGTATCCCTTTTTCTCAGGCACCGATCTCCTCAAAAAAATAAAGAGAATTACATACTAACATACGTTCCTGAACCTGCCTTCGTCCTGACATTCATTAGAGTGAAGAATCTTGCCCAATTTCATCTCTAGATAAACTTAATATAGAAGTGTACAATACATCTTACCCATGACAGACGGGCCAAAGACAACGAAAGGAAAAATTAATAAGGCGGTAACAGGGGATGGAAGGAAAAATTTATCGAAACAAATCAGTGAAAACCTAAAAAAGAATTTTAAATCGAAATAATTTGAGCTTAGCATCAGTTTCTTCTTTGAATTGTGTAGTCAGCTTATGACTACACCTCGTTTCCTCACTGAGAACCAAAGAGGATAACTAAAAAACCCCTTTTTTCCGACAACCCAACAATCACGACTTCCCCGTCACCCGTCGCTTCAGCCCCAGCGTCCGCTTCTCGACGAGATGCCAGGAAACAGCACCCATCCCAACCCCGGCAGCGAGCGAGAAGACAATCAGGAGCGGAATGCACACCTCGCCCGGCCAGAAGAGAATCATTGTCTGCTGAATCGGGTACGTGAAGATAAACATCCCGTAGCTGAAATCGCCATACTTCCCGAAGTGGTTGAGCCGGGGCGTATCAGCCTGTGCCACAAAGAGCACCAGATAGGGAATCACCAGAAACGCGACCGGGAAGATCACCGGGTTTGTGGGAAAGAGCAGATACGTCCCGGCAAGGACCACAAAGAGAACCAGCGCCGTTCTCCCGTTGATATCAATCCGGTCACGGTTTCTGAAGTACCAGGCCCCGGCGAGGAAATACAGAATATAGTGCACCTTGGATAGCGTCGGATTCTCAAACCAGAGCGCCCAGAGGATGAAGAAGAAGAGAAAGAGAGGGATCATCGTGTGCCGGAACTTCAGAAGCCCCACAAGACCCAGACCCGCGAGCAGGATGTAGAGGGAAAACTCCAGCGGAATCGCCCAGAGCGGGGCGTTCACAAACGGCACCGGGTTCGTCGTAAACAGGCCCAGAGCCGCCCCGTTGGTGTAGAACGGCACACTTGCCCAGGTGGACGGCGAGAGCATCGCAGCGAAATACTCCGCAAGTGGCAGGGTGGTCGCAATCGGTCCGATGATGAAGAGCACAAAGAGAATCGCAAAGATCAGGCCCGGACCGATCCGCAGCAGTCGTTTGGTAAAGAACGCCTTTGGCCGGGGGTCACGCTCCCAGCTTGCCGGAATTAAAAATCCGCTGATGACAATCAGAATCGCAAGACCAATCTGGCCGAAGAGCAGTGTTGGATTATAAATCGAAATCGCCGTATAACCAAGAGAAAGAGCAAAACAGTGTGAGATAATAATCGACGCCGCACCGTAGAATCGCAGAAAATCAAAATTATTGGTGCGGTGGATATCCATCGGCGCTCACGAAGCAGGCGAATTCAGAGTTCCTGCCGGACCGCCGCAGCAGCCGACACCATCGTGGAGAGTTTCCTGAACGCTCCGTCGCGGGTATGCATCCGAAGACCGCAGTCCGGGTCAATCAGCAGACATTCGGCGCCGAACTCATCAACGGCACGCTCCACCCGGCCTTTCACCTTCTCAAAACTCTCGACCTCCTGGTCTGCCGAGTCGATAACTCCGTACCCAAGCATCCGGCCTTTCAGATCCGACGCAGAGATGATCCCGTGATTTGCCGGGTTGCAGGCAAACTCGAAGTCAAAGATATCGACCTGCACCTTCAGCACCTCGTCGATAACGTCGCCGAGACCGCCGCAGACGTGCAGGCAGGTGGGGGCACGGACCACACTGTAAATAGTGTCCAGTGCCTCTTTGGCCACATGTAGATCCACTGCGCCGGTGGAAAGCATCGGCTCATCAATCTGGAGAATCGCAACACCGGCCTCGTCAAGGGCCTGGGCCTCCGCCGCAATCGCCTGTGCGAGGTCGAGAATAAGCTCGCCCCGGTCACGGTAGAGGGGTGTCTCGATCTTTAAGGCGTGGGCGAGGGTCGTAGGACCTGTCAGAATGCCCTTGACCTTCGGGGTTTTGCCCATCGCATATTTCGTGTCGGCAAGGGTCAGGGGTTTTAAGGGCTGTCCAATCGTCCCTTTCACCGCCGAGCCTTTGATGCCGGGCAGAAGAGAGGTAAAGGAGCTGATCATATCGCCCCGGATCTGGCCGCTGGAGATAATATCCACACCGGCCTCTATCTGGTCGGTGACGGCCGTCTCCAGTGCCGCGTCGCTTTTGCCGCCAAAGAGTTTCAGGCCCTTTGATTTCACGGCCGGGTAGCTGCCGACGACGGTCGTTGGCAGCAGTTTGTTGATAATAGTCATGGATTAATTCAGGGCGTTAATCTGTGCCGGTCGCGGGGGAAGAGCACCGCTTCACGGATGTTGGGGAGTTCGAGCATTGTCATGATCAGACGCTCCATACCAAGTCCCCATCCCGCGTGCGGTGGCATCCCGTACCGGAAGGTTCTGAGGTAGAAGTCAAAGCTCTCCTCAGTCAGTCCTTTGTCCACAATCTGCTGTGCCAGAAGTTCGGGCTGGTGCACCCGCTGGGCACCCGACGAGAGTTCCATTCTCGGGTGCATCAGGTCAAAGGCCCGGCAGATTCCGGGTTCGTTCTCGTAGGGCAGTGCGTAGTAGGGTTTAATCGCGGTCGGCCAGTCCACCACAAAGTAGTGGGCGCCCATCTCCTCACCGATGGCACGTTCTGCTGCGGTGGAGAGGTCGTCGCCATAGGCCAGATCATCCTCGATCTTTGGTGCTGCGATATCGATGGCGTCCGCGTAGGAGATGCGCTTAAACGGCGTGTCCGGCACTGCAAAATTACATTCGAGGTTGGAAAGGGCGTCCTGACAGGTGTCCTCAACCTTCTGGTAGGCGGTCACAATGACCCGCTCAAGAAGGTCCATGACATCGTTCTGGTCGGCAAAGGAGATTTCCACGTCGATGGAGGTTGCTTCGTTGAGGTGCTTCGTTGTATTGTGCTCCTCTGCCCGGAAAATGGGGGCAATCTCAAAGACCTTCTCGAACCCGGCGGCCATCATCATCTGTTTGTAGAGCTGCGGACTCTGGTTTAAGAACGCCTCCTTCTCGAAGTAGGCGAGCGGGAAGAGCTCCGTGCCGCCCTCGGTGCCGGTTGCGACAATCTTGGAGGTCGTGATATTGATAAAGCCCTCGTTGAAGAAGAGGTCGGTGATGGCGTGGGTGACGGCGCTTCGGATCTGGAAGATGCTCCTGACTTTTGGGCGGCGTGCGTCCAGGAAGCGGTTGTCAAGCCGGTTATCGACCTCAGATTGGACCTTCTCGGAGACATCTAAGGGAAGAGGGGTCGTGGCAAGGCTTACGATCTCAAAGGTATCGGGGATCAGTTCTCTGCCCGCCGGTGCTTTTTCGGTCGCCTTCACAGTGCCGGTCACCCTGACAATGGACTCACGTGACGCGGCTTTTGCAGCCTCTAAAACGGCTTCAGGTGCCTTCTTCTTGACAATTGTCACCTGCAGAAAGCCGGTCCGGTCCCGGAGAATATAGAATGCCAGGCCGCCTAAGTCCCGGACTTCGTGTATCCATCCGATAACTTCGGCTTCGGTTGTTTCAGGGGTAACATCTGCTATTGGTATACGCATAAAAATCTGGTGTACTATTCGAAGCCTGAGGGTATTTGTTTATTGGTGAGGGGATACGAAACGGGCCGGGTTTCCACCAGCTCCCGGCAGATTTATGAAGGGAAGAGCTCATCTGGTTTTACGTCCAATACACATTTCAGGAGACGTGGAAGCGTGTATACAAAGATTCTGGTGGGTGTGGACGGGTCGCCTATCTCAAATAAGGCACTTGATACGGCGATTGCCGAGGCCGTGAAGCAGAACGGTTCCCTGCACATTGTGCATGCGATGCAGCTTGGTTTTCAGCCGGGAATCGGGATGGATCCGGCAGCAGGACTGACCGATATGGCCTCGATGCAGATCATGAACGATATGCTCCAGAAGCAGTCGGAAGTGATTCTCGAAGCGGCACGGGAAAAGGCAGAGGATGAGGGCCTTGCCGTGCAGACTCATCTGGTCTATGGCGACCCGCGTGAGGAGATCCTTAACATTGCGAAGGAATACGGCTGTAATCTTATCGTGGTCGGGTCTGCCGGCAAGGGCTTTTTGGATACGATATTTATGGGCAGCGTAAGCCAGCATATTATCGAGCACAGTCCGGTCGATACGCTGGTTGTCCGTGCTGAGAAAAAAGAATAATAGCTGAACGTATGGAAAAACACCCTTATTTTTACTGTCTGATTCTTCTGGTTCTCTGCTGCTTTCTGATACCACCAGTCGCTGCTCTCTCGGTCGACAGCATTGCGCAGGACCCGGTAGGGGCGCTGATCTCTGGCGAAGAGGCGACGGTGGAGGTTACAATCCGTTATACGATGGATTCATCGGCTGAGTCGATGGAGTTCTTCACTGACCTGCAGGACGCGAAATGGGTTTTTACCCCCACCAGAAACGGCGAAGGCGTGCCCTATGCGACCCGGTATGGTCATTATGAATATCTGACTGGCTGGGATCTGTATTATCCGTCGGCTGTTGTCACCCGGATTTCCCTTACCTTAACCGGCATTGTGCCGCCGGTCTCCTCGGCCCAGCAGGGGGTTCTGCTGCGGGTGACCCAGTATGATGCGGACGGGTCAACGCTCGTTGAGGAAATACAGGAGACTGCTCTGTTTGCACCGCTGGGCGACCTCGCCACCACTGCTGACGAGCAGCGTGCTGCCCTTGCTATCCTGGAAACAGCTATTTTAGAAGAAAAAGCAGGCGGGGTGAATACCAGTGCCGTTGACGGCATGGTTGCGCAGATTGCAGCATTAATAGAAGGCGCCGGGTCTGGGCTCATGACCAATGGTGATGCACTCCGGGCACTGATTGACGCGGGCTCGCTTATCGGGCAGGCAACGGCACTGTTAACCGAGGAGTCGGCCGGTTCGCAGATTACTGATGCCAATGCCGCTCTCTCCTCGCTTCAGGCACTTGCTGCTGAGGTGGTGGCAGATTCGCAATATGACGGTGATCCACGGGTCTGGAGTATTAGTTCATATGCCGACAGTGCGTCAACGCTTTTGATACTGGCCGGTGAGAAAGAGACGTCCGGAGACTACGCGGCAGCGGGGAATTATGCAGCGCTGGCGCAGGAAAAGATAAACGATGGCCTTGCCTGCTATGGAGATTTGACCGGCAGCACACCGGTTCCGGTTGCAACGGCGACTTATTCTGCCACTGCCTCTGCGACTTCAGTTTCGGGAACGGCGACGGCCACAACGATGTCACCTACGCCGACCTCTTCCGGCATATCTTCGGAGAGTGAGATTGCCGGGGTGCTTCAGGAAGAAGTCTCACTGGATAGTTTCTTACATATTCTCGGGGTGCTCGGTGATGGCCTTGGGAATCTGACCGAGATGCTTGGCTCACTGTTCTCGCTTGTGCAGAACTGAAAAGATATCCCAGGCCAGAGACTCGGCCCGGTGCCGTGAGGTGAGGCGGGTATTCATGGAAAGCGCCTCCTCGTCAGGTTCTTTGGTGTGCAAATCCTGAACGTACAGATCGGTATGGAGGCGGCAGATGTCCTGCAGGCGGGCAGTACACTCCTCAGCCAGCACATCGCCCTCCGCGACAAACGGGAACTCGGGGGCGATGGTGATAACAAACGTTTCTTTGAGTGCCGCCCGCATTCCATCACAGGCTAAGAGGGGCAGAAGACTGGTCCACGACGGACCGGGCCCGAGAATGATCGCTTCGCTCTTTTTTACAAGTTCGAGCGCTTTATTGGTGGCAACCGGCGGGTCTTCACTCTCGATGGTGATTTCATGGACGGGCAGGTCCCAGGTGTCCCGGCGGTAATCTAAGAGATGCACCCGTTCTTTTGAACCCGGTTCTATTCCGGGTCCGTGCATCCAGAGGGCCTGCGGTGTGTCGGTCGGCGGCAGAATCGTGGCGTTGATGCCAAGGGCACCGCAGAGGCATTCACAGGCATTCGTCAGAGAGAGCCCATTCCGCAGCATCTCCGCCCGTGCAATACGCAGCGCCCGTTCCTGTTCGCCTGCCGGGAGATATTCCGGACGGCCAAGGCGGGCGAGGGCGTTTGAGGTGGTGGCAGTATCGCCCCGCACCCCCTGCCACCGGGCGGTATTGAGGATACCAGCGAAAAGAAAGAGCGTGTTATCGCATTCGGGTGCGGCGTGGCCTCCGAAGGTCCAGACGGCGTCTGCCATCGGGGTGATGACGCCGATCTCAGCATCTTCACTGATGGCTTGCATCCCGCGAATCAGTTTGAGCGTCTCGGCGCCGCCGGAGAGGAAAGTAATCATTCAGGCTCAGGTCCGGGTGTTATGGGCTCTGCTGCTGTTCTTCTGCAAGGGAGAGAATCGAAGCGGCCAGTTGTTCCGCAACTTTTTCATTTGTCATGAGGGTATCCAGTGTCACGGCGCCGTCCACCACATCGCCGTCGCGGATATCCTGAATGCAGAGGTCGGCGAATTCCTCATATAGCCCAAACGTGCCGCGTGATGTCGGCTCAAGACCCCACGCCTCCATCAGCACTTTCGCGGGGCCGCTCACCGGGGCGTCGCCGATAAAGGGACTTACTACGATCACAAACGCCTCTTTGAGCGCCTCACGAACGCCTGCGCATTCCAGAATCGGGGCGATACTCGTGACCGGATTAGATGGTCCGAGAACGACCAGATCAGCTGAGGAAATCGCCTCAAGGACATCCGGAGTGGCAACCGGTGGTCCCTCGGATTCCCGGACCACTTCAAGAATAGGCACAGTCGCATGGTGGCGAATCCAGAACTCCTGAAAGTGTATCAGTCCTTCAGGGGTGCGGATCATCGTCGTCACCGGCTCGTCGCACATGGGGAGCACCGCCGCCCCGACCCCGAGACGGTTGCAGAGCACCTGTGTGCTCTCGGTAAGCGTCATGCCCCGGCGCAGCATCTTACCACGGGCAATGTGCACCGCCCGGTCCTGATCTCCTACGGCGATAAACGAGTTCTCGTCCAGACGTTTCAGGAATGTGTCGGTGGCGGTGGTATCGCCTTCGATGCCCCACCAGGTTTCAGTATTGAGAATGCCGGCGAACAGGTACATTACGGTGTCGATATCCGGGGAAAGGTGGTTGCCGGCAAGCCACATGTCCTCGGCTGTATTGACGACGACCGAGATGTCATGGTCGTCTAAGAGGCGGCGAAAGCCACGGATGAGTTTTGGCGTGCCGGTCCCGCCTGAAAGAAAGGTAATTTTCATGGTTCACAGGTATATGACCCGAAGCTCTTAACAATATGCGTAAAATGCCTTTGGAGAACCCTGGGGAGTCTATTTCCTGAAAATTCCGACAAGAACTTCTTCCACTTCTTTCATTTTTGCAGCATTCACCGTTCCTGCCTTGTATAAAATAATCGATTTTTCCGCTGTAAATATCCTGTTTGGCCTGATGACACTTTCAACATAAAGAGTGCCTTCTTCAAAGTCAGAATCAGATAAGGGAACTGAATAGCTATCATCCCTCTTCTTTGAAGTAATCTGGCAGAGGATTAGATCATCTCCATCCAGCACTCCCGCTACAAATGCAGGTCTTCGTTTCGTGTCAGAGAGATCTGAAAAAGGGAACGGTACTACGACGACATCCCCCTTTACAAATTGTTCCATGCCTCATCTTCTTCCTTGGTATCCCAATCCCTTGCAAGAACTTTTTCGGAAGCATAGGCACATGACAGGAATTTATCCACTTCATCAAGCGGCCGCAACTCAATTTTGTCATCATAGGCAAGAATGGCAACTTTCGTGCCTTCACGGAATCTGTCCCGTATGGATTTCGGAATCACCAACTGCCCTTTTTCAGTAATTTTTCCGGTTTTTATTTCGACAAGAGCCATGGAGACACACCTTACTTGTCTTATTTGTAAGATGAATATAAAATTCATCCTATTGTGGTAACTATGTATAGAGACTCCGGGAGATACAAACTTCTGGACAAAAAGAAAATATTGTCAGACCAGAACCCAGGATGCAGAAGATCGTGCTTCAGGAATGGGCAGTCCGTCCTCACCCATTCCTTCCACATGAAAGGCAATTGCTTCGTGCATCTGCTGTTCTGCCTCCTCACGAGTGGCACCGGTTGCAACGCACCCCGGAAGATCCGGCGAGTATGCCGAGTAATTTGTGTCTGTTTTTTCGATAACAATCAGAAATCTATACATTATTTTTTCTCCTTAAGTCCTGCCTGCTTCAGAATACTGTTCAGGGTTCCGGGTGCTTATACTGTCGGTGGCTCCCCGCGTTGCTACAAGGTTACATCCCTCAGTCTCTATTTTTTCTAGGACTTCCCTGACTCTCATACCATTGCCTTTGAAATCCCTTAGAAATTTCTCATCAGAAAAAGTGTGAGGTTGACCGCCTCATATCTGTTTGCTTCTAAAACCTCAACGATTTGGTTGTCAAATCCGGTGATTGGGGGAAACCGCCTCTTCTGCTCTCTTGCCCTTTTTTTCCGTCAGGTAAAAAATCAGATGACGACACCCTTATAGGATCTCCCGGAAAGGTAGATCACAGGATAACGCATGGAACAAACAGCAGCGGTCTGCCAGAGTTGTGGTATGCCGCTTATTGATGACGGGGACCGGGGCACGGAAGCTGACGGGACAAAAAGCCCGGTCTACTGCCAGTACTGTTACACAAACGGCCGGTTTACCGAACCCGATCTTACCCTGGACGGGATGCTCGACCGGGCAGCGAGGGTGCTCTCTGAACTCTATGGGATGGCGCCTGTAAAGGCTCGGGATTTCGTTGCCCTTCAGATTCCCCACCTGAAGCGATGGAGTGAAAGCGTCGTGCCGGTCTGTCAGAGTTGTGGCATGCCGATGAATAACGGGGAAGATTTTGGCACAGAACAGGACGGGACGGCGAGTGAATGCTACTGCTGTCACTGTTATCAGCAGGGTGTCTTTACCGAGCCGGATATGACACCGGAGGGGATGATAGACCGTTGCACCCCGATGCTGGCAGAAGAGTGCCAGATTCCACCGGAGCAGGCCGCGGTGATGGTTCGACGGTATCTGTCGGGTCTTAAACGGTGGCGTGGGTCGCTATGAAAGTCATCAGAGACCCCGTCCATGGGCAGGTGCGGGTGCCAAAACAGCTGCTTTCAATTCTTGATTCTCCGCCGGTCCAGCGACTGCGCTATATCCGGCAGCTTGGGTTCTCGCATCTTGTTTACCCCGGCGCCAACCACACCCGCTTCGAACATTCGCTTGGCACCATGCACCTTGCGATGAAGATGTCTGAGGAGCTTGGGCTTGCAAAAGAAGAGATGCTCCTCGTTGCGGCGTCAGGTCTCCTTCACGACATCGGGCACTCCCCGTATTCCCACGCCACCGAACCAATTATTCAGGCCTATACTGCCCGCAGCGGCCATCAGGATATTGCAACCCTGCTGGACGACCCGGCGATAGAACGGGGGCTTAATGAGGCCGGGATTACCGCCGCTGAGATTGATGCGATGGTGAATGGGGACCATCCCCTTTCGGGCATCATCCACGGGGATCTGGACGTGGACCGGATGGATTACCTGATGCGGGATGCTCATTACACCGGCGTCCCATACGGAACGGTGGATCCTGATCGCCTGATGTATTCGACCATCATGACTTCGGAAGGGCTCGTCTTAAAAGAGAACGGTATTCAGTCGGCAGAATCCCTGCTCCTTGCCCGGACTCTTATGCGCCCGGCGGTCTACTTCCATCACGTCAGCCGGATTGCCGAGAGCATGATTCTTCAGGCCATACAGGAGCACCTGAAAGCTGTCGGAACCGGCGAAGCGGCAAAGCTGGTAGGTCTTGATGATGCGGCGTTTATCTGCACCATGACCTCCTCGCCGTCTGCTGAGGCACGGGCATTTCTTGACCGGATTCTGTCCCGGCGGCTCTATAAACGGGCGGTCTATGTAGGGCAGGATCGGGTGCCGTCGACCGTCTTTTCGGATGAACCAGACATCGCTGGTAACCGCCTCGTCGCTGAAGAAATAGCCGAAGTGGCAGGTGTTTTACCCGAAGAGGTGCTGGTGGATATTCCGGCGTTCCCCTCAACGATCAGAATGGCGGTCAAGGTACGAAACCACCATGATCTGGTGCCTCTCGATGAACTCTCGCCGCAGGTCAGCACGTTAGATGCAACCCGGCGGGGCTATTGGCGCTTGGGCGTGTACACTCCCGCAGCGTGCCGCGATCAGGTTGAACAGGCGGCCGAAGCGGTGCTGCACCTGAAAAAACCCACGCGTCAGGACAAATTAGTTTTTACTTAAGGACGAAACTAACCACAGGTTGCGATTTTGATGTCAGGCAAATTTGTAGTCGGAATTACCGGGGCGAGTGGCATGCTCTATGCAGAGCGCCTGCTGGAGGTGCTGACCCCGAAGGCTGAGGTGACGGTGATCATCTCAAAGACGGCGGAGAAGATTGCTAAGATTGAAGGGGCGACCCTGAGCGGATTCGATGCTGAATATGACGCCATCGATGATCTCTGTGCTGCGGTTGCGAGCGGGTCGTTTCAGTATGACGGTCTCGTGGTCGTTCCGTGCAGCATGAAAACGCTGGGCGCTGTGGCAAACGGCTTCTCATCAAATCTCATTACCCGGGTCGCCGATGTGGCGTTGAAGGAGAAGCGGACCTGTATTATGATGCCACGAGAGATGCCGCTTTCACGGATCCACCTCCAGAATATGCTGACACTGACCGATGCCGGGGCGACGATGATGATGCTCTGCCCCGGCTTTTACCTGCGACCAAAGACGATTGGGGATCTGGCTGACATGGTGGTTGGCCGGGTGCTCGACCATCTGAAGGTTGACCATGACCTCGCCGTCCGGTGGGGGGAGGAATAATATGCGTTCATTTATTGAGACCATGCGGGAAGCTGGTGAAGTAATCGATATCGAAGAGGAGGTCTCATCGGTCTATGATGCTCCGAAGATGGCAAAAGCGACCGACAAACTGCTCTTCTTCCACCGCCTTGACGGTACACACCGGGCTGTGATGAATGTGACTGCCTCACGCCGGGCGCTCGCTCTTGCCTTAGGAATGGAGGAGGATACGCTGGTCGCACGACTTGCAGAAGCATCATTTAATGGTTCAGTGACTGACATGGGTCCCCTGCATATGCATCCGCCGGACCTCCTGAGTCTGCCGATCATGAAGCATTTCCCACTGGATGCCGGACGCTACCTGACTTCTGCGGTTGTGTTTTCTGAGTATGGCGGGGTCACGAACGCCTCGATTCACCGGATGCTGGTTCTTGACAGCACGCATCTCGCAGCACGCCTCGTTGAGGGGCGGCATACCTGGAATCTGCTCCAGCAGGCTCTTGCCGACGGGAAGCGCCTGCCGGTTGCGATCACGATCGGCACGCATCCGGCAGTGACCTTTGCTTCATGCACCCGGGTGCCCGAAGGAAAGGAGCTTTCGTATGCAGCAGAACTCCGGGGTGGCGAACTGGAGGTGCACACCTGTGAGAACGGTATTGCGGTGCCGGATGCGGAGATTGTGCTCATGGGCTTTATCGGTGCGGAAACGGCTAATGAAGCGCCGTTTGTTGATATCACGGGCACCTATGACCCGGTGCGGAAAGGACCGGTTATCGAGATTACCGGCATGCATATCAAAAGCGATCCTATCTTCCACGGACTTCTGCCCGCTGGCGACGAGCATAAACTTCTGATGGGGATGCCGTACGAGCCCAAGATCTTCCGGGCGGTTGCCGGGGTGACGAAAGTCAGGAACGTGGTGTTGACCACCGGCGGATGCGGGTATCTGCACGCGATTGTTCAGATTCAGAAGAGAACGCAGGGCGACGCAAAGAATGCGATTATGGCGGCGTTTGCGGCCCACACGTCGCTGAAACATGTCGTGGTGGTTGATGAGGACATCGATCCCTTCGACATGGAGGATGTGGAATATGCGATTGCGACCAGGGTCCGGGGTGATACTGACCTGATGGTAATAAGCGGTGTTCGGGGTTCTTCGCTGGACCCGTCACGGATAGGGGATGGCATGAACGTGAAGATCGGCGTGGATGCGACGATGGAAAAGGGCCGGGAAGACGAATTTGTGCGGGCTGTGTGGGACTAAGGGAACGAATATATGTATCTGGATTCTGAAGACGAGAAAATACTGAACGGTGAATACGGGGAGACCCGGCGCCAGATGATGGAGCTGCTGGTCGCTCTTGGCAAGGTTTTTGATGCAGAGCGGCTCATTCCGATATCGAGTGCTCAGGTAGCGGGGGCATCCTACAAGACCATCGGGAAATGGGGGCTGGAATGGCTCAGCAATCTCAATGCCCGGGCGGTTGTTCCGGCGGTGTTAAACCCGATTGGGATGGATCAGCACCGCTGGCAGGAGATGGGTATTGATGCAGACTTTGCGGAAAAGCAGGAAGCGGTTATCGCGGCCTACAACAATCTTGGCATCAGGCTGGAATGCACCTGCACGCCCTATTATCTGTATACGACGAATTTTGGCGACCATCTTGCCTGGTCCGAGTCCTCTGCGGTCTGTTACGCGAACTCGGTCATTGGCGCCCGGACAAACCGGGAAGGTGGCCCCAGTGCTCTGGCAGCGGCGCTTGTTGGAAAGACGCCGGAATACGGTCTGCATCTGATGGAGAACCGTCTCCCGCAGGTGCATGTGCAGGTGGAAGGCGAGAAGGGCCTGCATACTGATCACTACGGGGCCCTTGGCTATCTGGCAGGAAAAGAGGTCGGCAACCGGATTCCTATCTTTACGGGCATCCGGCCGAACCGTGATCAGCTCAAGACCCTGGGAGCGGCACAGGCAGCAAGCGGGGCCGTGGCACTCTTTCATGTCGCCGGCATTACGCCGGAAGCCAGGATTGAGCGGCTGAATATGACGCCCGACGCTCTGGAAACGATTACGATTGAGACGAGCGCCATCGAGGAACTTTTCACCGCAATGCCGGTCGAGGCGATTGCGATTGGCTGCCCGCACTGCTCGCCAGATGAGCTTGAGGAACTGGCTGACCTTTTCGAGGGACGAACGGTGGTCCTGCCGGTCTATATTTTTGCAGCGAGAGGGGTTCTTGAGGCGCACCGTGATCTGGTCGAACGGATTGAGACAAGCGGGGCCGGCGTCTTTGCGGACACCTGTGTGGTCGTATCGCCGGCGATGGATCGCTATGGGGCGATTATGGTGAACTCCGGGAAGGCCTATGCCTATATTCCGAATATGTGCGGGGCCAAGGCACGTCTGGGGACGACGGAAGAGTGTGTTGCGGTTGCCTGTGGGGAAGATGTGGGGGAATAAGCGATCACAATTTGAAGATCAAATGGCATTTTAATAGCTTGATTACGAGTATAGAGAAAAGGATCTAATAAAATGAATATCTCGACATTTTTGCGTTCTCTCGCCAATTTGAAAAGTGAGAATATTAGTAATTCCCAACATTTTTCGATTCGGCATGAAGAAAGAAAAGATGATGTAATGCCTGAGATTGATGGCATTCATAAAATGCTTATTAGCGGTGAAGCTGTAGAAGTCTCTCAGCAAGATGATCAAAAATTTCGAATTCTGTTCAATTTAAATGAAAAATATGATTTGGCTTTGGTCGTTTCAGTAAAAAACACCAATCCTGAAATAATAATACGATTAATAACCTGTTATAAAATACCGATAAATCGGAGGGTGAGATAAGATGACTGTAAACCTGATTCAGACGGATGCAGATACAATTGATTATGATTATGAAAATGACAGTTTTTTCTTATTTACCAAAGGCGCCGATTATAAGCACTCACTGAATTTAGACAATATTATCATTGATTTTGGTGAAGGGAATTCTATCAAAGGAGTAGAGATACAAAATGCCTCGAAGAAATTTGGTGTCCCGAAACATGCACTAAAAGCACCGCATCAGATCAAAATTGAGCTGGATATATCACGTGAAAAAATTGTCCTTAATGTAAAGCTTACGCTTGAAATAAGGAATAATACCGTCTCAAAAGCCATAATTGCAGCAGATGTAAACAAATTCAATATATCTTCCGGAACAATGGCCATGTCGTGCGGAATTTGTTGAAAACAGATCCCACTTTTTTTCATTCGAACGTCTTCAAATTCCCGGATGAAGTCTGCGGGTAATAAAATAGGATTGGTTAGTTCTCTTTTGGCCCGATAACCGCCATAATTTCGTCACAGAATGCCTGCGCTTCTTCTTCCTTTGCTGCCTCGACATAAAGACGCATAAATGGCTCCGTGCCGGATGGCCGGAAGAGTGCCCAGCAGTTCTCGCGGTTGATTCTGATACCATCGGTGAGATCCTGCTCGTCTTCGGCAAACGCAAGCTGTACCTGCTCCAGCAGTCCAGGAATATTGTCGGTGAAAATCTTGTCTTTGATCATGTGGCGGGGCGGGAGCATCGTACGCAGCTCTGAGAGTGTTTTGCCCTCACTTTTGAGCAGTGACGCCATGGCAGCGGCGGTCATCCCACCGTCCCGGCAGTGCTGGTGTTCAGGGAAGATCAGGCCGCCGTTTCCTTCTCCGCCGAAGACGACCGGTTCACCGGCGGCGGCTAGTGCCATCATCGTGCGGGCGACTGAGATGCTGCCGACTTTGGTATAATGCACCCGACAGTTCGTCATCGCCGCTACATCCTCGACCCTCATTGAGGTACTGACCGGTGTTACCACGAGACCCGGCTTGTTTTTGCAGACATGATACTGCATCAGGGCGAACTCCTCGTTCTCTTCGAGGTAGGCGCCGGTATCGTCGATGAAGACTGCCCGGTCGGCATCGCCGTCGTGGGCAACGCCGAAAGCGGCACCGGTTGCGAATACTAAATCAGCCAGCGGTTTAAGGCCCTCGGGGGAGGGTTCGGGCAGACGGCCGGGGAAGGTTCCGTCCATCTGACTATTAATAGAGAAGACCCGGCACCCAAGGCTGGTGAGGATCTCCTGCGTGGTCCGGCAGGCGGGGCCTGAGCCGGGATCAACGGCGACAGTCATACCTGCACAGGTGCCGGGGCCAAACTGGTTAATGACGCCGTCGATATATTCCTGAATG
>Ga0208902_1000573_pt1 | contig 18840 bp, 23 predicted proteins | sample AntAceMetag02UKH_FD_184767 | JGI IMG/M metagenome (GOLD analysis project Ga0208902, IMG submission 184767) | Saline lake microbial communities from Ace Lake, Antarctica - Antarctic Ace Lake Metagenome 02UKH (SPAdes) (version 2) | ecosystem: Environmental > Aquatic > Non-marine Saline and...
ATTGAAAATCTTCATAAGGTTAAAGTTGAAGGGATTGGGAACGATTTTTATGAATTTGATGAGCGTGGTGATGTGAAAGTGCCAGCTTTAATTACGATATCGGGTGATGAATTTAAAAAAGAACATGGAATAAATTAAAATCATTGCTAAGATTAAATTAAAGTTTTACCAATAAACTTAATATACCAAATAAATATAACTCTCATTTTAATAAGGAAAATATAACTACCTTATTAAAAATGAGAGTTATATTTATTTGGTATATAAAAAAATTATTAAGGATCGGTCTAAAGATAAATTTTGAGATATATTATGATTATACAAAGGAAGAGTTATTGTAATGATAATCCATGAAGATTGTTAAAAAATTAAAGATAGACTTCCCCGAGGTCGTAAAATTAGTGAAAAAGTAACCAATAAATAGTAGATTTCCCTCTATTATTTTAATCTATACCCATAAGTAGACACCTATTTTTGAAGGTTAGTTTTTTATTGAGAATAAATAGATATTAGAGTATTATTCATTTTAATATTCGGGAATCGAATATGAGACGCAATTTCTTAAAGGAGAGTTGGATATAAAAATGCAAGTATATTTTCTTAAAATTTATTTTAACGGGATATATAATTTAAATATAAGATATAAGAAAAAATTTTCTATTGCATTTTTATAAAGATAGTGATATTATATTTCAAAGTTAGGCATCCCTAATAAAGATAGGATTACAAATCTAGATGAATTTTGAATAATTTTTAAATATAAAGGACTTATTTATGGCTACAAGAAACATGGAAGACTATCTGGAAGCAATATTGGATTTACAGAACAACAAAGGATACATCAAGGCTAAAGATATTGCAGATAAATTAGAAGTGAAACGACCCAGCGTATCGGAAATGACTAAAAAATTGAAAGAAAGCAACTTTGTTTCCTACGAAAAATATGGAGGGATAACATTTACTGAAAAAGGCAGAAAATTAGCCAGAGAAATAAGGAAACGCCATGATTTATTTGCAGATTTTTTAAGAATTATCGGTGTAAGTGAAAAAAATTCGCAAAGAGATGCCTGTAAAATCGAACATGATGTTTCGCCCGAAACCGTCGAATGTTTAATTAATTTTATTAAAACTATTCGTTAGTCTCCTTTTGATGATAGTAGGAGAATAGTTTTTAAAAATAAAAGTAATCGAATACTATTACAAATTTATAACTAAATGAGGAGCACAAATTATTATGGTTATGACTCTCGATAAAGTTAAAGAAAATCAAAAAGTAAAAGTAATCAGTATTTCCGGAGGTTGGGGTGTGAGACAGCGTCTGGGTTGTCTGGGTATACAACCCGGAGACATGATCACGATAAAGAGAAGTGCTATCATGCAAGGACCAATTTTAATAAAAATTCATGGGAATCAAGTTGCATTAGGCAGAGGGGTAGCAGGTAGAGTTTTAGTGGAGGCAATGTAATGAAAATTGCACTTATGGGGCAGCCTAATTCAGGCAAGAGTACCATATTTAATCATGTTGCCGGTTATAAGGCGGTAACGTCGAATTTTCCCGGGAAAACTGTTAAATATGAAATATCTAAATTTAAATTTCTTGACCAGGTTATTGAGTTGGTAGATTTGCCCGGAACTTATTCCTTAACTTCTTTTGACCTTGCTGAGCTCGAAGCTAGAAAATATCTATTGAACAATAAAATAGATGTTGTCGTCAATGTTCTTGACGCGTCACTGCTCAGTAGAAGCCTCGAACTTACACTACAGCTTTTAGAACTTAAATTACCCATGGTTGTTTGTCTTAATATGATTGATGAAGCGGAACGTAAAGGTATTCGAATCGACATTGAAAAATTATCTAAAATTCTCGGTGTGCCGGTTGTTCCAGCGGTTGCTGTAAAAGGGAAAGGGGTTAAAGAACTTTTTTCGGTAACCAATCAAATAGGTAAAGAAAAGAAATCAGGGAAAGTATTAAAGTTTAGCAAAGATGTAGAAGATATAATAATCCAGCTTTCCGCGCAAATTGAAAAAAAAGAACCTGATCAAAAATTTAATATTCCCATAAGATTTCTAGCACTCAAATATTTGGAAAATGATAATTTTTTTATAGAAGACTTAGAAGTTAGCGGTAAAAAAATTTTTGAAAAGGTAAAACATTATCAAAATTTACTTAAAGAATCTCATGGTCGTCATTCTGATGTTGTCATTTCTTCAGAACGGCATCATTTATCCATGAGTATTTACGAATCTGTCGTTTTACTGGGGAAACCACATAAAAGTCCCATTGATTATTTGGATAATGTTTTAATGCATCCTTTTTTAGGTTACATTTCTATGGGCTTGATTTTTTACTTATTTTTCAATTTGGTATTCAGTGTTGGGAAAATGGTGGAAGAACCACTTCTGGATTATTTTTACCGCTTAATTCCCTTAGTGGAAAAGAGTATTAATCCGGGAACTTTATCATTTTCAATTATAAGTGGAATTATTCAAGGATTGGCCGGAGGAATAGCGATTGTATTGCCTTACCTGTTTCCCTTTCTTCTTGGTTTGGCTATTTTAGAGGATTTGGGTTACTTGCCTCGAATCGCCTTTCTCCTGGATGCATTTTTACATAAAATTGGTTTGCACGGTAAAGCAATTATACCTTTTATATTAGGGTATGGATGCACTGTTCCGGCTATTATGGCAACAAGGATTCTAGAATCAGAGAGAGACCGTTTTATTGCTTCAGTGCTTGCGACTATGATTCCCTGTGCTGCCCGGATGACCATTATATTTGCCTTAGTTGCTTTTTATATTAGTCCTCAAGCTGCATTAGCAGTTTATATATTAAATATCATTGTCATTATTATATCAGGGAAGGTCTTGTCTTCCTTGCTTCCGGAAGTAACACCGGGAATGATATTGGAAATTCCTGCATACCATATCCCTTCCATAAAAGTCGCTTTGGCTAAAACCTGGCTTAGAATGAAAGAATTCATATTTGTTGCTTGGCCGTTGCTTGTCATTGGCAGTACAGTATTAAGCTTACTGAAATATTATGAAGCTGACCTAATTATCAATCAATTTTTTTCACCTATAACAATGTTATTGGGTCTTCCGATTGTAGTCGGGACCACTCTGGTTTTTGGTATTCTTCGTAAAGAACTTTCAATGTTAATGTTGATTCAAGCTATAGGAACTAATAACGTAATTTCTGTAATGTCCGCGACACAAATCATGACTTTTACCATTTTTATCATTTTTTATATCCCTTGTGTGGCAACTATAGCGGTTTTGTGGAAAGAGATAGGAAGCAGGAGGACATTATTTACCATTGCTTTTACCTTTGTTGTAGCGATTGTGTTGGGAACCATCACTCGGTTTGTATATTAAAATAGTATATAGTATAAAATTCAGTAATGAGTAATTAGTGTGCGCCAAGAAAGCTTGGCAGTTCTTTCCGGTGAGAGTCCGGATTAGGCAAAGGTTAGCCGCCAGCCTAACACCTATACCACATACAGAAGGGTAACTAACTGTATGAAGCTGGTGGACGGGAGTTATTAGGCCGTAACGCAAGTGAAGGTATTAAGCCCCGAAAATTTATACAGTGGGGAGAGCCGACAGTGTACTCTTACTGGAAGGCAGTATATTGTTTAAACGAAAAAGGCAAGTTTAACAATACTCCCCGGGGTCCGAGGCCATGGCATGATAACAAAGGGAACTGTCAGGAACTTGGGAGAACCAGACTATTCCATCTGGGGTAATCAAACAAACAACCGGAAGACGGGAGGATGTATGAGAAGATAGTCTGGTAGTCGGACTAACTCATAGTACTCTGAGGACGGGAAAGCCGGCCACATGGGGAAGGGGTTAGCACTAATACGTAAAAGGAGAGGAGAAACATATGCTGTCTGCTAAGACGGGAAAGATTGTATCTGCTGAGGTACAATTTGATATGCAAACGAAACTGAACTTTATAACCGAACATACTATTAAAGACAAAAACTTTAAATTTACCAGTCTCGCGCATTTACTGAACGAAACATCCTTAAAAGAATGTTTTCATATGCTGAAGAAGAACAAAGCACCCGGTCAGGATAAGGTAACCTATGAAGAATACCAAGATTACCTCTTTACAAACATACAAAAATTAGTAAAGAGGATGAAGAAAGGCAAATATTATCCGCAACCGGTAAGAAGGGTCTACATACCCAAAGCAGAAGGTAAGAAAAGACCTCTGGGAATACCGGCATTAGAAGACAAGATAGTACAGATGGGAATAACCAGAATACTAAATGCCATATTCGAGCCGAACTTCCTGGACTGTTCCTACGGATTCAGAACCGGTAAAAGCTGTCATCAAGCATTAAAACAATTGGATAACAGCATAATGACCAAACCGGTAAATCACATAATAGATGCCGATATACGCAGCTTCTTTGATAATGTAGACCATGACTGGATGATGAGGATGCTTGCAGAAAAGATAGCGGACAAGAATCTGTTAAAGATCATAAAGAAATTTTTTAAGGCAGGAGTAATGGAAGCAGGAAAGTTGTACCAGACAGAAGCAGGGACGCCACAAGGTGGGATCTTATCACCCATCTTAAGCAATATCTATCTCCACTATATACTTGACTTATGGATGGAGAAGATAGTAAAAAGGGATACATCCGGGTTTGTAGAGCTGTTGCGCTATTGTGATGACTTTGTAGTCCTGGTGCAGCACAAGAATGAGGCGGAAGAGATATTACTCAAGCTTGGCAAACGGCTAAACAAATTTGGACTTGACCTGTCTAAAGAAAAGACCAGGCTGATTGAGTTTGGAAGGTATGCGAAGATAAATGCGAAAGACAAGAAACCGGATACGTTTGATTTTCTGGGATTCACTCATTTTACAGATAAAACCCGTAAAGGTAAATTCAAAGTAGGGAGAAAGACCAGAAGGAAGAAGTTTAACCTAAGCTTAAAGAAGATGAATAGCTGGCTTAAGGCAATTAGGAACAGGGTTAAAACCAAAGAGTGGTGGAAGATAGTATCTGCCAAATTAAGAGGACACTTTGAATATTATGGTATAAGCGGTAATTATGCTGCAATCAAAGACTTTTACCAATTAGCCCTTAGACTTATATTCAAATGGATTAATAGGCGGAGCCAGAAGAAGAGCATGAATTGGAAACAGTTCATAAATTACTTAAAATACTATCCGTTGCCTTTACCTAAAATCAAACATAATATCTATATCTTTAATAGTGTATAAGTGAGTGTTAGTGAAGAGCCGGATGTGGGAAAACTACAAGTCCGGTTCTGTGAGGGGTGAGCTATCATTTAACTAGGGAACAAATATTGTGACACTTCCATTAAGGAAACAGGAAGTAAACAGGGAACACAAAGCCGTTCCTAAGGTTGAGAGATGTTCATCTACTCGACATATAGTATATAGTAAATTCTTAAGATCAAGAATACTTTATAACTTTTCCTATTGTTTATATTCCCTATTTCTGCACTTTTTAGCCAATATTTCAGTATCGAGTATATAAGTATATAGTATCGAGTCAAGAGAGAAAAAGAATAGAAAGATTCAAGATAATATCAATTATTGAGTAAAATCAAAACAAAAATACAATTCAGACCACTCTTCAGATTAAAAAGACAGTTTTGTGTTTATAGTTTTTTCATAACTTACGCTTTCATATATTCCCGAGCAACTCAATACTCGATGCTCGATACTCGATACTGTTTTTACCAATTCTCCGGAGGTTCTGTGCTTATCCTGACTCTGGCAGTCACCGGAGTCATGATAACGTAAAGAATCTTCCCTCGACTATTTTTTAAGGTAACTGTCCCACCCATACTGGGAACTCCATTGGGATTAAACCTCACTCTATCATTCGTAAAATTTGTATTAAATAAATCAATATCCTCTAACTGTATATCCTTATATACTTCATAATATCCTTCTTTTTGCTTGTAAACTCTATATCTATCTAAAGATTCCCAAAATTCTATTTTATAACATATTCCTTCATAAAATGCCATTGATTGGGTATTCTTCAATTCAGAACTTAAAAGTGCTGCTGCTCTATTTAGTTTACTCCATTGTAATAAACTATTTATACCATTTATTGAAAGACCAAGCAATAATGATATTATTCCTATTACGACCATTAGTTCAATAAGAGTGAATCCCTTGTTTCGATTAGTGCTGTGAATCATACTGCGTTTGTTTAGCGTTCCTTTTTAAAATAGTTTTTGTTTATTGGTTTTTCGTTTTCAGATATATAGTTTTCAGTTGTCGGTTTTCAGTTTTCAGTTAAAGAATTAGGATATAAAATTCTTTTTAGGTTCTTCTGGATTCCCTCCTGCGAGGGAATGACATAGAAAACCCGTACTTTATCCACTATTAATCAATGTGCTTCTACTTTTATCACCCTTTATATTATCCCCATTGTGAACAGCATTCTACTCTCAATTGTAGAAAGAGTTTTTTGATTCAACGTTCCAATCTTCCGTTGTAACCGAGCCTTATCTAAGACACGCAACTGATAACATAGAGCAACAGAATCATTTGCAAGGCCACCTTCTCCTTTTGAAATAAATACACACGCAGGTAATGATGCCCGCTTTATATTTGTCGTTAAGGGAATAGCTAAAACAGTCGTGGTAAACTTATTAAGTACATTAGCTTGAAAAACAATTACGGGACGAATACCTGCTTGTTCCGAACCACGAGTTGGGTTGAGATTAGCAAACCATATTTCTCCACGACTTACAACAATCATTCTCTATCTTCCTTAATCAAATTACTCATATAATCAGTCATACCTTCTTCAGCAAGATCTCTGTCCTCTTTAGCAAATTTATTATAAAGCTTAGCTATCCGACCTTCGTCAAACGATGAGTGTGAAATAAAGTGTGAACGGAATTTTAAAAATGCCACATATTCTTTCACCTCATTTAATTGTTGTTTATTGAGTTCTTCAATTTCCTTTACAAGATTTTCTTTAACCGTCATATAACCTCTGCCTCCTTTTCTAATAATTCCATTTTCTTTTTATAAGTGGCGCATTACCTAACGACTTATATAATATCTCTATTTCTTTTGCAATAAGTCCTGGTTTTGTTTTTATCTCATTTATTTTTTCCATTCCTTCTAAATAACAAAGTATTGCTTCTTTTGCATTTTTTAAAGACTCTTCTTCGTTCTCACCTTGAGTAAAACAGCCATCAAGGGCAGGAATAGAGACATTAAATCCCCCTTCTTCAGCTGGTTCCAAAACCGCTATAAATTTCATATATTTTCTCCTGTTTTATAATTATTTTTCTTTAATACTGGATTCCCGCCTGCGCGGGAATGACATAGAAAAACTAGATTCCCGTTTTACAGGGAATGACATACCAATTTTATAATCCCAAATACCAGGAAAGAATATTTTCGCCCCAAAGAAGAGTGATGAATGAACCCAATACTATAAAAGGTCCAAAAGGTACAAGATCATCTCTATTTCTTATTTTCAACAAAATCAATAAAATCCCTGCAATTGCTCCAATAAAAAAACCTATAAAGAGAGAAACTATTATATATTTCCACCCTATAAATGCACCGATCATTGCGGAAAGTTTTACATCTCCGCCACCCATTGCTTCTTTTTTAAAAATAGCTAATCCCGCTAAGGCAATGAGAAATATTATTCCTCCTCCTGCTATTATACCTAATAGTGAATTCAAATAGGAAATATAGGGAACAATAAAGCTCAACGCTAACCCTATTACAATTCCGGGTAAAGATATTTCATCCGGAATGATTTGTACATCTAAATCAATAAATGAAATAATGATTAAAGCTGATGATAAAAGAGCATAAATTAATGTTTGATAGCTTCTACCATATATAAGAAATATTAATAGATAAATTGCTCCGGTTAAAAATTCTACAACGGGATATCGAATAGATATCTTTTCTCCGCATTTACGGCATTTACCTTTTAAGAGTAAGAAACTTAAGATAGGGACATTATCTATTGCTTTTATGGGAGTGTGGCAATTAGGACAATGGGATGCTGGAAATACTATTGATTCATTTTTTGGAATTCTATAAATACATACATTGCTAAAACTTCCTATTATCAGGCCTAAGATAAGTATTATAGAAATCTCTATACCGTATTGCATTTATTACCCTTTTTCTTTAACGAATATTCTATTTTGTAATTGCAATATTTACGTTAAGGTATTCGCCATTTGGGCCAACACCATCGATAGTAAAGGTATTCACTCCATTAAAGTATACTGATACAGCTCCGGGAACTTTAAATTCATTTTTGGTTTGAGCTTTTTTGGTTATTGGATTTTGAAAGCTTAAAGATTTAATTAGGTTATCCATATCATTCCATATTAGTACAGGATGTTTGTCTATTAATTGTGATTTTATTTCATCCTCTACAGATTCCATATTTGATTTTATAATTCCTTCTGTATTCTTTTCAGTATAATAATTATAAATTTTAGGTGCAAAAATAACAATTGCACCGATGATGACCACCCAAATTATTACGGTAACTATTGTAATACCTCGTCTGTTTAAAATCATTTTTCTTCCACCTACTATTTTATATTTATTTTTCTCTTAATAATTTCCCTTCATTTCTTTTTGCCTTCCTTATTTTTGTTTTAATTGCTTCAGAAACAAAGTAGTTTATTAATATTCCATTGGATTTACAGTATTCTCTTAATTCCGCTGCGAGTGATTCAGAAATTCTTACTCCTATTAACTTCTTTTTCATAGTGTTAACCTCAGTTAGTTAATGTTAGCATAAGATAACTTATTTGTCAAAAAAGTTGTTAATTCGCCAATTAGAACAGCATATAGTATATAGTATCGAGTATCGAGTTAAGAAAGAGAAAGAAAATAAAAAGCATAGAACGGGCATCTTTCCTGTATATTTATTGTTATTTAATGTTATTATCGAGTAAAAAAGTATAAGACAGGAGATAGAATCCAGTATTCAAAGCATATCTCAAACTACGGAGCTATATTTTGCATTAAATTATTTTGCATTATTCTGACTTCTGACTACTGGCTCCTGAATTCCTATTTATTCAAATGACTTTTATAAATCTTGTTGATTTCTTCTTCTATCTCTTTCTCAATAGGGCTATCTTCCGGTGCTATTTGTAAAGCCTGGAGAAAATATTCCAGGGCTTTATCCGGCATTTGTTTTTTTTGATATACTATTCCTAAGTTATTTAATACGATATATTTAATGGGAAAATTGGGTTCGATTTCCAATATTTTATTCCACTGCTCGATCGCATCATCATAATCTTCTTGAGAAAAATATAATTGGCCTAAATAATGAAGAGCTTCTATAAATTTTGGATTAAGATAAATAGCTTGTTTAAATTCTTCTTCTGCCTCTTTATACATATTTAATTGAGAGTAGCATAAACCCAAAATATAAAAAGTGTTAACATCTGCCATATATTTCTTGGCTTCTTGCAGATAATATATCCCCAGATTATATTTTCCTAAATTGTAATAAGTGGCACCCAAAGCATGCAGAACTCTACCATTATGCGGGTCTAATTCCCGCGCATAAGATATAACAGGCAATGCATTTCTATAATTTTCATCTATTAGCCATCTTCTTCCTTGGTATAGATGTAATTCTGCCCGATATGGTTTGAGTACAAATGTATTTATAGCTAATACCATTAAAATAAGAACTACGATACTAAAAGTTATTCTTATCCATTTGTAACCTTTTTCGTTTTTCTCGGAAAAGAAAGATATTTTTTTAAAATCAATTATTTTAATTTCTTTTGATTTGTTACAAAATATGTTTTCCGAAGCTATAGTTATCCCAATTATAAACCAAAAAGCAGCACCAACTGCCGGAATATGAAAGGGAAAACTAAATATACTATGAATCAAAGTAACGGTTACTCCTGAAATCAGTCCTATGATTATAATTTTCCCCTCAATTGTTTTTATTTTTTTGATTAAACCAAGATTGGTTCGATAAAATATTATAATAATTAATAAAAAGGATAAGAGACCGATAATCCCCATCTCTGCCCAGATTTGTAAATATTCATTATGTGCTTCTGCGGCTTTTCCTAAGAACTGCACATAATCGGGATTGTTTTGTAAATATTTTGCTTGATAATTTAAATAGTGCAAAGGAAAAGTGCCTAATCCTGAGCCGAATACCGGTTTATCTTTAATCATATCTATAGTGGAATTCCAGATTAGAAGACGGGTTCTTAATGAACTTCCCTGCATATCAAAAGAAGAAACCGCTCTCTCTGTTGCTGTTATGGAACTTCGATTAAGCGGGTTATCAGTAGAATAAATTAAAGTAATCAATAAAAAAAGAGAAAAAAATATAATTAACCATTTTTTATTATCTTTTAAAACATTATTAATTTTAAAATGAGATAAAAAATATCCAAATAATAATAAGGAAAAGAATAAAGCTGCCCAGATTGCCCGGGTATGGCAAACAATTATTCCGGTATAAATAATGAGCAGAATTATTTCATAAAATATTTTCTTTCTCTTCTCCGACTCTATTAAAAAAAAGGAAAAGGCAACGGGAAATGTTAAGGCTAAATAACTTGCCACATAATTACGATTTCCTAAAGTAGAAGTTAATTGCCCAATATCTGAGAGAAATGGATCCAATCCATAATATTGTACTGATAGATAAAGAGATATTACTGAAGCAGAAATAAAAAATATCATCAAACAAAAATTAAAAGAATCTTTACTTTTTATATTATTTATTACCAAAAAATATATAAAATAAAAGGATAGGAGAATAATAAAATCTTTTATACTAATCCAAAATGAATTAGTTATAAATATCGATAAAACAGCAATTAAGATAAATAATAAAATGGGAGAATTTAACGAATTTACTGAATATCCAAATTTTTCCTCTTTTATTGAAAGGAAAATATAGTAAGTAAAAATAGCGAGAGTCAGGAGATTTACAATCATTGTCTGGTTGGTGGTAAAATTATAAACATACTTATAAACGAACAAAACCGGTAAGACAATAATTAATGAAAATAGTATATTCCATATACTTTTATAATTTTCTTTTATCAAATATCTCATATCTAAATTTCCTTTTTCAAATATAACTATTATATAATAAGAAAGGCTCCAAATAATTTAATCTTTAAATGGAGCCTTTCTTATTTTTTATTCTACAATTTAAAACATTATTTCCTTGCAGTTAAATTAACACTGTATACATTATCAGCATCGGCTACGACTGAATCAGTTGCTTTTCCGTTGATAGAAAAAACATTATTACTGTAAGCTGTCCATACTTCTCCTTCAGCAGCTTCAGCTGCGGTTTTATCTTCAGCTTGTTTTTCGCCAGTAATTGGATTATATATACCTGAAGCTGCGAAAATAGCATCTCTTTCTGCCGTTGTATCATAATCATCTACTGGTGCATCTGCTAATTCAGCCTGAATTAAAGTTTGAACGGTTCCAGCATTTGCCTTTACTATAGCATTTTTAGCTTTACCCTGTTGTCCAGTGTAGAGCCTTAATCCTAAGAGGGCCAATACACCAATGATGGCGACAACAACCATCAATTCGATTAAGGTAAAACCTTTTTTACTTTTTCTAAAACTATACATTTTAATTTTTCTCCTTTTAATTTAGTTTACCAGTTAATCAGTTTATCTGTTAACCAGTTTTATTTTGGTGACCAGTTACTCAGTTAGCTAGTGTACCGGTCTTATTCGATTGACAATTATAAATATATTTAAAAAATCGGTAGTTTAGCAGTCATGATATTGTTTAAGGTAATATGAGATTGCCGCGTCGTTTCACTCCTCGCAATGACAATTTTCGTATGGCTTAAGGTAATAGAGATTGCCACGCACCTCAAGCGGTGCTCGCAATGACAATTTTCTCGGTGACAATATTTTAGACCTAAACTTTGTGTCCTATCCTTTTGGATAGTTTGCCTTTCTCAACTTTTTTTATTATTCTGGAATTAACACCCCCTGGTTTTATTATATTTTTCTTATTCTTAGTTTTTTCTTTCAGTTAGCATGATAAGAATTTGTTAAATTTCACTCTCGCTTCGCCTTTCTCTGGATTCCCGCCTGCGCGGGAATGACAAAAAAAGACAAAAAAATAAAGTCGGTAGTTTGGCGGTCATAGCAATCATGGTAACAATTTACCTTAGACCCATAACTTTGCGCCCTATCCTTTCGGATAGTTTGCCTTTTTCAACTTTCTTGTTTGCAGATTTATTTTCTTCTATATATATTATTCCCAATTTTGCAAGATTTTAGACATAAAATGAAAAATATTTAAAATATTTTTCAATTATCTAATTAGCCAATTCCCCAATTAATCAATTAAGATAAAGACTGAAAGCAATTTTTCGATTATCTAATTTAAAAAGATAGCATCAAGTATTGAGATATATTGTTGAGTTAAGAAAGAGAAGGAAAGATAGAAAGACTTCACCCCCACCTTAATCCTCCCCCCTCAATTAGGGGGAGGAAATTTAGTAAAGGATGGATTCCCATTTCCATGGGAATGATAGAAGAAGGAGCGGGAATGACAAAACAAAAAAATCCGGTAGTTTGGCGGTCATAGCAATCAAGAACCTTTTTTTATAAATCCTTCTGATATAAAACTATGGAAGTTAAAAAACAACATCAATTGTTTCTGGTTGTTTTATAACATATTGCAAAAAACCAGCTTGTTTTTCTTTTTTCTCCTCAAATTCTTCGGGTGAAAAAGTAAGAACCTCTATCGGTTCCATTATTTCAGCTAATACATCTCCGATAATCTCCCATCGTTTCCAAAAGGGCATCCTGGAAAACTTGGGTGAAACCAATATGAGATCTATATCGCTATCCGGCCTGGAAGTGCCTCTTGCCCTGGAGCCATATAAATATACTTTTTCAAGCATTATGCCTTTAGATTTTAAGGTGTTTATAAACGACAACACAATATTGTTTAGTTCGCTTTCTGTTTCAGACATTTTACCACCTCCCTTGCATTTTCGAGATATTTTTCGGCAATCGATGAAGGATACTTTTCAATTAACATTTTAAGCTCATCCGGATAACGAGTAGCCACTGCCGCAGTATTTAACTGGGCTATAAACCTTACCTGAGAATCTGATAGCTCCACTTTGCTTGACTTCAATAAATAAATCAAGTTATGTGTTTTAGGAGGAGCTTCTCCAAAGTATTCAACGACCATAGCCTTTAATGACTTTTCAATTGCAAGATGGCTCATAAAAACACAATATATATAACGTCCAGCCTCAAACATAGCCTGCGCTGTATCTATATCATATTCCGCTTGAGTAATCCATTCAGCAGTTTCATCTCGCATGTAATCTCATCTCCTATTAAAAATTTATTTATTTTACTATTTTACATTTTATTTTAAAACTATTTTTATAGTATAAGTACATTACAATATTTAGTAACTCCTTGATATACATTCGCCGGCAATTCTTTTAGAAGATTATCAAGCTTTTCTTTAGTGAAAAAACTATGCATACATAAGTTTTCCTTTAGGTTCAGGAATTTCTCTTCCCAATTCTCTAGCAGTTTCTATCCATTCAGAAATAATCACCTTTATATTTTTTAAAGCTTTTTCGTAAGTTTCACCGTCACTCATGCATCCTGCTAATTCAGGAACTTCGACTATATAAGATTGATCTTTTTCGCTCCACCATACAATTAATTCGTATTTATACATTCTTCTTCTCCTTATACGGTTTTTTAATATGAGATTGCTTCGTCGTTTCACTCCTCGCAATTACAATTATCGTATGGCTTAAGGTAATAGAGATTGCCGCGTCGCTTCGCTTCTCGCAATGACAGATGGAAAGGTTCACAGTGACAAAAATTGTGGTTCACAATGACAGAGAAGATGGATTCCCGCTGTGAGGAAAGAACAAAAAGAAAATATTATAACGTTTCGTAGACTAATATTTGGAATTCATCGCTTCTGAATTTTTGTAGTTTAACGCTATCTACCGACGGATTAATAACAAAAACTTTGTCACTATTATCTTTGGGGTCTATAGGGTAAACAAAAAATCCTTTTCTTTCCGGATTGAAGCTATGAGAAGTACCGTAAAAGTTTTCACCATCTTTAAATATCACGACTATTTTTCGTTCACTGGGAATTGGTTCATGTTGTCCTTCAAAAGTTCTTACTTTTTGATATTTTTTATTGCCTTTATAGTCTTTTACAAAAAATATTGCTTTAAGCTCTGAGATTGTTATTTCTATATCGTCCTTTCCAAACCCTTTAATCGGGTGAAGGTGAAACATTTCTTTATTTTGTCCGAAATCAGTGGTCCAGCCTTTTACAATTTTACCGTCTTTGTATTTTATTACTAATCTGTTTCCTGACATTTTTATTCCCTTCTAAAAGATTTTATAAGTTAATACAGGGTTTAAGAAAAAATTATGGATTCCCGCCTGCGCGGGAATGACATAGCAAGGACAGAAAAAAAGTTTATACATTTTCGTAAACAAATATTTGAAAATCTTCGCTATTGAATTTTTGAAATTTTACGCTTTCTATTGCTGGTGCAACTACAAAAACTCTTTCATTGTTATCACCCGGGTCAATGGGATAAGCAAAAAAACCTTTTCGTTGTTGGTTATAACTGTGGGTAGTTCCATAAAAATTTTCTCCGTCTTTGAAAATAATGATTATCTTGCGTTCTGTCGGTATTCCTTTAGGCTGCCCTTCAAAAGTTCTTACTTTTTGATAATCTTTATCCCCGGTATAATCTTTTACAAAAAATACTGCTTTAAGTGAAGATATTTCTATTTCTAAAATTTCACCACTATTTTCTCCTGCATGACGTAAATGGAAGATATCTTTATTAGGTTTAAAATCCGTAGACCAACCTTTTAATATTTTTCCATCTTTATATTTTACTACAAGTTTGTTTGAGATCATTACAGGGTACCTTTTTGTAATTATTTAAATTTCTATTTTCATTAATCGGACTTTTTTGGTTGCAGAATGAACTACAAAAATTCTTTCACTATTATCTTTTGGATCTATGGGAAATACAAAAAAACCTTTTTCGAACATTCCATAGGATAAGCAAGTCCCGTATAGATGCTCCTTGTCTTTAAAATCTACAATTAACTTTCTTTGTGTTGGAGTAATGGTAACATCCACGTTAAAGGATCTAACTTTGTGATAATTTTTATCCCCGGCAAAATCTTTTACAAAAAAAACTGCTTTAAGTAAGTTAAAATTAATTATAAGTCTTTTTTCTTCACTATATTCAAATAACGGAAATAAAATAAAAGATTCTTTTTTGGGGTGAAATTTTTCTACCCAACCTTTAATAATATTGCCATCTTTGTATTTTGCAACCACTTTTTTCTTTATCATTTTTGGCTCCTTATGACATTTATATTCACCCTCACCCTGCCCTCTCCCCTCAAGGGAGAGGGAAAAAAGAAATGACAGGGGGATAATTAAGATATCTCGTCTTCGAGTTCTTCTTTTAAAGATTCCAGTGCTTTATTTTTTATTCTCGATACCTGTCTTTGAGAAATAGATAAGCTTTTAGCTACTTTTTTTTGAGTCAAGTCCTTCATAAAAATACAGCTAATAACTTTTTGTTGTAAAACTTTTAATTTATTTAAGGCAATTTCCAGGCTGATTAAATCTTCTATCGGTAATTTAAAATTTTTATAATGGTCATTTTTTATTTTTTCCAATATCGGATATTCATTACAGTCGTAGCCCCGATTATTTTGGTCAATTGATACCATGTGTACAACATCTCTTGCTTTTAAAACTTCTTTTACCCCTTCTTCTGAAAGATTAAATTCCAGGGCAATTTTCTTAAGCGAAGGGATTTCGTTAGTATCTGTTTTATATTCTACTATAAATTTATTTATTTTTCTATTTAATTCGGTTATCCAGTGAGGAATTTTTATAGTTTGGTGTTTATCTCTTATATAATGTCTGATTTCGCCGGAAATAAACCAGGAAGCATAGGTTTCAAATTTTACATTTTTTTGTTTGTTATAAAGATTTAGGGCATTAATCAATCCGATATAACCAAGTTGTTCCAAATCCTCCATGGGTTCACCGGAGTTTATAAATTTGTATGCAAGGGTCTTAACCAGAGGTTGATATTTTATGACATCATTTTCTTCAACTTTTTTATTTTGTGCAATTTTCATTATTACAATCCTTTCAAAGTTGATTGTATATTCTTTTATTGCCAATTAACAATAACATCACTTTATAAATTATCTTTTAAATTTTTTAACGCAGATTCTTTTATCCTGGATACTTTTCTTTGGGATATCCCCAGTTTTCTTGCTGTACTCTTTTGAGTTAAATCCATTTTAAACAAATAAAATATTACTTTTTTTTGAATTTCCTGTAATTTATTGAAAGCTTCTCTAAGCATTATAATATCTTCAATAGGTAATTTAAAAGTTTGATAATTTTTACTTTTTATTTTTTCATATTTTGGTTGAATACTATCATTACCTTTCCTGCGCTCCTGATCAAGGGAAACCAATTGTACTGCATCACGCGACTTAAAAACTTCTTTTAATCCTTCTTCGGTAATGTTTAATTTTTTTGATATTTCTGCAATATTTGGAAATCGTTTTTTTTGAGATTTGAAAGAAATAATGTATTTATCAATTTGCTTATTTAATTCAAACATCCAGCGGGGAATTCTGACCACCTGATGTTTATCCCGTATATAATGCCTTATTTCACCGGAAATAAGCCAGGTAGCATAGGTTTCAAATTTTACGTTTTTATTCCGGTTATAGAGATTAAAGGCATTTATTAATCCAATATAACCAATCTGCTGCAAATCTTCAAGTGGTTCACCTGAATTAAGAAATCTGGAAGCAATGCTGTTTACAAGAGGCTGGTATATTGATATTTGCTCATCGGTGATTTTTTTTATTTTTTTTGCTACCGCCATAATAGTTCCTTATATCTGTTTATTTTTATAGGTACTTCACTTTTAGTCTTTATTCCACGCTTTTTCGTGGGTTAAACTCTGGTTCCAATCAAATTTATTTTCTCTTTTAAATGCAATTCTATCGAAGTATCTATCCTCTAAAATCTCTAATCCTTCGGATGTCAAATCTTTACATAGACTTGAAATAGGTATTCTTTTTTCTTTATCCATTTTTTTTAATATATCCTTTATGTGAGATTCTAATAATAATTGTAAATATCAAATTTATTTGACTCGTGTCGTTTATTCGCATCCACCTTAATCCTTCCCCCTCAAAGGGGAGGAGATAAGAAAAAGATGGATTCCCGCCTGCGCGGGAATGACATAGAGAATACAAAATTGCCGCGTCGCTTCGCTCCTCGCAATGACAAAATATAACCGTCGTTCGTAATGACATTTATATTCACCCTCACCCTGCCCTCTCCCCTCAAGGGAGAGGAAAAAAAATATAAAATTAGAAATTATTTTTATTGAATTAAGTTTACCATACCAAATATTGGCAAGTACATGGCGATAATCATGGTGCCAACAGTTAGAGCAATAAAAGCCATCATTAATGGTTCGATAATTGCAGTTAGATTCTCTACAGCCCTATCCACTTCTTCGTCATAAAATTTTGCAACATTTACCAGCATTTCTTCTAATTCACCGCTCTCTTCTCCTACCATAATCATCTGGGTAACCATGGGTGGAAAAACACCGCTTGCTTTTAATGGTCCGGAAATACTTTGACCTTCTTTTATTTTTATTTTTGCTTCTAAAACTGATTTGGATATAACCAAATTGCCGATGGCATTGGAGGAAACAGTCAATGCTTCAAGAATTGGCACCCCGCTTTTAATCAATGTTCCAAGTATTCTTGTAAATCGCGAAACTGCTGTTTTTCGATTAATATCCCCAAAAATAGGTACACTTAATTTAAATTTATCAAAATTCAATTTACCATTAGGAGTTTTTATATATGCAATGATGGCAAATACTATACCGGCAAAAATTAGGAAAAACAGGTACCAAAATTTATTAAATAGAACAGTTAAGGTAACAAAGAATTGAGTTAATGCAGGAAGTTCGCCACCAAATTGGGCAAACACGCCAACAAATTGAGGCAAAATAAAAGCCAGCATAAAGATTGACATAATCACTGCTGCCCCTGCTACAAATAAAGGGTAAGACATGGCAGTTTTTACTTTCTGTCTTAGGGCATATTCTTTTTCCATTAAATCAGCAATTTTGTTTAATATTTCGTCAAGAACACCACCTATTTCTCCTGCCCTTATCATACTGATATATAGTTCAGAAAATACCTGCGGTTTTTTTGACATGGATTCTGCCAAAGTTGTCCCTGCTTCTACATCTGCCTTTACGACTTTTATTGTCTTAGCCAAAGATGGATTTTCAACCTGTTCACACAAAATATCTAAAGAACTTACCAAGGTCAACCCTGCATTTACCATGGTTGCAAATTGACGATAAAAAATGGTCATGTCCCTAAGTTTTATTGTATTTAAAAAAGTGATGTTGGTTGATAATAATAGGTTTTTCTTTTTTTCATTAACGGAAGTGATAAAATAATTCATTTCCCTAAGACGTGCGACTACTACTTCCCTGTTATCTCCCTCCATATTTCCGGAAAATATTTTACCCGAACGATCACGAACGTTATATACAAATGTTGCCATTGAGTTTCACTCCTTTTAAAAGAATTAGCCAATTCACCGATTAACCGATTGTCCGATTAAGAAATTAAGATTAAGACAAAGATAAAGATAAAACAATTGTCCGATTAACCGATTGACCAATTGACCGATTAAGAAATTAAGAA
>Ga0208902_1000575_pt1 | contig 18790 bp, 23 predicted proteins | sample AntAceMetag02UKH_FD_184767 | JGI IMG/M metagenome (GOLD analysis project Ga0208902, IMG submission 184767) | Saline lake microbial communities from Ace Lake, Antarctica - Antarctic Ace Lake Metagenome 02UKH (SPAdes) (version 2) | ecosystem: Environmental > Aquatic > Non-marine Saline and...
GAAGAGATAAAGATGGAAATGGAGGAGAAAACAATGGAAATAAATATAGAGGTGTCAAACAATGTGTAAAGCATTTAGTTGTGTAATAAAAAGAAGTGGAAAAGTATATTGGAAGTTAGGGATAGATAGTCATGAAGATATTATAAGTAAGTTTAAATTAGATAGAGAAAACAAGAAAAGAAATCAATGTGCAATAGAAATAAGCCCTAAAAATAATAACTATATTGAACCTGATGAATGGGTATTTAAGTTTGATGATGATTGCCCAGATTGGTGGAAATTAAGTCATGAGAAAGCTTGTTGGTCAGCACATAAAGAATGGAATAAACAATTAAGGAAAAAACTATATATAAATAGGTTAAAGAATTTAATCCATCCTTTTAATGATATTCCAATGGTAAAGAAACCAACAAAACAACATATTAAATTATTAAAACAATGGGATTCTGTTGTGTATTCTGTTAGGGATTCTGTTGGGGATTCTGTTTGGAGTTCTGTTGGGGATTCTGTTTGGAGTTCTGTTGGGTATTCTGTTTGGAGTTCTGTTGGGAGTTCTGTTAGGGATTCTGTTTGGAGTTCTGTTGGGTATTCTGTTTGGAGTTCTGTTGGGGATTCTGTTAGGGATTCTGTTTGGAGTTCTGTTTGGAGTTTTGTTGGGTATAATTTTAAGATAAGTAGAAACAAATGGAAATATACAAAGAACATTAAAACAAAAGATTATCCATTTATGCCAGTAGTTAAACTTTGGAAACAAGGGTTAGTTCCTAGTTTTGATGGTGAATATTGGAGATTACATTCAGGGAAGAAAGGTAAGGTTATTTTTAAGATAAGTAAAATGAAATTAAAGGAGTATAAGAAAACAAAATGAAAGTTAGAGAATTGATACAGGATTTATTGAAATATGATATGGATGTTGATGTAGAAATTATAGATGAATTAAATGAGTTTAATAAATTAGATTATGTATCTTTTAATAAAGTACAGAACGTAGTTCAAATTAATATTTTATCCCCTGAAGATATTAGAATATGGAAGCCATAGACAAAGAATGTAATAACTGTAAATGGTTTGTAGATTGTGATAGACCCGATAACTTAGCAGTCTGTCCAGATTGGGAGGAGGAAGAACAATGAATGAAGAAAGAAGATTCATGGAACGAGCAATAGATTATAAATTAGAATCTATTCAAAAGAATAAGTTAAGTTGTATAGAAGCCAAAAAAATGCTCATGCTCCAAATTGACACATACTGTAATAGTAAAATGAAAGAAATATATATAATATTTCAAGAGAGAGAATTAAGTTGTGACCCTGATTATGATTATGATGGATTTATAGTGGTTTGGGATTGTGGTGAAATAGGTAGAAACTTAACAACTTGTGAACTAATAGAAAAGATAGGAGAATATGATAAAGAGATATATCAAAAAGTTATTAATTACCTTTATAGAGATAAAGAATTAAGTTATGGAGAACATGATAAAGACATAAACGATATGTATTTTGATGATGTATTTGAGTTTATTGAAAAAGAAATAGGTGGTGGAGCTTTTTATAAATATAATTATCAATCAGTAAGTACTTTTCATTCAGTTTATTCAAATGAACAAGGTGCAAAGAACACAGTAAAATATCTAAACGAAAAAAGCATTATTCCAAATAGATATAGTTACACTACAGTTAGTGTAAACGGAGAGAAATAAAAATACACTATTAATAAATATCAAGATGACAATACCTGCGAGGATAAATAAGATAAAAGGAAACTGGGGGGAGCAATCTCCCCGACTCGTGTATTTAAATTAACATGGTATAAAAGAAAGTGAGAACAATGAAAATAGATTGGGAAGGAACAATATTTATGTTTGTAACAATATCCTCAGTAGTTTTGTTTTTTTTAGAGTTTTCAAATTTAATAAGTTGTTGGGAAACATCACAACATGGTGTTCATATATGTAATTATACATTTAGATATTATTTGTTTTATCTATTTGCGATGATATGGGTTGTATGGACATCATGGAATATGATTAGTTTAATATGTTTTAAATGGGAATAAAGGAGATGAAAGAGGATGGGTAAATGTAAAACATGTGGACATTCAATTTCAGAACATTTATTAGATAATGAATACACAGATGATAATGGAATAAGAATGAAATATGCTAAAAATACGTACCATAGAAGTTGTATGGTTATAGGGTGTTGTTGTTCAAAGATAGTAAAAATTAAACCTATCAGGGAGATAAAATGAAAAAGAAAGATAATAAATTAAAAATACCAAAACCACTTAAATTTAAAGAGTATGAAGAAATGGATGTCTTAGAAGATTATAATTTAATACTTGATAATAAAATAACAAAACAAGAAAGAAAATATCTAAATCAGTTATTTTTTATTATAGGTGGTGCTGGAGTTTTGTTAGGTATTGGAATAACTAGTTTAGTTTCTGTTAAAGCTCCAGAAGATTTAGTAGTGGGTATAATAAGTATTGTCCTAGCATTAATCTTAATACTAATGGGTAGTAGTGTAGACCATGAGTATACTTATCATGTAAGGGATGGAAACGAAGATGTTAAGTGAATCAGACCAAGTAGTATTGCTAAGTATAAATGATGGAGAATATGCTTCTAAGATATATAAGAAATTAGATTATTCTATGGGCTATATCTTCCATATATTGAAGTGTTTTGAAAGAGATGGTATATTAAAAAGAGAAAAGAAAGGTAGGGCAATCATCCTTAAATTAACTCTCAAAGGTATTCATATTCAAAGTTATTTATTTGCTGTAAGAGAATTGTTACATTCTGCAACCAAAAGAATTATATAGTTAATATTTTTTATAATTTATCTGTGTGCATAAAGCTATGAACGAGAAGTTATCCGAAAATGAAAAAAAAAGAGAAGTTATCCAAAAAACAGGATAACTTGCCAAGATGTTTAAAAGAAATTCTAAAATTGATGAGTGTAAACCCTTCTATAAAATATGTTATTGAAAAGACAGGTAGACACAAATCCAACGTCGGTAGAGATATAATTAAACTGATAGATAAAGATTACATAAAAAGAATAGATAGGGGGCTTTACAAAGTTATCCAAAAGAAAGATGGTACTAAACCAAGTTATCCAAAAACAGACCATTTTAGATTACATAATATACAAATTCAACTAAGATTAAATAGAGAGCATCTTGTAAAATTCAAGAACATAATATACAAAGATAAGAACAATTTCAAAGTGCATGCAAGGGGAAACAACAATGGTGATTATTTTGAAATAGGATATACTGGATTAATAACAAGAGACAATATCTTTATATTCTTTCCAGAGAATTTTGATGTATCAAGTAAAAGTATTCCAGGAGTTTATGCTAAATTTGATAACATAATAAATAAGATTCTAATCAAGTGGGAGAACATATTCAAACTAAGTTTATACAAGGAAGGTAGGGTAAACTATTCAATAACAAATCAACATCTATCTATTGTTCAAAATGGAATAGCTAAAGAGATAAATTCAGATAAGAACATAAAGGATCAAATAAAAGTATATGATGATGAAGATGGTAAGGTTGCATACCACTTTGATAAGAGCAAGGGGTTTGATGAGTGGGAAAGTCCTCATTCAGAAAAGGCTGCAGACTATACAGCTAAAGCAAAGCAATTCCTGGACAGATTAAAGAATGATGAAGTGGAACAGCTCTTTCAAGATAACTTGGACTTTAAGACTATTATAAGGCAGAATCATGCAATACTAAGGGGGATGCTTAATCCAAAGCTAACTACTGAGGAAGAACCTAAAGTTGATATTAAACCAGAATACATAGGATAATAAAATGGAACAGATACAAATAGATACTTGTAAACTTTGTGGAAGAGAACTCAATAATAGCTTAAATACATGTCGTATTGGTTTCTGTGTAAGCTGTGCAAAAAAACTACGTTCAACTAAAGCAATAATATGGAAATATAGACATGGAAAAAGTAAATGTATTATATGTGGAGCAGGAACTAAATTTCATTCAACTTATTGTGAGAAATGCTCTAATTTTAGGAAAAAGTTAAACAGTAGATGGTACTCACTTAACAGACCACTAAAGTATAAACTAAAACAAAGAAACTTATCAAAGATAAGAACTTATAGAAATAAATACTTAAAATCATTATCACCAGAAGAATTGCTTGAAAAAGTAGGTTATTTTAAAAAAGAACAGGAGGTAAAAATATGAAACCATTTAAATGTGTAATTTGTGGGAAAGTTGTAGAGCGAAGGTATGAAGATCCAAGTGGGATATTTTTTTATAAGTACTGCGAAGATCATTACTATAAGTATGAGGAGAAAGAAAATGGACTATAAATTAATAGTTTATCTTGTAATAGCTTTTGTTTGTTTAATTGGTTTTTTGAACTGGTTAGGAAACATGAAAGCAAGAGAAAGAGATTATCCTTAATAAAGCATTAGGAAAAGTTTATATATTAGTTATTTCAAAGTATATAAACATGATTAAAAATACAAAGAAACTTATAGCAACAGGTATGGGTTTAAATGTGGGTTCTATTGCTTTAGGAAAAGTATCTGGAATGTTACCTGCTCAAGCTTCAGGTGTATCTAAAGGAGTTTTCAGTGGTATGAATATTGCTTCAACAGCAATGCCAATACAAGCTGGAAAGACTGTAATGGATGCAACTAAAATGTTGTATAAGAAAAAATGAATAGATGGACTCGTTTGAAATGGAAGAAGAGTAACCTATGTAAAGGTGTAGTTCCTAATTATCCTGGGCTATACAAATTCTTTGATAGGTTCAATAGATTATTATATACAGGACATTCTAAAAGACTAAGACATAGACTACAAAGTTATTATCAAAAAGATTGTTTTAAAACACATCCAACAAAACAAACATTAAGGTGGCATATAGATTCTTTTGCATTTATAGTCCTTCCAGTTGTAAAAGCTAGAAAGATTGAGAAGAGAATAAAACATAAAGCAAAATTTAATTATGGGTGAAAAAATGAAAGATCTAGAACTAAATAATAAAAAGAAAGCAATTGTCGAGGGTGTTGAAGCTGATGGTCTTGAACTTATGGACAAACCAAAGAAACCAATATATAAAAATGTAACTTACTAATATGATAACACTAAAAGAATTAATGGGTGGATCCCATACTTCAAAAAAAGAAATGCGTAATAGAAAACATAGGTATGAAAAGATTTCTCAAAAGAAACTTCAGCTACAAAAGATTAAAACTATATATCCTAAAGGTAATAGATATAATAGGATGTTATATTTAAAGAAGCTAGAGAATAAGAAAAGCTTTCAAAACGACTTTGATATGATGAAACAATTTTTCCTTTCAAAGAAATAACGAAAGTTTTATATAGTAATTAGTTCTAAAATATATATTATAATGGTTAGGGAAATTGAACTAGCAAAAAACGAATTTAAATATGAGTGTGCAATTTGTAAGGAAGAACATGATTCCTATGAAGCTGCTCTATTATGTGAAAAGAATTGTAAACGTGGGGTAAAAGAAAATGGCAGAAGAACAAATAATAGTGTATCCTGTTAAGGTCCAGGGTAATGAAAGAAAAGCAATAGATCTAGAGAGTCTAAACAATTGGCTTGAGAATCAGATAATTGGTTCTAATCCTTTATTGTTAGATCCTAAACAAGTAGAGAATGTGAGTATTCAAGAATACAAGGGAGCAATTTCTTGGGGAATACTTATTGAACTAAGTAATTATTTAAAGAAAGAAATGGGGTTAGTTGAAGAACCAGAAGTAATGGAACCTGAACCAGAAGCACCAGAATCAAAAGCTCCTGAACCAGAAGCTCCAGCAGTTGTAGAACCTGAAGTAGTAGCTCCTGAAATTCCTAAAAAAGAGGAACCAAAACCTGTAGAAGCTCAAACAAGTCCTACTGCAAAACCTGTTGATGATTCTTCAGATGATATAGTAACACTCGATTAAACCATATAGACACGACTCTTTCCTAGGGGGGATTTTGTAGGATAGATCCTTTCTAGGTTTTTATATTTATATAAGTTGGGGGATTCAATTAATATAAAATGGCAAGTGGAATTTATTTCATACACTATCTTCGTAGATGGCAAGAGAATAATAATGATGTATTTCTAATAAATGCATCTGAAAAAGGTCTTGGAAAAAGTACTCTATCCATTCACTTAGCAAGAGATTACATTAAACGATTTGGTTTCATTTGTCCTCATTGTGGCAATGAGTTCTACAAGAATTTATATAAGATTGAGAAGGTAGGTAACTCTTACAGATTCTTTATTCCAGAATCTATAAAGACTAATCAAGTAAGGATAAAATGTCCTGAACATTATGAACTAGATATAAAATCAGGTATTAAGAAAAAGACTTCTGGTTGTGGTGAAACTTTTGTTTGGTCAGAAAGAAAAAGAATCAAATGGTCTGCAGCTAAATTTATTGCATATGATAATGGGGAAGCAAGAACAAAGATTCTAAGTATGCCCAGATATTCTCCTTTGATCTTTGATGAAGCAATGAATTTTATGTGTCTCACAGACGATACATTGATAAAAATGCCCAGAGATATTAAAAAATATAAATTAGGTGTACCAATAAAAGATTTAATTGGAAAAGAAAATTTTTATGTTTATTCTTACAATATAAATGAAAAAAAATTAGAACTAAGTAAATGTAAGGGTTGCTATTATATAAATGATGACCATGTATATGAAGTCACTTTTAGTAATGGAGAAAAGATAAAATGTACGGCAGAACATAAATTTGTAACAAAAACAGGAGAGATTAAAAAACTAAAAGATTTAGTTTGGTTTAAAGAAGGAAAATCAAAACATCATGTACATAAAAGAAAAAATGAACAACCTAAAGGAGAAATAAGAATAAGAGAAGTTAATGGATGGAGTATAATTTCTGAATATGCAGATAGGATGATAATTTTTTCAGAACAATTCAACTGGGCTAGAAATAGTATAAAAGTGAATTTTATAACAAATAAGAGAATACAGGAATCAAGATTTATTTATCAAGAAATAAATGGAGAGATACCTAAGGATTTTGTAGTACACCATATAGATGAAAATAAGATGAATAACAATATTGAAAATTTAGAAGGATTAACTTTAAGTAAACACAGTTCAATAACAATAAAAAGCATGGGATGTCCTCATAAAATAAGTAATCCAAAAGGAAAAGAATATGCAACTTATGGTTTTAATCATTCTGAATCAGGAAAAAAAAGTAGTGGGGGACATGGTGCATATATAAAAGAGGTTAAATATCTTGGTAAAAAACCAGTTTATTCATTAGTGGAAGTATCTAAAAATCATAACTACTTCGCAAATAATATTCTTGTAATGAATAGTGCTATGGATCATAACAAAGTAGAATCAAAAGAAATGAAGAAATTAATAACAGTTGTAAGACCTAGAAGATTATTTATGATAGCAAACATTCCAGAATTGATGTGGGTTGATAGTAAGTACAGAGACATTTTTGCTCACTTCTGGATATATGCAATTGAGAAAGGTCATGCTTTTATATTTGAAAAGAATAAAGCTGTTACAAAGGATAAATGGGGTTTAAAGTACTTAGAAAAACATATGGGTGTAGTTAAGTATTTCACAAATACAGAAAAAATAAAACGTAATATAAAGAAACATCCTTGTTATTTTGATTCATTAACTTGGGCGGAACTACCAGAGAAAGTATATGATGATTATGAATATGTAAGAAATTCTAGAAACCTGCAGAGACAAGTAGAGGAAATGGAATTGTCTAATCTAGATGTTGGAAAGATTATGGCTTGGAATCTATTAAATGAATGGGATAGAATACAACTGGAAGTAAATAAATCAAAAGGAAATAAGATGACTTATAATATTCTTAGACATGAGATATTAATAAACCCCATAACTAGAAAACCAATAAGTTCTGAAACAACGGTTCGTAACTGGGTGATTGGTATGGATCAATATATAAAAACAAAAGGACAGAACGCAGGAGTCTTTGCACCAAAGGGATTTTAAGAAAAGTTTATATAGTAATTAATCACTAAAACGCTCACGTGGGGTTAAAGGTATTTCTTAAAGATTGCACACAACCCTTTATTCTAAAGCCTTTAGCTCCACACTTTCTATATAAAGCATTAGGAAAAGTTTATATATAAGTTATTTCAAATATATAAATATAATGGTAGGCACAGTTCAAGCAAATACTCCACAAACAAGAGCAGGCTATATCCAACCTTCAAATAAAGATGTACCTTTTGATGGAAAATATTATACTATGCCAGTTAAACCTATAAAAGGAACAAGGGAAGGAAAAGGAAATATTAAACCTTTTGATGGAAAATATTATACTATGCCAGTTAATGAGAACTCTACTAAAGCAACAACTTCTTATGATGATCTTTATGAGCAATCTTTAAAGAAACAAGCTGAAGAACAAATAAGATTACAGAAAAGATTAGAAGCAAAACAAATAGAAGCTAAAAGAAAAGTAGAACAACGTTCAAGAATAAAACGTGCTCCAAGACAAGTTTCTACTGGGAAAGTTATTTTATCTGCAAGGGAAAGAAAACCAATAACAGGAGTAACTCAAAAAGATATTGATAAATCTAATTTAAAATTACAACAATTAGCAGAGGAACAACAAGCAGAATTAGATACAAAAGCTGAAAGTGAATATACCTCAGCAATAGAAGCAAAACCAGTTTATGATGAAACTCAAGATTATAATAAATATATTGGAGATATAAATACTTGGGCAGAAACTTATTCAAAACCCTTGGGACGAGGGGAAGAAAGATTTGAGCAAACTCAACAATTATTTGAAGATATAAATAAAGAAAGGGAAGATAGAATTAAACAAAAACAAAGAGAAGAAATATTTTCAGTAACAAATACAGGATTCTCAAAAGAGGATTTATTAAAAGGAGATACAGCAACTTATGTTCAAAAAGAAGTTAATGATATAAGACAAGAAAAGAAATATGAAGTATGGGGAAGTTCAAAAGGAAGTAATACATATCATAAACTTCAGAATTATAAAACTAAAAAAGAAGCTGAAGATAGTTTAAAATATTGGACACATGGTTCTGGTGGTAAAGTTAAAGAGATAACATTTGATGTTAATTATGGTAAAAAAACAATAACAGAAATAAAAGGAGAAGGAAATTATGTTAAAGAATATGATAAGGATGGTAATTTAACTAAAATAACAGAAAGACCAAAAGAATATACAAGCAACACAGGATATTCTAAGCAGAATCAAAAAAAGAAAAAGAAAACATATATTCCTTATGAAGCTCATTTTGATAAAAATGGGAATATGACTAAAGAAATAAAAAGGGACATAAGAAAGAAAGGTTATGATTATAGTAATGATTGGGGGAATAAAACAACATATGTTCCTTATGAAAAATCAGTTACAAAATATAAAGATGGAAAATTAATTGATGCAGTAACTAAGGAGGAATATAAGAAATCTTCAAATACTTCAAGTTCTGGGGCTTGGAGTAAAGTAACTTATGGTGAAAACATTAAATTTGATTATGATTTTGATAAAGGAGCAGTATCAAAAAAACAAGAATTTGATACAACAAGAAAAAGTTGGACAGCAACAGGACATAGTGGAGGTTCATCAAGCTATTTTTCATATTTAAAAAAGGATACCGATTATGTACAAGGGCTTGTTAGTACTTATGGTAGACCTAAAAGTAAAGATGATAGTAGTGGATATAAACCATTTAAAGTAGAAAAAACAGATGAAGAAAAAGCAGATGAAAGTGCTGGAACACAAAACGTTGTTGAATGGGATAATCTATATACAGGGAAAGGATATTCACAAGAAAAAGGATTTTATACAGGTGAACCTACTAAAGAAATACCTAACTTAACTATGCAAGAAATGGGTCAAGCAGTATTCTCAGGAGAATTTACAAAATCAGGAGATAAGGTATACAAAAGAATAAAAGATGTTGTCCCTAGTTATGGTGCAGTTCTTACAGAAGAGGGATTAAAGACAGGAACTCCAGCTCAATTAGAACGTGATACAATCATGAGGAATCTTTTAACAACAGATGATAAACAAGCTGGAATAAAGAAACTAAAAGAATTTGATTATGGATTAAAAGCTGAAAGAGCTAAAGCTAAATCAGAAGCTAGAATAATGGCTTCAACAGGTTACTCTCCTGACCAAATAAGTGGAATGGTATCTGAAACATTATCTAAAGGTTTTGACCCTTCTATCATGGCTAGTGCAGCTTATGGAGCTAAAGGATTCTATGATCTAGGAACATATTTTGAAACATCTAAGAAAGTAGTTACACCTATACAAAAAAGCGAAACATTTGAAGAATGGAAAAAGAATAAAGATAAACCAGTTTCAGTAATAAATACAGTTGCAGCAGCCACAGCACCATTCTTACAAAAGGAAGTACCAAAAAAAGAACTTGTTTCAGAAGAGTTAAAACAAATAGATACAAAATATAGTTTAGCTTATGGAATAGTATCTAAAAATATTGAAACAAAACTAAAAACAAAATATGATAAACGTTTAGATATATTAAATAAACAATACGGTGGGGCTGTACCATCTTCAGCTTTAGATGAAGTTAATAAAGATTATAAAAGAGAGTTTGATGAATTATATAAGGAAGATAGAATAAAAATTGATGAAGAATATGAAAAAGAATATACAGAAACATATAAAGATATAGAAAAAGATAAACTAGCAAATATAAAAGATATAGAAAAAGATTTTATGGAATTAGCTAAAGAAGTAAAAGGTATGGATTCAACAAAAGCAACTAAAGAATATACAAAGAAACAAGCTGAACTTAAAGCAGCAAAATATGATTACTTAAATTTTGCTGATCCTAACAAATCAAATACACTTATAAAAGATCGTGAAAAATTCTTAGAAGAATTTAAAGGAGTTACTATTGGTGACATTTATGATTCATCTAAAGGAAAGTATACGAACTTATGGAAATCTGATGAATCAATATGGAGAAAAACTTCTGGAAGTTTTGGTATTCTTTTAGGAGAAAAAACAGCAATAGCAGGTGAACGTATTGGGGGGGCAGTAGGAGGGATAGCTACATTAATTACCCCAGATAAATCAACCCCTACTGAAGAATTAAACAAACTTAAAGAATATTATGGATCATTTGAAAAGATTGGAGATAGTAAAGAAAAGCCAAAAATGATTGATAACTTATTTATAAATTATGGAAAATTAGCAGAAAAAGCAGGAATCAAAGGGGCAGCAAAAGAAGCAAAAGATTTCACAAGAAGTATAGGTACTATGGGTGCACTAAACTCTTTTAAATTAGATGATCCTCGTCTTGCTACAGCTAACTTTTTAAGGGGTGGAGAAGAATATTTAAAATATAAACCAAGACAATTTGGTCAAGCAGCAGCAAAAGGAATGCTATTTACAGGAATAATAGGTATAGCTGGAGGAGTGGTTGCAACAGCAAGTGCAAGTAGATTTGTTGGAGTAAGAGTGGGTGCGAAGGTAGCTCCAAAGTTAGGTAAATTATTAGGAGCAGGGGCTGGTGGACTTTATGCTGGCAGTATTGTATTACAAGCTCAATCTATTGAAGCAGGAGAATTAAGACAGAAATTTTACGGTGAAAAATTCTTAGGAGAAATGACTGCATTTACAGTAGGTGCAGGAATAGGTGGATTAACATTAAAGGGTTTAGGTAAAGCAGGTTTATATGATAAATATGCAAGAGCTAAAGGGATAACTACTAGAGGGCATATTAGTCCAGTAGTAAAGAAAACTCCTAAAGGTATTTACTTTGGTATAAAAAGAGATGTTCCAAAAGTAAGATCAGCAGAAATTATGAAAGGATTAACTACAAAACAATATTCAGAAGGTTTTGTTGAACAAGCATGGTTAAAGAAACAATTAACTTATGGAAAGAAATTAAGCAAGACTCCACTTAAAGAAATAAAATCATTAACTAATTTACCAGCACAAGATATAAGAGCTAGAATGTTTAAGACAACAAAGCTTCCAGGATTAGAACTTAGTGGAAAAACTACACTTCAAGATATTGGTAGATATAAATTAAGTTTAAAGAAAGGTCAAGAGTTTAAAGGTAAATATTTCTTTGAAGGAAAGAGAGTTGATGTATTAGGGTACACAGCTAAAAGAACTCCTAGACCAGTAAAAGGTAGAGTTGGAAAAGTTTATTCTCAAGAACAAACATTGAAACTTTTAGTAAGAGGTACTAAGACAAAAGTAACAATTAAACAAGGAGACATTTTTGGAACAATAGCAACAAAGTCAGGAACAAGGGCAGCAAAAATATCTCCATATACTATAAAAGAAAAACCATTACTTCCTGAACCATCAGCTATGTTTGAAACAACAATGCAACAACCTAAAAGATTTGTAAAGATTGTACATAAAAGAACAGGTAAAGTAAAAACTATTCCTTTTGAAAAAGCTCCAGAATATATAAAAGATTATAACCCAGTTTCATTCAAAGAACCTTATGTAGAAACAAAATTCCTTACAAAAGGTGGAGTAGCTTACAAAAATGTTGGAGGTATTGATACTGTAAAAGGTATGAAAACAGGAGTAGTATCTGATATAACTACAAAGTATACTGTAAAAACAATAGCAAAGACACAATATGCAAAAGATATTCAGGCACAATTGTCATTCTATCAAAAAGTAGCTCCTGATGTAATGGCTGGAGTACCCAGGAAAGGTGGAAGAAGTATGTTATCTTTATTTGCTCAAGAACAACCACTAACAAGAAATATACCTTGGGGGGATAAGATACATGTAATAGCTAATGTAAGGGGTAAACCTATCTTTGTAGAGAAAGCACCATTCATATATAAAACAAAATTCAAACAAAAGCCAGGAGCAATCTTAGGTGAGAGAATATATACAGGAAAACAAGTAACTGCTAAAGGAGATCCTTGGTCACAGTTCATAAGAAAATTTACTAAGTCACCACAAACTTCATTCAAGCAAAAGTATGATGTTAATATAAAAATGAAAACATCTATTGTTCAAAGAGATCCTGTATTTTTAAGTAAAGCTGAATTTAAACAAACTAGATTTTTAAACAAGATGGGAGAGAAGGTTAGTTTATTTGGAGATAAAAGTGTAATACCTAAATCAAGTTTAACTTCAATACAACAACCTAAATTTTATAGAGGTATGGATGCAAATCAATATAATATGTTTTTAAAAGCTGGAGAAATAAAACCATATTCAGCAAGTGCAAAATATTCAAAAAGAATTTGGATAACACCACATAAAAAGATAGCAAGTAGATACAATCCTTTTGTAGTAGAAATTGATGCAAGTGGAATGATTGTTAATAAACATCCAAGTGGTAGTAAATTATTTTATGTAGAAAAACCAATACACTCATCTAAAGTTAAAGACTTAACAAAGATTCAAAAAGAATCAGGACTATTCAGTAAACTTTTCAGAGGTAAGAAAGCACAACGTTCAAGTACCTTATTATCATTAGAGAACTTAGGAAATAAAATAAGACAAGTTACTGTTAAACCACCTAAAGTAAAAGTAACTGGAGAAAGATATGTTCAACAAATAACTTTACCTAATATAAAACATGCAACAACTACTACCACAACAATTCCAAAAATAGGACTTATATCACCATTTACTATTGGGGGAATAGCAACTATAATAAAAGCAGATACAGGTGTTAAAACAAAAGTTACACCAATATTAATGTTAAATCAGGAAAGTTTTATAAAATCTAAATTAAGTAAAGAAACAAAAGGATTAAAAGCTTTAAGAGTAAATGAATTAATTAGATATAAACAAGTGATTACTCCTACAGAAGAAGTAAGACTTAAACAAACACCATTACGTAAATCAGCAGTAAAAACAGATCTAATGAGAGAAACTCAACTAGAACAATTATTAAAAACATCTTTAGTTAGTATAACTAAAACACCAGTATCTAACATACCCCCTATATTTATTACTCCTCCAAAGCCACCAACATTTAAACCACCAACACCAGTACCAATAACTCCTGGAGGATGGATACCAGGATTATATGGGCAAGGTGGATCTGCAGGAAAGAGAAGGAAATCAAAACGTTATGCAATAAGAACATTTGGAGTATTAGATTTATTAGGAGCACCAAAGGAATCAAACCAAAAAGAATCAAACAAAGGATTTTCAATATTATAAACAAAGGTGATTAACAATGGATATGAAAAACATAAAAAAAATGATGGTTAAACCCAATACTGGAATGTTCAAACCTACAGGAAAAGCTTTAATTAATAATGTAAACTTTCCTTCAATAGTTACAAATAGAAAAGCAGTAACACCTAATTATGGAATGACTCAAAAGGAATTTCTTAGAAAAACAAAAGGGAATGCTAAATCTAGATTTACAGACCATGACAAAGATGGTGTTATATCTGGATTAGATTGTATGCCAGGGAATAAAAAGAAACATAATTTAGAACAAGAACTTGAAGAGGAAGAAGTTGAAGATGAAGATGAAGAAACAGAAGGTAGACCCTTACCACAAGAACAACAAAGTGCAGCTTCAAGAAAAGCAATGATAGAAAAATTTGGATTACAAGAGGAAGCAAAAATACAAGAGGAAGAAGCAAAAATAAAAGAGGAAAAAACAAAATTAGAAATGGAAGAAGTAAAAGCAAAACAAAAGAAAGCAAGAATAGATATAGGTCACCCTGTTGAAAGGTCAAAAGGATTATTTGGAAACATAAAATCATATGCTAAAGAAAGATATGAAGAAAAGAAAGCTGAAATATCAAAGGGAGTTTCAAAGAAGTTAGGTTATGCTTATGAAGCACCTGAAACAAGAAAGATGTACAAACAAGTTGATATTCAGGAAGGATTAGATAAAGCAAAAGCTGAAGCTAGAATAAGTGGCATAGCTAAAGCTAGAATAAGTGAAATTGAACAAAAATATAAACCTAATGCAAAAGATAAAACAATAGAAAATAATAAATTTTTCCTAACAAGACAACAACAAACTATGGCTTTACAGAAAGAAGTAAAACATAAGAAACAAGCAGATACACAAATACAAAAACTAGCCCAATATTCTTTATTCAAAGCACAAGGTGAAGTAAGTAAACTAAGAGCAGAAAAGGCTAAAGCAATAGCAGGAACAAGAGCTAAGTATAGGGAAATGAAATCAAAGTACCCAACAAACCAAGGAAACCTTTTTGGTTCAAATATGGTATCTTCAAGACAAACTATGCCCCCTACACAACAACCAAGTTTAGGTGGATACCTAATAAGTAAGAATCAATCACAAGATAAACCAAAAAAGGATATAAGAGACTTAATGTTTTTTTAGGAGGGAAATAAGTAACATAATCCCGCGCACTAAAGTGCGGGGCTTTTAGCCCTATGTTCAGTCGCTGTTGCTATAAAGCCTTTGACATCATCACATGAACTGTATGGCTGTGTTACATTCAGCCTACGCAAATTATAAGAAGCGTTTAAATCAGAATCACAGGAAAAACCACAATGCAAACAAACAAAACTATTGGAATACCGAGAACCAATTTTAAGACAGTTGGAACAGGTTTGGCTAGTCATATAAGGACTGACAAAGACAACTTTCTTTCCTTGGACTTCGGCTTTATACTTGATGAATTGTTGAAGTTGAAAGAATGTCCAACTATTAAGCCATCTGTTGAATCTTTTACCTTTCCTATTTTTTCGTATTCCTTTAAGGTTTTCCATGACAATAGTATCTGCACTATCGACAATAGTTTTGCTTATATTATGGTTAACCCAAGCCATGTAACGTTTCTGTTTGCCAGAGACTTTTCTGAGCAGTCTCTTTGCCGACTTTGTGCCTTTAGCTTGAAGTTTTTTCCTGAGATAATTATGTTGGATAATCCTAGTTTTATGACCTTTGAAAACTTGCCCGTCAGAACAGACAGCAAGTTGGTTTATGCCGAGGTCAACACCAACTGTCGTACTACCAACTGTGCTGGTATTGACCTCTCTAGCAAACGTAATATTGATGAACATCTTGTCTTTAATAAGAATAAGGTCAGCAGTTTGATAAGTCCAATCAAGATACTTCCAATAATAAACTGGGATGTCAATCGGAACAACACATCTTTTTTCTTGGGTGGTAAGACTGATTTTATCAGCGAAGAATGTGAATGTCCTCCTGTCAAATCTTACAGGAACAGACTTAAAAACGGGTTTTTTACCTTTGAGTTTTTTAGCAGACAAATAAGCTTCAAACCCTTTCGCAATAGCATTTATAGCAAACTGCGATTTAAGCTTAAACAGTTTTCGAATATTGTAGTAAATAATATTATGCAAGTCATACTTTGTCTTGCATTCATGTTCAAGGGCTTTGTCAGCAGAATATTGGCACGCTTTAAGATAACTATCAAACAATTTAAGAAGTTGGATTTTCTTCGGGATTTTCAGCTTAATTGTAGTACGGCATTTCATAAGGTTAAGGAATTAAATGGATTATATAAACCTTACGGATGTCTAATGGAGGTACGGCAATTCCTCCCACAGCTAAAGCAGTGGGTATCCTTGCCTAAGATTTTATGAACAATCGTGCTTTCGCACCAATAACAGTATTAGTTGTATTAAGTATATTATTTATAGGATTCTATGTAGCTATGAAACCACATGGAATGTTATATAATAGATTTACTGATGATACAGACTTTGTTGGATTATTAACAGAAGCAGATTGTGATTTAGAACATGGGTTTTGGGAAAGTGGAACTTGTAAACCATTACCACAAAGAGCACTTGACTTCCTGGAACATAGTAGAAGGATTTGGTTAATAACACCAATTATAGTAGCAATAGGAATGATACTATGGTTAATTACTGTAATGACTAGAAAAGATCCCCAGGAGTATTACCGACAATGAAGATTAAACCAAAGAACTCACAAGCCTTTGTACTTATTGTATTTTTAATAGCTATATTTGTATTAGGATTTGCTTATGTAACTTTAAGTAAACCAATGCAATATACTTACAATGAATTTTACAATGATACAGATACTCAAGATCAGGTTTATCAAGATTTTTTTATAAGGAGTAAAACAATATGGCAATGGATAACTTTACCAATTGCAATCAGTTTAATACTTTGGGCAATAATCGAAATCCAAAAGAAAAAGAATGAATATGGCGAAATATAAATTATTATTAATGCTTGTATTATTAACACTTCCTTTAGCTTTTGCTTTGGACCTAACATCTGATTTATTATTCTGGCAGAATTATACTTATAATAATCCTACCTTTAACAACCATAGTTTGTTAGATAGTTCAGGATGGACTTCAGATAGTGGTATTGGACATTGGGGATTAACTACTGGTGGATTAGATTCATGGGGTTCTAATGATGGTTTAGTATATGGGGGTATGATTATTAATTCATCAGGTGCTCATTTTGATGGTGTAGATGATTATATTTTAGTTGATGATAATGGAGATAGATTTGGTAAAACTATTTGTAATAATGGATGTACATTCTGTGTAGATGCAAAATTAAATAGAACTGGTGCATATAATGAAGGTTCATTTATTGCTAGGTTTGATGCAGCAGGGGATGATAGATTTTTCTTTTTTGGAAAGGGAGATGACAACCGTGTAGTCTTAAGAGTATATAATGGAATAGGAGGATTAAGTAGTAGTTATACTAATGCTGAATTTATTGCTCCTGATACTAATTGGCATACAATTTGTGGAACATATAATGGAGGAGTTAATATTCTAGGTAATGCTAGTATTTATTTAGATGGAGTATTACAAGAAACTGATACTGATGAGATCTTAATTAATTCATCAGCTTGGCAAGACGATGAAGATGTTTTTATAGGAACTTTTGATGATAGTTCATTTGTTAATTTTTATAAGGGTTCAATGAAAAATTTATTAATATATTCTAGAGCATTATCATCTGAAGAGTTATTAGATATTTATAATAAAAACAAATCAGAAACAAGAAGCAGTTATTATTTAGCTGGGGATAATGCAGTTGCAGGATATGATTTTGTATTAAATCAAGATAGTGATGATATATTTGGTACTGATGATGGTGTTGATACTGATATGAGTTATACTGGTGCAGGTGCAGTATTTAATGGTTCAGGATATGTTGATTTAGGTTCTAATGGTTTTGAAGAAAGTATTTGTGATAATGGATGTAGTTTTTGTACTTGGTTTGAAGCAAATGATGCTTCTACAAGACAAACGTTAGTGGGAAGATATGATTCAACAGATAATGATAGATTTCTTTTATTCCGTGTAAATACAGGTGCAAAAGTTCAGTTTTTTGTAAACTCAGATGGAGTTGGTGCAAATAATGTTGTTATTAATACAGATGTAGGTACAGTTCTTGATAATACTTGGCATCATGCTTGTGCAGTATATAATGGAACTAATACAACAGATGGAAACGCAACATTATATTTAGATAATGTACTAAAAAGAACATCAACACAAAGTATGATAATAAATTCTACTGCTTGGAAAGATGATGAAAATATGTATATAGGAAGATATGATGATGGAGTGCCTACAAGTTTATTTAATGGAACAATGAGAAGTACTTTTATTTATGATAGACCAATAACAGAAAATGAAGTAACATCTTTATACATGGATGGTGTAACAGGTACTGATGCAAATGGTGTTGAAAATCAAAGTCTTAATTTAACTGAGGAAAGTTATTTAATTATTGAAAGTAGTGATGAATTAAAAACTATTGGTTCTAG
>Ga0208902_1000578_pt1 | contig 18679 bp, 17 predicted proteins | sample AntAceMetag02UKH_FD_184767 | JGI IMG/M metagenome (GOLD analysis project Ga0208902, IMG submission 184767) | Saline lake microbial communities from Ace Lake, Antarctica - Antarctic Ace Lake Metagenome 02UKH (SPAdes) (version 2) | ecosystem: Environmental > Aquatic > Non-marine Saline and...
TACCGAGAGTGTCGTCATTGATTCGTCTTCATGAGATATGGGAATACTCCTACATATATCCCGATCTCATGGAAAACAGTAATGAACCTGTCAGAATCCTGACTGTTGGTTGAAAAATAACGAAAGGATTCCTTTGTCATTGCAAACAGGGAGCAGTCAGATACCCGCTTTCTGTTCTCAGGTCACATTGACTCTTAGGAAATTTGGGCACACAAATCCAGACACAGCCAGATAAGAATGATGAGTGTGATAAGAAGAACTGCGAGTCCAACCTTTGTATTAGTCGAAATTCCTCCTCTCTTTATCATACGTTCTTTCTTTGTAGTCATACAGAATAATCCTTCCCCCGAAAGTGACGGATGATAACAGCGCCTGACTTTTAATAGCCCTGACCGCCAAGTCTTCATGCAATGAGACTGTGTCCGGGTCCTGTCCGCGTCGGCGGCGTTGACCTCTCAAATCATCTGATTCTGGCAGCGGGTGTCCTTGGAACAACGGGGGCTTCACTTCAGCGTATGCTGCGTGAAGGAGCCGGCGGTGTGGTGTCAAAATCCATCGGCCCGATACCCATTTCCGGCCACAAAGGGCCTTGTGTGCAGGTGTATGACCATTATGTGCTCAATGCCATGGGTCTGCCGAATCCGTCACAGGCATTTCAGAACGAGATGGCACCACTATCCGGTAAACCGGTGATTGTCAGTATCTTTGGTGGCAATCCGGAAGAGTTTGCGACCGTTGCCTCATGGTTTACGGACAGTGCAGCAGCCTTCGAGCTGAATGTCTCCTGCCCGCATGCGAAGGGATATGGCACCCAGATTGGCACTGACCCCGCTATGGTCGAAGCCTGCACCCGTGCGGTGAAACAGACAGCTGATCTGCCGGTCTGGGTGAAACTGACGCCAAATGTCACTGATATCACCACGATTGGGAAAGCCGCAGAAGACGGAGGTGCTGACGCCATTGTCGCGGTAAATACCGTAAAAGCGATGCGCATCAACACAGAACTGAAACGCCCCGTTTTGGGGTACGGGACCGGAGGGCTTTCCGGCCCGGCGATCTTCCCGGTCGCTCTCCGCTGTGTCTGGGAGTTGTATGATGCGGTTTCGGTGCCGATCATTGGTTGTGGGGGCGTATCAAACGCAGATGAGGTTATCGAGATGATGATGGCAGGTGCTGCCGCAGTCGAGATCGGCACCGCGGTTGTCAACGGATCTGAGGTTTTCAGGCAGATAGCAGACGCTCTCTACGGCGAAGATGGAGAATCTCCGGCCGATATCGTGGGGTGCGCCCATGCATGAGATAGCATCTGTTGCCGTAGAGATTCTTGAAATGTATGACGAAACGCCGAGTGTAAAGACGATCACGTTCTCACCGTCGTTTGATATCAGGCCGGGCCAGTTCTGCATGGTCTGGGTGCCGGGTGTTGACGAGGTGCCGATGGGATTCTCGTCAGAGAACTCCATTAGTGTGCAGCAGGTCGGCGAGGCGACGAATGCTCTCTGCTCACTTGCTCCCGGCGATAAAATTGGCATCCGTGGCCCGCTTGGGAACGGGTTTTCTCCCAAAGGCCGGGTGCTTGCAATCGCAGGCGGTGTCGGTGCGGCGCCGCTGTTGCCTCTGGCTGAGAGAGGGATGGCGGATACCTTCATTCTTGGTGCACGGACTGAGGCGGAACTTCCCTTCCGGAACAGTCTTGATGCGTGCACCGACCTTCTCATCGCAACGGATGACGGCACAGCGGGTTACCATGGATTTGTAACCGGCGTGCTTGCAGACCTTGATCCAACCGCCTACGATACGATCTGTGTCTGCGGGCCGGAGATGATGATGAAAAACGTACTCAGGGATCTCTTCACCGCCGGTTGTGCAGAAAAGTCGCAGCTCAGTCTTGTCAGATATATGAAATGCGGTGTTGGGATCTGCGGTTCCTGTTCGATGGACCCGGACGGAATCTGTGTCTGCCGTGAAGGACCAGTCATTGCGGGGCACCGGTTGCTGAGCGAAAAGAGTGAATTCGGGCGATATGCCCGCGATGCCTCAGGACAGCGCAGCGACGGTCCTGGGCATTAAATAAAAGTAAAATTTTTGTGCCGTTTCGCTCTCACAGAAGAGAGAGCCCGGCCAGATCAATCCTTTTTGTAATATCAGCGAAATCCTGCAGAGTACCGCCCTGAACTCTGACCTTGACGAAGGTCGTGTCACCGGTCTGAATGATTTCTGTATTTTTCACACCGGCGATATCCTGCTCCACCCATGCGGGAAATCCTGCCGCACCGCCCTGCCAGCGCTTGAATTTATCCTGATCCACCGGTCCGTTTGCTTCCATCGCCTGCCACTCACTTGCCAGACCACCTTTGGAACCGATATTCTGCTCCACTCGTACCAGTGCCGTTGCTGAGCCACCAGTTTTTCGATAGGTCTGGCTGGCAGCGGTGAGAGAAACAGGATCTTCATCAATGGTGGTGTAGGCGACTTCTCCGACTACCGACCACTCGGGTTCAAGTGAAGGCAGATAGGCCCCAAGTGCCTCAGGACTGACCTGAAGGGTTGCGCTTTCTGTGACCGGGCCAACCGGCGATGGCATCGCCTGAGTAGGCGTCGTCGTCGTGTACGGTGCTGAATCAAGACCATTACATCCGGCAGCACACAGCAGTCCTGCCAGAACAATCAGGAGAATTCCGGTAATAACATGAATTTGTCTCATAATCTTCCACAGATTACAGAGGTTCATCTGAGACAAAGAATATATCGGTCTTTTGGACCCTGACCCTGACCCTTAGCGATGATACTGTTCGCCGCTGTTGATCTTTGCTGCCCGATAGATCTGTTCGAGCAGAAGAAGGCGGGCCATCTGGTGCGTGAAGGTCATTTTTGAGAGAGAGATGCGGTGTGTTGCAGCATTCCTCACATTTTCCGGAATGCCGAGGGTTCCCCCGATGCAGAACGTAATCGTCCCGGCGCCACTGATGGCATACTCCTGAATCATCTGTGCAAGCTCCTCTGAAGAACAGGGTTTACCATGCAGATCCAGAAGTACCAGCGGGCCGCTCCCCATTCTGGCTTTCAGGATTCTCTCTCCCTCTTTCTTTAATAGTGCCTGTTCCAGTGATGGCGTCAGCTTTTTTGGGAGCGCAACGTCTGCGACTTCTGTCACCGTCAGGCGAACATAGGGCAGCAGTCGTTTGCTATACTCCTGCAGACCCTGCGCTATAAATGATTCCTTGACCTTTCCGACCGCTATTACATGAATGCTCAGCATCCGCCGTCTCTCCGTAATTGTTCCAGATCTTCAGGATGGTTAATATTGGTGAAGCTCTTCAGGTCCGGGTCAGCGGTGCGAAGTTCACACATTGGCATCATTCTGGTATTGAGTGTATCTGCAAGCACCTTCATGCGGCGTGAATGCGGCTGTTCAAGATAGTTGAGGGCCGGTGCGGTCCGGTACACGGCATGAAGTGGTTCTATGTGGCCATTTTCATGCAGTGGGACAACAGCATCAAAACCTTCCGCTGCCTGAAAGAGGAGTTCGACCACTGTTGGCTGAATACAGGGCATATCACAGGCGACGACAAATGCCAGTTCACTGGTTGTCTCTAACAGGCCTGCATGCAAACCTCCGATCGGGCCTTGCTCCTTTTGGATATCAGAAACAACCCGCAGGTCGGGGTAGGAGGAAAATTGTCCACACTGTATCTCGTCACGGGCAACGAGGAGAATTTCATCAGTGACCGGGGAGAGGGCAGTAATAATTATATCAAGAAACGAGACGCCGCCGAAGGTATGAAAGTATTTTTCATCTCCGTTCATTCTCCGGGCTTTCCCGCCGACGAGGATAATCCCGCTTCGTGTGTCTCTCTCTGTCATCTCAGCTCTGTTCTTGTGAAGTGCTGCCTGAACTGATATCAGTTTTTCGGGTTATCCCCAACAGCGTTTCTCTGAATTTTATCAGGCTTGTAAGGGTTTCGTTCACCGGTGTAGCAATGCCGCATTCTCTGCCAAAGACAACAACGGCACCGTTCATGAAATCGATCTCAGTCGGGCGTTCCCGCTTCAAGTCCTGATACATCGAGGAATGGTGCGCCTTTGAAACCGGCATCTGTGTGTCCCGTAAGTAGGTAAGATAATCATCAGGCGTCTCCCACGAGAGGAGCACATCACGTGCCTTCGCAACGGCGAAGACTTCTCCGACAATTTTCTCGATGATAGCCCATGCATGTGGTTCCTCAAGTGCACCGTATGGCACTTCCATGAGTGCCCCCAATGGATTTAAAGAGCAGTTGTAGAGCGCTTTTCCCCATAGTTCACCCCGGATACGTTCTGTTGCGACGCTGTTCACCCCGGCAGCGCAAAAGAGGTTCACCAGTTTTTCAACAGCAGTGTCAGTCCCCCGCGGGAACCGGCCAAACTGTGCGGGTCCCACCTCGACCGAGACGTTGACCGCCGCATCGCCCTGCCACTCAAAGCCGGTGATAATGAGCCCGCCGATAACGTGCTCGGTATATTCACCGATGATCTCTTCATTGCCGATACCGTTCTGAAGGCTTACAATATCTGCCTCACCAAAGCGATCCGCATACTCTTCACAGATGGCTCTGGTTTCAGTCGATTTGCAGGAGATAATCAGGTAATCGTAGGGTCCCTCCGGAAGTTCCTCCCCGCAGGGAAAAGTAAGGGTCTCCTCTCCCCAGATGCCGGTTCTGGTAAATCCTTCTGTGGAAATCGCTCTGGCATGGCGTGGACGGCAGACTGCATAGACGTCAGCAACCCGCGAGAGTTGTGCGGCGATAGTCAGTCCGACTGCGCCGGCACCAAGGATGCCAATTTTTGTCGTTTTCATTCTTCTGTGCTCCCGTTCGTATGTTTTGGGCCGGTCTGGTTCTCCTGAAACCGTTGTTCCCTCGCGAGTGTTTTCTGTTCCATCGCGAGCATATCGAGTTTTATCGAGAGTTCCGGCGTAAACCCGCCCGGACCGTTCTGTGCGACGACCCGGTGGCAGGGGATGATAATAGGAGTGGGATTCTGTCGCATCGCACTTCCCACAAATCGCGGGTGGGTGCCGGTCGCCTCCGCGATATCTTTGTAGGTTCTGGTCTCCCCATAGGGAATTCCTTTGACTTCAAGGTAGATGGCCTGATGTGGACCATTGTCCTGTTCTGCGATACTTATGAGCTCTGAAAAATCCGGCTCTCTGCCACTGACATACTGCAAAAACGGTGCCGGTACCGGGCTTTGTGTTCCTGTTTTTGTAAACCTTACCCGATGCACAGTGTTACCTGACCAGACAACCTGCACCCGCCAGAGACCAAATCTACAGATGCCCTCTCTCATTTCCATCCAAGAACCCGATCCTCAAAACCCTTCAGATCACAGGTTATGAGCTCTTCCTGCATCCAGGGAGGCAGACCGGTGCGAACCTCCCCGTCGAGAAACCGAACCTCTGCAAGCACCAGCACCCCTTTGTCACTGGGATCTCTGAGCACCCGGCCAAGTGCCTGCGTTGCCTTGTTGATCGCCGGCAGGGTATAGGCAATGAACTCTCCTTCCTTTCCAAACTTCTTTTTGAAGTACCGGTTGATCATCTGCCTGACTTCGTTGAATGGCGCCAGCGGCAGTCCAATTACACAGGCCCCTGAAAGCTGCTTTCCACGGTAATCAAGTCCTTCACTCCATTTGCCGCCGCAGACACCGAAGATAATTCCGGCTTTCTTCTGCGAGGGAAGTAAGATAAATTCCTGGAGATCGCGGTCGGCCTGCACTGCCTCATTTGTCTCAATAAAGACCTTCTTGCCGGAAAGTCGCTTTGGCAGGTGTTCAGTCCAGGTCCGCATCAGGTCATAACTGGGGAAGTACACAGCCAGATTGCCGGGCAGGCGTGCAAAGGTTTTGATATAATCAGCGATCTTTGCGGTATTTTCCGGATCATTTCGTCTGCTGTAGGCCGACGTAATATCCCCGGCGCACAGGAGCATGCGGTTTTCTTTGGGGAAGGAGTTGGGGAGTGTAAGGGTTTCGGCCGGCATACTACCAAAATAAAAGTGTTTGTAGTGCTCCACCGGTGAGAGTGACCCTGAGATGAGCACCGTTGCGTGGTGGTCTTCAATCACTTCCTGCATTGTTTTTGAGGGGTCAATATTGCGCACTGAGAGGGAGATGCCCAGCTCGTGATCTTTTTTGTATATGGAAAGATACGCATCATCTGAAAGTGCTGCTTTCATCCCGTCAATGAACTTGTACAGGCGTTCGACGGCGCTTTCCCGGTAGTCTCCCGCCTCGATCTTTTTCTCACGCACCGCTTCACTGATACATTCGAGATCGTCTGCCAGTCCCTGTATTGATTTGTAGAGCGTTCCTCCGATAACAAACCGGGCAAACATATGCGGGTCAAACCAGTCTTCTGCCTTAAAGGAACGTTCAAGCGAGTCAGCAAACCGGAGAATGTTTGGAATAATGGTTCTGACGGCATCTGAACCTGAAACTTTTCCTTTCATGGATCCCAGTTCATTGCTGGCGGCGTCAATCATCTGCCGGGTGATGGTGACACTCTGAATACTCTGGATGGTATCACCACAGTTATGTGCCTCGTCAATGAGCAATAGGGCTTTGCCGGGTTCGATACCAAGCATCTGATACATCTGTTCCCGAATATCAGCATTGAAGAGATGGTGGAAGTTCAGGAGAATCACATCGGCATCGCGTGCTGCCTGCATCATGACTTCATAGGGACAGATGCCGTCGCAGAAATCCTGAAGAGCTGAGGGGTGGACCGGCTTTTTTAACGAAGCAGCTGTTTTGGACCTGAGTGTCTGTGAAGGCACCATCTTCAGTCCTTCTGCGTTCTCAATAAAGATGCGTGAACGGACGAAATACGGACAGATGAGCGGATGTTCGGGATCCTGTTTTTTTATCTGTTTCTGCACAACCGGGTCGGTGGCGGGAATCATTGATCCTTTCATGGCCCGTTCCCGAAGCAGCGCTGTGGTGAATCCTTTGAGTCCTTCACAGAGACGATAGGGGTCGCCGGTTGTCGCCATCGGGCACATCTTTCGTTTGCCGACAAGGTAGGAGAAGGTGAGCGAGGGGTGTTTCTTCCTGATGAGTTCCAGTTCCCTGATGAAGGTGTTGAGCTGACTGATGGTGCGCACTGCTACGACTACTTTTCTGCCGGACGCCTCCGCAAGAAGGGCGGATAGCACACTTGATTTCCCGCTGCCGGTCGGGGCATCGATCATGGAGATCGCACCCTGTCTGGCACGTTCCTGTACGAAGGTTAGCATCTCGTTCTGATTGGGTCTGAATGCGGGATAGGGGAAATAATCGTCAAGCGTGCCCATTGTTATTACATAGGATGAGAGGGCTAATTAACAATAGGGAAGTGGATCAATTTTATGGCAAAAATAGAGCGTTCACGAAAGAACAAACTCCTTGCGGGGGTCTGTGGGGGCATTGGTGAGGCGTTTAATATCAACCCGAATATTATCCGGGTGATCTGGGTTATTCTCACCGTCATTTTGTTTGATGTCTTTTTGATAGGCATTTTAGCCTATATTATCTGCTGGGTTTTCCTTCCGCAGGCAGGGGACCCCGATATTATTGAGGCCGATTATACCATCAAAGAATAACTCATTTTTTTCTGTTTCTCTTACCTGTAAATGACCGGAGATTCCTGCATCTCGTACATGATTCTGAGCAAAAGCGCATTTACCTCTCCTGTACTAATAGTATAGCACGATGGCAGTCCACCCAATAGATTTCCGGTACGGCACTCCCGAGATGCGGGCCGTCTGGGATGAAGAAAACCGTTTTACCTCGGTTGTGCAGGCCGAAGTTGCCCTTGCAAAGGCTGAAAGTATCTGCGGAATTGTGCCTGAAGAGGCAGCAACGCTGATCGAAGCCTCTGCACCGAACGCCAGTCTTGAGCGTGCAAAAGAGATCGAGGAAGCAATTAACCACGATATGATGGCGATTGTCAAAGCCCTCTCTGAAGTCTGCGGCGATGCGGGCCGGTGGATTCACTATGGCGCCACCTCAAATGATATTCTCGATACCGCGACCGGACTGCAGGTGAAGGCGTCCCTTGATCTGCTTGAGGCAAAGCTTCGCCGTCTGCTCTGCGTTCTCCTTGACCGGGCAGAAGAGACAAAAGAACTGGTCTGTGCCGGACGAACCCACGGGCAGATTGGCGTGCCGACCACCTACGGCCTTCGCTTTGGTATATGGGCTTCAGAAGTGGCCCGCCATATCGAACGGCTCATGCAGCTTCGCCCCCGGGTCGCCGTTGGGCAGATGACGGGCGCTGTCGGCACCCAGGCATCCCTTGGCGAGAAAGGCCATGAGGTTATGGAAGCGATGATGGACTATCTGGACTTAACACCGGTTGACGTCTCCAATCAGGTTATCCAGCGCGACCGGTTTGCCGAATATATTTTCTTCCTGGCAAACGTTGCAACCACGCTTGATAAGATTGGTCTGAATATCCGGATGATGCAGAGGAGTGAGACCGGTGAGCTTGAAGAGGCCTTTGGCAAGAATCAGGTTGGCTCTTCTACGATGCCGCACAAGCGAAATCCCATCAAATCAGAACAGGTCTGTGGTCTGGCACGGATCGTCCGTGCAATGGTCAGCCCGGCTCTTGAGAACAATGTGCTCTGGGAAGAGCGGGATCTGACGAACTCCTCCTGTGAACGTATTACGTTCCCTGAATCCTCAATTCTGGCCGACCACATCCTGCAGGTCATGACCCGGGTGCTGGAAGGACTCAGGGTCAGACCGGAGAACATCCGGCACAACCTTGAGATGATGCAGGGCGTGAACATGGCAGAGTCGGTGATGATTGCGCTGACTCAGCGGGGCATGTCCCGGCAGGATTCTCATGAGATTGTCCGGGTCGCAAGCATGCAGGCCCTTGAGGAGCGCCGTCCGCTTGCCGCTGTGCTGGCAGATGTCCCGGCGGTTTCTGCCCTGTGCACCAGAGATGATCTGGAGGCACTTCTGAATCCGGACGCCTATATCGGCACGGCTGTTGTGCAGATTGAAACTCTTACAACCAAACTTCGCCCGCTGTGCAACTGATGCCCACGTTCTCTCTTTCCGGGTGGATTGAGTGTGACGGGACCCGGTTGAGCGAAGAGGAGATTCAAACGCTCCTGTCTCGCTCTCCGGAAAATTTACGGCGCTGCGGGGGGGAATTTCTGCTTCGGTGGAATGACTGTGTAGCACAGGATCATTTTGGGATTTTGCGTGGAGACTGTCCCCCCGGAACGATTCTCTGCGGTGGAGTCGAGCAGGGAACAATTGAACCTGATGGTCCTCTCCTGCCTCTGCACGAAGCGATAGAGACGGCCGTGCGGTTACGAAGCGATGAGGGAGTCGTGGCATTTTCAGGCGGGGTGGACTCTGCACTGGTTGCCGCGCTGGCCCATCGGCCCTGTGTTACGGTTGGTCTTGCGGGGTCTCATGACCTCTTGCATGCAACCGCGGTGGCAAAAGAGCTGGGACTGGATCATTCCACCGTTGTAATCGCCCCCTCTGAAATTGCTGCGGCCCTTAAGGCAGTGCTTCCGGTGGTGCCGCAGAAAAGTCCGGTCGATGTCTCTATCGCCACGACTCTCTGGTTTGTCGCGCGGTATGCCCGAGAAGAGGGGTACGTTCGCATTCTTGCGGGTCAGGGGGCGGACGAGCTCTTTGGGGGCTATGCCCGCTACCTTGAGAGGGGTAACCTTGCGGCACTATTTGAGAAGGATTTCCTGTCTCTTGCTGTGCAGGGAGAACGGGATCAGGCCGTAGCCGGTCTTTTTGGCACGTATTTTTCAGAACCTTTTCTTGATGTGCGTGTTGTGCGCGCTGCACAGGCTATCGCACCGGAGGAGCGGGTGAAGAATGGCGTGGGAAAATACCCCCTTCGGGAGGTAGCCTGCCGCTATATGCCCAAAGAGACGGCACTATATGGCAAAAAGGCGATGCAGTATGGGAGTGGTATCTGGAAAGAGATCCAGCGACTCACACGCCAAAACGGTTATAAAAAATCGGTGCAAGAGTACCTGAGTTACTTGGATCAGGCCGAATAATCATCACTATATTATAGGAAATTATAGGAAGGACCGAATACATGGTTTCAGAAAAGGACGTACAGGGGATCGCAAACCTCGCAGATATCTCGCTACCTGCTGGTGAGCTTGGGGCATTTACCGCACAATTTAATGACATTCTTGAATATTTTGACATTCTCGACAGTGTAGAGCAGACCAGTGCCGGCGGGACAGACCTCTACAATATTTTCAGAGAGGACGAGGTAACTCCGTCTCTGTCACAGGCAGACGCGCTTGCGAACGCCGGGGAATCAGAGGATGGCTACATAAAGGCGCCACGGGTGGTGTGATTTGACTCAGATTCTTTCCTTCGACGCTGAAGATGAGTATAATGCCTTCATCACCATCTGCCGGGAGGCAGAATATGGCGAAGGTCCTCTCGCCGGACGAGGGGTTGCAGTCAAGGACAATATTTCAACAGCAGGCATTCAGACAACTGCCGGTTCACGGATTCTTGAGGGATATATTCCGCCGTATGATGCGCATGTGGTGGGCCTTCTGAAGAGTGCCGGGGCAGCGATTGTCGGCAAAACAAACATGGATGAGTTTGGTATGGGCACATCCACCGAGAATTCAGGATTTGGCCCGACCACCAATCCATGCGATACAAACCGGGTGCCGGGTGGGTCGTCAGGCGGCAGTGCTGCTGCTGTGGCATCCGGGATGGTTGATCTTGCTCTTGGAACTGACACCGGCGGTTCGATCCGCTGTCCGGCTTCATACTGTGGCATTGTTGGCTTAAAACCAACCTATGGACGGATTTCACGGTACGGCCTTATCGCGTACTCAAACTCCCTTGAACAGATTGGGCCGATGGGCCAGACTGTCTCAGATGTCTCCGGCTTAATGGAGGTCATCAGTGCTTACGATTTCCATGACTCAACCTCCTATAACGCTCCCTATACTCACACACCGAACGCCGCTGCTGTTGAAGGACTGAAGATCGGAGTCCCGGCAGAATATTTTGGCGTTGGAGTAGACCCCGCCGTTGCTGAGGCAGTCAGAACGGCGATTGGCCGGCTTGAGTCACTCGGCGCAGAAGCGGTGCCCTGCACGATTCCGTCGATGGCCTACGCTCTTGCTGCCTACTATGTGACCTGCACCAGTGAAGCATCCTCGAATCTTTCACGGTTCGATGGTGTGCGTTTTGGTCCGGAGTCCGGGCGAAAAAAGATGTGGCACGATGAATTCCGGGGCATCCGCGGCGAAAAGTTTGGGCGTGAAGTCCAGCAGCGAATCATGCTTGGAACCTTTGCGCTCTCGGCCGGGTACTACGGAAAATATTACGCAAAGGCGCAGATTGCCCGGGCGAATGTGCGGGCCGACTTTGAGCGTGTCTTAAGCGAAGTGGATGTAATTTGTGGACCGACGATGCCGGCCGTCGCGTTTGCCTTTGGCGAGAAGAGCGATCCGCTCTCGATGTATCTTGCAGATATTCTCACGGTACCGGCAAATCTTGCCGGTGTACCGGCGATCTCAGTTCCCTGTGGCACGGTTGATTCGATGCCGGTGGGACTACAGATCATCGGGCGTCACTTTGAGGATGAACTGGTAGTTGACACTGCCTTTGCCTATGAACAGGGGGGCAACTAAATGACGGAACCGGAAAACCAGGTCATCATTGGCCTTGAGATCCACTGCCAGCTCAATACGAAAACTAAGTTGTTCTGTGGCTGTTCCAACGATTATCAGAACGATGAACCAAATACGCACTGCTGTCCGGTCTGTCTGGGACTTCCCGGTGCCCTGCCACGCCTGAACAAAAAAGCCGTTGAATCTGCTCTGAAGGTATGTAAGGCGCTCAATCTTGAGATTCTTGAAGAGTGCGAATTTTCACGAAAGAACTACTTCTACCCGGACCTTCCGAAAGGGTATCAGGTCACGATGTATGACAAACCGCTCGGTGAGCGGGGACATCTGCTGGTAGAGGACGACGAAGGGCATGAGAAGACGATCCGTATCACGCGGATTCATCTGGAGGAGGACCCCGGACGTCTGGTGCACAAGACCGGGCGTGACCGGGCCGGTTATTCACTGGTGGACTACAACCGCAGTTGCGTCCCGCTGATTGAGATTGTCACCGAACCGGACCTGCGTTCGCCAAAGGAGGCACGGCGGTTCCTCAACAAACTCCGGGCAACCCTTGAATATCTGGATGTCTTTGACGGTGAGCGTGAAGGTTCCATCCGTGTGGATGCGAACATCTCACTGAAAGGTCATTCCCGGGTGGAGTGCAAGAATATCTCGTCCTACAAAGGTGTGGAAAAAGCGCTCAACTTCGAGGTAACCCGGCAGAAAAATATGCTTCGCCGGGGTGCAGAGATTGTCATGGAGACCCGGCACTTCCAGGAAGGCAAGGGCATTACGACCTCTTCACGATCAAAAGAGAAAGAAAGTGATTACCGGTACTTCCCGGAACCGGATCTGCGTCCCCTCCGGGTTCGTGACTGGGTGGATACAATAGAACTTCCTGAACTGCCCGACGCCCGTCGTGAACGCTTTGTGAAGCAGTATGGGATTTCGCTCAACCATGCCCGGACACTGACCGGCGATATCCGGGTGGCCAACTTTTATGAACAGGTGGCGGGAGACCAATCGGTGCTCTGCGCAACACTGGTCTCTGACACGCTCCTTGGGGAACTGAACTACCGCAGCATGAAAATTGCTGATGTCCCAAGAGATCATTTTGTGGATCTGATGCAGCTTCTGGCAGCCGGAACCATCACCGACCGGGTGGGCGTTGACCTGCTGCGTGAGTTCCTTGACGGATCGCTGGAAGGAGCCACTATGGCACGACCCTCTGAGATTGTCACAAAGCGAGGACTTACTAAGGCAGGTGATGACGAGTTTGCAGAAATAATGATCCGTGTCATTGATGCCAACCCACAGGCTGTTTCTGATTATCAGAGCGGCAACGCGGGTGCGGTGAACTTCCTTGTTGGACAGGTCATGAAAGAGACACGGGGTCGTGCTGATCCGATAACATTAGGGGCGCTTTTAAAGGCGCAACTGGAAGAACGGGAGACTTAATCATGCATTTGATTGTTGCCGAAAAAAATATTGCTGCACAGCGTATTGCCAAAATTCTTGCCGGAAAAGAGAAGGTAAAAACCGTTAAGGATGGATCGGTTTCCACCTATCGCTTTGATGATATTGTGATCATCGGTCTGCGGGGCCATGTGGTCGAGGTTGATTTTGAGCCGGGATATTCAGACTGGCGAAGTAAAGTTCACCCTCCCCGTTCTCTCATTGATGCCACAATCATCAAACGTCCGATTGAGAAAGGCATCGTAAACCTGATCAAAAAACTTGCCAAAAAGGCTGAACTCGTCACCATTGCCACTGATTTTGACCGGGAAGGAGAACTCATTGGTAAAGAGACCTATGACCTCATCCGTGAGGCAAGCCGTGATGTTCCGGTGAAACGGGCAAAATTCAGTGCCATTACCGAAAAAGAGATCACCGAGGCGTTTGACAATCCATCAGAACTTGACTTCAATCTCGCTGCGGCAGGCGAGTCACGGCAGTTTATCGATCTTCTCTGGGGAGCGTCTCTGACCCGGTTTATTTCCATTGCAGCGAAACGCGGGGGCAATAGTATTCTGAGTGTCGGCCGGGTGCAGAGTCCGACACTGGCAATGATCGTTGATCGCGAAAAAGAGATCGAGGCGTTTGTGCCTGAGCCCTACTGGGTGCTTTCGGTGAACTCCGGCAAGAACGGCGAACCTTTTGAAGCCCAGCATAAAGAGGGAAAATTCACTGATCAGGCTCGTGCAACTGAGGCGTACAAGAGGACCAGTGCACCCCTTACAGTTCTGGACGTCAAAGAAGGAAGCAGAAATGACCGGGCGCCCGGGCCATTTGACACGACATCCTTTATCGTGGCAGCAGCACGTCTGGGTCTCTCGGCATCTCAGGCAATGCGTACGGCAGAAGCGCTGTATATGAACGGTCTTATCTCCTACCCGAGAACTGACAACACCGTCTATCCGGCCTCTCTTGACCTTGACGCTCTCTTAAAAGAGCTTTTAGGGACTGTTTTCAAAAGGGATGTGACCTGGGTTGAGGCACACCGACGCAAAGAACCGACGCGGGGAAAGAAATTAACAACGGATCACCCGCCAATTCACCCGACTGGTGCAGCACAGCGGGAGCAGCTTGACGACACGCAGTGGAAAGTTTATGAACTGGTCGTTCGGCGTTTCCTTGCCACTCTCTCGCCGGATGCACGCTGGAAGACTATCAAGTACACGTTTGATGCCGGAAAAGAACCCTATGCAGCGACCGGTTCGCGTCTGGATGAAGAAGGTTATCGTCACGTCTACACCTACAGCGGTGCGAAAGATACGATTCTTCCTGAACTGACCGCTGGTGAAAATCTGCCGGTTGACAAGAAGAATCTGGAAGAGAAAGAGACACTTCCCCTACCACGGTACTCACAGAGTAAACTGATTCAGGAGATGGAACGCCTTTCGCTTGGAACCAAGAGTACCCGCCATGATGTGATTGGCAAGCTCTTCTCACGACGCTACGTGGACGGCAACCCCCTGAAACCGACAGCAGTCGGACGGGCTGTTATTGAAACCCTTGAGGGGCATTCGATTGCGATCACCCGGCCTGAGATGACGAAAACCCTCGAAGAGCATATGGAGAAGATCAAAGAGGGCGTCCAGAAAAAGGAAACTGTAATCACAGAGTCTCAGGCGATGCTCAGGGAGGTATTTGACGTTCTTGAGGAGAATGAGACGGCAATCAGTGATGAGATCGTCGGTAGGACCGATGCTGAACGGGTTGTTGGTCCCTGTCCTGTCTGCGGCAACGACCTCTCGATACGCAGCACCAAGAAAGGCGTCCAGTTCATTGGGTGTAAGAGTTATCCGGAATGTAATTTCCACATCAATCTCCCGCCGTCCCAGTGGGGCAGTGCGATGCGGGAAGGCACCGTCTGCCCGACGCACCATCTCCATCATGTGCGTCTCATTCGCCGTGGTGCCCCGCCGTGGGATATTGGCTGTCCGCTCTGTAGCCACATCAAGTCAAATATTGAGGGCCTGATGCTGATGCCGTCCGTTGACCAGAACCTGGTTGATACGATGCATGGGAAATTTATCTACACTGTCTATGATATTCAGCAGATGGCACCGGAGGAACTCACAGAAACCCTCGGTGTTACAACTGCTCAGGCAGAGATCCTCATTGTTGAGGCGAGTGAGGTTCTTGAGCTCTACCGGCGGCGGGCCGGTCTGAAACGGTTTGTTCGGTCGATCATTCAGCCAAAACGTGGCCGGGGATATGCGAAGGTCACGAACGCGATGAATGAGGGTGGCATTGATGAGGTCGATACCCTTGCGGAACAGACGCCGGAAGTGCTGATGACGATGCATCTGACAGCTGATGAGGCGAACGAACTGATTGTGACCGCACAGGCACAGAAGAATAAGGCACGGCTTAAGGAGCTTGGGGTGCCGGCTGCGAGTCTCAAGAAATACATGGAGGCCGGGTTTACGACACCGGATGTGTTCTGTGCGTTCCCTCCGGTGTATCTGAGTCATATGAGCGGTCTTTCAATCACAACGGTGCAGAAGCATGTGGCTTCTATCTGTGCCGGTCTGGGAAAGCCGGTGCCGGGTAAAGTTCCCAAAAAGGATGTGGATAAAGGGCGAACGGAGCTTTTGGAAGTGTCTGGTCTTGGCGAGGCGGCACTTATCAGTCTGTATCGTGCCGGCATTTACAACGTAAAGACGCTTGCTGAGTGTAATCTCGCCGATGCAGCGGCGAAGTCCGGACTGTCAAAAGAGAAAATGGCTTCTTATAAGGAAGCACTACAATAAAAAAAGGAACGGGGAGGAGAAAAGCGGGATGATTGACTGGAGAGAGTGGCGGCATATTACTAAACTTGACCCTGATAAGGTGGTGTCCGGGGAAGCGGTAGAGGAGATTGCAACCAGTGGAACGGACGCACTCATGCTTTCAGGGACTCTGAACGTAACGCAGGAGAATCTGCGTGAGCTTTTGTTGCAGGTGAAAGAGTACGGTGTCCCGGTAGTCGTCGAACCGGCAGATCCATCCGGTGTTATTTTCGATGGCATAGAGGCTCTGTTCGTCCCCAGTGTGCTCAACACCAATGACATCCGCTGGGCTGTCGGCAAACACCAGCGTTGGGTTCGCCAGGATCATGCCATCCGCTGGGATATGGTTGTTCCTGAAGCCTATATTGTCTTAAATCCCGATTCTGCGGTTGGAAGAGTTACCGGCGCTGCCTGTGACTTAAGCCCTGAAAATGTGGCTGCCTATGCGACGGTTGCTGACGCCTATTTCCACTTCCCGGTGGTCTATATCGAATATTCCGGCACCTATGGGAATCCAGCCATTGTTTCGGCAGCAAAAGAAGCTGTTTCAGACGCCCGGCTCTTCTATGGCGGCGGCATTGATTCAGCTGAGCGTGCCGCGGAAATGGGACAGTATGCTGATACTATTGTGGTCGGCAATGCGGTTTATGATGACGGGCCAAAAGCCCTGAAGGCAACCGTACGCGCTGTCCAGTAACTCAATTTTTAATTATTTGAATTATGCCGGATCTTGAATTTGTTCTTGTTGAACCCCTCTATGAAGGAAATATAGGATTTGCCGCCCGGGTCATCCGAAACTTTGGCTTTGAAAATCTTACCCTGATCAACCCCCCTGAGATCACGGTGGAAGCCCGTGCCCGTGCCTCCCATGCATTTGATACGCTCGCAAATGCCCGGGTTTGTTCTTCTCTGGATGAGGTTATTGAAACATCTAATCTGGTGGTCGCAACAACTGGCGCTCTCTCAAAGTCGGTCACAACGGCGATGCGGATGCCCTATTACACGCCGCGTGAACTTGCAGAGATGCTTGAAGGGACTGACGGACGCATCGCGATTCTTTTTGGCCGGGAAAACTGGGGGCTCTCAAATGAAGAGGTGGAGAAGGCCGATATTATCTGCACGATTCCAACGCACCCCGGCTATCCGATTGTTAATATCTCCCACGCGGTCGGGATTGTTGCCTACGAATGTGCGAACATTCCCCGTGGGGAGTATGCATTGGCTTCACGCATCGAACTTGATTCTCTGTATGATCATTTTGACCGGTTTCTGGATAACATCGACCATCCGGATCACAAACGGAATAATACTCTCACGATGATACGCCGCATCTTTTCCCGGACGATGCTGACAACCCGCGAGGTGACAACGCTTCATGGGTTAATGCGCCGGGCTGAGTACCATATCGGGGCGCTGGATGAAGAGGATAAGGGCAGCGAAGAAGAGTAGTGGGCGTGCCGTTTTTTTGGGAAAGCCTTCATCTCTGATGGACTGGTCATTATCCGGGATTCCTGAGCTGTCTGGAATCTTCATTCATTTTTTTTTGTCAAATGGTGGCGTGACATTCTAAGTCAGCAATGTCTGAATTACGTTTCAGATACTTATTCTAAGTCAGTCATTCCTGAATGAAGAATTCTATTGATGTACGGCCTGGGACATTCTGGGCATGTATTTATTATTGATACTGTGGAGTTTTAAAGGCAATCAGCGCCGCTTTCCATGATTTTCTATCAGCTCAAAGACGTCAAAAAACAGATAGCCTTTCTCTTTCAAAACCGCCCTGTCACCTTCAGCCATCCCCTTTGCGGCAACGCCACAGAAAGTGGAATGACCGGTTTCATCTAATGCTGCTGTTTCTCGATTTGATTCTCCGACCTGGTTCTTATTTAAATCCCGGAAGAAACCGGGGATCAGCTGTATCTTATGTTCAAGTCGGTCAATGACTTCCAGTGCGTCCCCGGCAGTCATCACCCGGTTCTTCATTTCAACAGCAACCGGTATCATGCCCTCTCCGAGTGCAATGAAATCAATCTCATCCCCTCTTCTGTTCCACCATCCTCCGGTTCTGTCATAGTTCGCCGAATACCGGTCTGAAAGAAGAGACACCGCAAGATCCTCAAAGATCAGACCTGAATATGACTGCCACTCTGTGTCTACCATGTTTCTGATACTGACACTATCTCCTTCCCTTCCGCTGATAAAACGGCTCATATTCGGATAGATAAAACGGGCATAAAATCTGAAAAAGTTGTCCTTCAGGAAATATCTGCCTTTCTTGGACCTGTTTGGATCATCAGTTGCCGGAACCCGGTATTCAACAACCCCCAGAAGATGAATCAGATTGTTCAGATAGACTGAAAGAGAACCCGGCGCTATATGCGTCATATCTGCAATCTCTTTCTGGGTGGACCTTCCCCTCGCAAGTGCAGATATTATCTCATAATACGTAGGGTGAAGACGTCCGAATTCCTCAACAAGCACATCACGAATTTCATTTTTGAGTGGACCGAACTCATCAAAGATCAGGGTGGAAAGTGCCGAATCAAAATCTGAACATTCGTATTTTTCAAAAAGCCGGTAATAATAGATCATCCCGCCAAAGAGAAGGTAGAGTTTTAGCTTCTCTTCCCGGTCCTGTACGCCGATATTGTCAAGAAAATCAAAGATCTCTTCCGGCTGAAACGGTTTTAACCGGATGATATTGTCTGCCCGCTTAAAGAGAGGCGCTCCTCCTTCAAGGAATAT